>Ga0265301_10007026_pt1 | contig 10636 bp, 5 predicted proteins | sample AusTroGonzalo_MG_2_FD_193488 | JGI IMG/M metagenome (GOLD analysis project Ga0265301, IMG submission 193488) | Bovine rumen microbial communities from tropical cattle in Woodstock, Queensland, Australia - Gonzalo_04 | ecosystem: Host-associated > Mammals > Digestive system > Stomach > Rumen ...
AGTGAGACTGCCGCTGTTCATAGCAAACCGTTACCTGCTGGCCAAAAAGAGCCACAACCTCATTAATATCATCACTTGGATTTCCATCCTCGGTATTAGTGTAGGCTCTTTTGCGCTCATTGTGGTGCTGTCGGCATTCAACGGCTTGGAGCAGGTGATTTCTTCGATGAACAACCGCCTCACGCCCGACTTGCAAATCGAGGCGGTGAAGGGCAAGACCATCGACCTGACCACTTTCCCTTTAGGACAACTCAAAACCATTCAAGGCGTTGATTATGTGATTCCCACGATTACCGAAGACGCGCTGTTTCGTGCCAACGACAAGCAACATATCGGCCAGGTGAAGGGCGTTGGCTTGGAGTACCAAGAGATAGACCGCTTCAATGAAATCATCTTTGGAGGTGGCGGCTTGGTGCTTTCCGATGAGGACGAACACAACTTCGCCGTGCTGGGTGCTGGCGTGGCTTGGTATCTTGGCATCAATGCCTATAATCCTTACGCGATGGTGCGCATCTATGTGCCCAAGCGCGGTAATGCCTCATTAATGAGCCTTGAAAACAGCTTCAATTCTGATGTTGTCAACGTGCGTAGCGTGTTCTCCACCGAGCAGGAACAAGACGAAAAATTGGTGCTTGTGCCCTTTGAGATGCTCTCGGAACTGCTTGAATATGAGGATAAAGCCACTAATGTGGAAATCTTTACCGCCCCCGATGCGGATATAAAAAAGGTGAAGAAATCGGTGGCTGCCATCATCGGGCCTGACTATGTCGTGAAGAACCAACAGGAGCAGCAGGAAACGCTCTATCGTATCATGCGTTCCGAAAAGTGGGCGGTGTACGTCATCCTCACCTTCATCCTGATTCTGGCCACCTTCAATGTGGTCGGCTCGCTCTCCATGCTGATGATCGACAAGCGCAAGGACACGGAGATATTGAAATCGATGGGCGCCGACAAGCGTCTTATCCAAAGGATATTCCTTAACGAAGGCCTGCTGATTTCCGTGGCGGGCGGCCTCATCGGATTGCTGTTGGGTATCGTCTTGGTGCTCTTGCAGCAGCGGTTTGGCTTCGTGAAGTTCGGCACGGGCGGCAACTATGTGGTGGATGCCTATCCCGTCTTGTTGAAATTCAAGGATGTGCTCCTCATCTTCGCCACCATCCTCGTGGTGGGTTGCACCTCGGCCTTCCTCACGGTGAGGCATGCGATATTGAGGCATCAAGATTAATTTAAATTTTTTGAAATGTTATTAACCGCAATAAATTTATTTCATACCTTTGCAATCGCAAAATAACTGAAAAACAATGCAATATCTTCGTAAGTCGTTATTAACCAGCTGTTTAGCGGGGGGGGGGTAGAAGCCCTTTCTTCGCCGACGGCTTACCTTATATTAATACAGCATCGCGTTCCATCCGCATTGAGGGCCTTGGGGCTCTCGGGAGCGGGTGGAATTTTTTTTGCTCTCATTGCGTCATTGACTCGCTTCGCATCGTCGAATCTGCGATTTGCGAGGAGGAACGACGAAGCAAATCGAAGATTCAACGAAGTTAATCCAGAACCTTTTAATCATAATTCACTCAATCATTAAATCACAACTCAAATGAGCAAAAACACATTCAGCCCGAAAGGGCAACGCTATGAAGCTCCCAAGGCGGAGATCATAGCAATCGAGAGCCAAGGCGTGCTCTGCACCTCGGGCGGCAGCGCCCCGGGAGCGGGAACTAACACAATGAACAACGGTAACACCTACGGCTGGTAAACAATGAAAGGAGAACAAACCATGAAGAAATCCTTAACGATCATCGCACTGGCAGCATTGGTGATGCTGGCCGGCTGCAAGAAGAACGACCCCAAACCGAACGGCACCAGACTGTTTGCCGGCATCGAGAAACACAAGAGCGACAGCAAGACCTCGCTTGACGGCCTACAAATCAAATGGAGCGAAGGCGACCAGCTGTACGTCAACAACGACACCACTTCGGCGTGCTTCACCCTCGTTTCGGGCGCAGGGACAACCAAGGGCGAGTTTGCCACCGAAGGCGAATACCCCTTCGCCGCCGAGAACAACCTGGCCGTGTATCCCTACAACAACGACATCACGGTCAGCGGCACCACGGTGACGATGAAGCTTCCCGCCGGGCAGGCGGCCTCGGGCGCGGGCACCTTCGGCAACGGCGCCAACCCCATGCTGGGCACCTTCAGCGACATGGACAACCTCACGCTCAAAAGCCTCTGCGGCGTGCTGTGCCTGGAGCTGTGGAGCGCAACCGATGTAGCCATCACCGCCATCGAGATTGTGGGCGGCCCGGATGACAAGCTGAACGGCACGTTTACGGCCAACTATAATGATACGGATCCTGTCCTCGCCAAGTCGGGCGACGACGGCACGAACACCGTGAGACTGAACTGCGAGGCCACTTTGACCCCCACGGCCCAGAAGTTCTACGTGGTGGTCCCTGCCGGCACCCTCCACGGCTTCACGATGAAGGTGTATGACGGCAACAACGTCATCTTCAGCAAATCGACCGCCAACAACATTCCCGTGTATGTCAACACTTTAAGCACGATGTATCCTGTTGAGGTGGCACCTGCTCCGGCACATGAATATGTCGACCTCGGCTTGCCGAGCGGCCTTTTGTGGGCCACCTGCAACGTGGGTGCCGCCAGCCCTGAGGAATACGGCGACTACTTCGCATGGGGCGAGACTACAACGCAAACCACCTACAATTGGAGCACCTACCAGTACTGCATGGGCAGCCAAAACACGCTGACCAAGTACTGCAACAAATCCAACCGCGGCTACAACGGCTACACCGACAACCTGACCACCTTGTTGCCCGAGGACGATGCCGCAACAGCCAACTGGGGCAGTGGATGGCGCATGCCCACCAAGGCGGAGTTTGAGGAACTCTACAACAACACGACCGTGACCTGGACGCAGCAGGGGGGCGTGAACGGCTGGCTGTTCACCGCCGCCAATAGCAACAATCTCTTCCTGCCTGCCGCTGGCCAGCGTTGGGAGGGTGGGCTCTACGCCGCTGGCGAATGGGGCTACTACTGGTCGAGTTCGCTCTATACGAGCGGCCCGTACTACGCGTGGAACATCACCGGTTCGGGCAGCTACAATATGGACAAAACCTACCGCTACCTCGGGTACCCTGTGCGCCCTGTCCGAGAGAACTAACTTTTGTTCCGTTACGGGCACGGGTGAAAAAGTTGGCAGGCGGGGCGCCTGCGGCATCCCCACTGGCTGGACGGTGAACGAACAATAAAACCCATCCCAAACGGGGGCGCGGCGGCTTCGGCTCGTTGAGCCCCCAAAATTTTACCCCCTTGCTACCACAAACGAACGTAGAGACGCACGACCGTGCGTCTCTACAATTTAATATTATATAGTGCGCCACGCCATGCGTATGGCCGGCACTCAGAAATCGAGGTTGAACGACAGATAATACCGCGGCTTCTTCGCGATTTGTCCGTCTTGTATTCCCCAAGCCACATCGCCCCTGATGAAATACCCTAAGATGCTGGTGCGCAGACCGAAGCCGACGCCGCCCACCAAAGGCTCGCGCAGCTCGGTGACGGTGATGTCAAGGTTGCCATCGCTGATGTGGGTGTTGTAGAGAGAGTTGCTCGGGTCGTAAGGGTTCCAGCCCGTCCAGGCGGTGCCGATGTCGCCGAAGGCCACGATTTGGAAGTCGCGGATGAACTTCATGTTGATGGGTCGGTTCATGAAGTAGCTGAATATTGGGAAACGTAACTCGCTGTTGAACACCACGAAGTTGTTGCCGTTGCGGATGTTTTGGCTGAAGCCGCGCATATTGGTGGCCAAGGTCTGGTAGGCGTAGTTCTGTGTGTAGTCGACAGGTGTGCCGGGGTCGAAGGAGGCCAAGATCCAGTTGTCGACGCCGCCCATGTAGTAGATGAGCTTCTGCTGCCCGAACGAACTGCTGCCCGCGATGCGGTTGGCCCAGATGAAGTTGCGACTGATGCGGGTGTAGTGCCGGTAGTCGAAGCCGATCACGACCATGTTGTTGGTGTTGAGCGCGATGCGTTGGTAGTATTCGGCAAAGATCTTCCCTCTGGACCCGACGAGCAGGTTGGTGCCCAGTTTCTTAGAGTTGTCGTAGACGAGCTCGGCCCTGATGCCGCCCCAGTTGTCGTAGGTGTCCTTGTCGTTGAGGCTGTAGTCGTCGATGGACAGGTTAACATGATGGTCAAGTCGGTATATCGCAGTGCCTCTGAGGCTTAGAATCTCGCTGAAGGGATAACTCAAGGTGTAGAACGCTTCGTTGGTGAAGGTGCGGTAATAGTATTTGTCGGAGCTTTCGGTGACATAGCGGTGCAGGGTGATGCTCTTGTCAAGGCGTTTGCTGAAGTCGCTGAAACGCAGCATGTATTCGTTGTTGATGAAGCTGGTGTTGAGCCTCATGCCAAGCTCAATCTTGTAGTCTTCCATCAGGTCTTTCATCTTGGTGCCGAAGAAGACGTTGAAGCCCGAGTTAAGGTAGATGGGCATGGTGCTACCGGTGAAAGGTTGGTAGCTGTAGTTCATGCTTGTGAAGTCGATCTGGGTGATCAGCTGGTCGGTGAATAGTTCCACATAGTAGTTGTTGGGGCGCTGCTGAAGGGTGGTGTCTCTATGTTGTGGCTTGGGTGCGGGTTCATTGCTTTGAGCCATCGGGAGCGAATCGCCACCAATGGGGACGCTGATTTGCCGTTTGCGTCGGGCATAGCGGTAGCTGGTCGAGAAACGGTGCTTCGAGACGGGTTCAACCACGGTGTCATTCTCTTTTTCTTTTTGCTTCATGTCGTTGAAGAGCCTTTTCTGCGCGTAGGGACTCATCTGGCGGAGGTTTTGCTCGTGACCGCGCAGAATGGGCGACATGAAGAACTTCTCGCCGTTCTGGTCGGCCATCAGCATGGCGGCTTTGTGGTCGCGCGGCAGGTAGCTGTAGTCAATGATGTTGGCGGAATAGTCTGTGAGTTGCTCTTTCTTGCCGAAGTAGCGATAGTGTACGATGGTGTCGATATGGCTGATGGCGCTGTCGAAACGGATCTGGTAGAGGTTGTAGAAGCCGCTGGTGTCGTTGAGGTAGAGCAGGCTGCCGTCCTTCAACGGCTCGGGCAGGATGTTGTTGGAGATGTCTTGCTTGGTCAGGTTTTGGAGTACCGCACCTTTATTAATATAGTTGTAGGCGTAAAGGTCGAATTGTCGGTGCTGAAAGCCGATTTGCTCATCGACTTTCAGGGTGTCGTTGTCGCGGTTCGAGCTGAACACAATCTGACGGTCGTCGAAGGTGAAGACGGGATTCAGGTCGGTGTGGTAGTCGTTGGTGATCTGCTCCAAAGTGTTGGAAAACAGATTGTAGACATAGATGTCGGGCTTGCCCATGCGGGTGGCGGCGAGCACGATTTTTCGGCTTTTGTGGGCGTAGGAGAAGGAACTGACCTTCTGGAAGTCAAAGAGATACAAACTGGCTTTCTTGCCCGTGTTGACATCCAGGTTGTAGAGTTGGATTTTGCCTTCTTCCTCAAGAAGGAACGATAGGATCTCGCCGTTGGGATGCCAGGCCAGTAGCGGGAACGAGGTGTCGATGTTTTCATCGGAATGGTAGCCTGCCTTGAAGAGTTGCTGCCGCTTGCCCGTTTGCAGGTCTTCGAGCCAGAGACGAATCTTGCCTTCGTCGTTGCTGACGTAGGCGATGTACTTCCCGTTCGGGCTGATGCTGGGCTGCGTGAAGGTGCGGTATTTCCTGTATTTCAGACGCATCACATCCGTAGGCTGGTTGGTCATCAAGGTCTCATAACGCGCCTTGTAAAAATCGTACCATTCCCCAATCAAGTCATTGTATGGCTTGCCCGTGACATAAAGCAGGGCTTTCTTAACGCTTCGGGTGTTCTCAGCTAGGGTCAGGATGTCGTTGAACGACTTGCTGCCGTATTTCTCGTCGATGAAGTTCCAGAAGGAATAGCCCGCAATCAAGGCGTCTTCGTTGCGCAGATGGTTGATTTTCTTGTAGTTTCCAGAAATGATGCCGCGTTGCAGCTGGGCTTCCTTGTGGCAGTCCCAGTTGCCTGCGATGAAGGCCACCAATCCGTCTTGGAACCACTGCGGGATGTCGTAGCGGTAGGTGCTGCGCAGTTGCGAGCCTATCGAGGTGCCGTTCATCACTTGGCTGAACAGCAGCCGTGCGATGCCCTCACGGATTTGCGCCTCGAAGTGGGTATAGTCGCCGTCGAAATAAAGGATGACCTTCGAGCCGATGATTTTGGCGATGCCGCCCGTGTTGCCATATTCTTCTTCCTCCAAGTTGATATTGCTCTGCTTGAAGTCGCCTTTGCTGTTGAACACGATGAACTGGATCTTTTTGCTGAAGCGACTGTTGAGGCGGGTCTCGAGGTTCGGAATCTGTTGTTTGGCGTAGGCCTGGGCATAGCGGGCGAGGTCGTCGCCGCCTTGGTAGAAATACACGTCGAAATTGTCGTTCATGTAGTACGACCAGTGGAAGTCGCCCCACTGCACGCGGTTCTTCCCGAAGGTCATGTTCATGCCGTTGTAGAACTGGGCATGGGCCATCGGAGCCACGGCCAGTAGTAGCAGGATGAGGAGCGCATATTTTTTCGGCTTTCTTTCCATCAGGACAAATAATGGTTGCAAAAATAATGAAAATTGGCTAAATCATTTCCACTTATGAAAAAATGTGTACTTTTGCAATCAGAACAAACGATGCATTTATGACAACAGCGACGCAATCAGCACGGATTCTATCAAAGCCAAATCATGAATCAATGGTAGAGGCGGAGGGTTACATTTCCTCAAAGGATTTCTTTACTTTATTACGCCAAGAAGTCGATAAATACTATGAGGGTATATAAGGAAGTAGTGTTTTCGAAGGCTGTTCTTTTTGATTTGGGTGAAATACGGGATTTTATAGTATTTAACAACACCCATGAGGCGGCAAATAAATACATTGACCAACTTGAAGCTGAAATTAATGCGCTTGTTTATTTGGCAGATTGTTTTCCGATAAGTCGTTGGTTATCGGTTAGAAGATACCATCCAGAAGCTCGTAGTCTTATTACCAGAAACAAAAAATGGAATGTTGTTTTCCATACCGATGGCGATTTGGTCATCGTGGATAGATTATTCCCTCTAAGATGGTGATTCATTGACTGTCAAAGATTGCGATTATTACACATAATACCATGCTCAAACTCGAAAAATTTGTCTTTAATCCCTTCTCGGAAAGTACCTATGTCGTTTACGACGACAATACTAAAGAATGTGTCCTCATCGATCCCGGCTGCTCTAATGCGGGCGAGGAGAACGAACTCTTCGGCTTCATCGACAGCCACCGCCTCAAGCCGTTTTTGGCCATCAGCACCCATGGACACATCGATCATATCATCGGCAACGGAGCCGTGAAGAAGCGTTACGGCATCCCCGTGGCGGCGCATCCCAATGTGAAAACCGATTATGCTCATGCCAAGCAGCAGGCTACATGGTTTGGGATGCCTACCGAGGACAACTTTGAGATGCCCGACCGCGACCTTGAAGACGGCGAAGTCATCAAGGTGGGGGAGAGCACCCTTGAGGTCATCAGCACGCCAGGCCACGCCGTCGGCAGCATAAGCCTTTATGCCGAAATCGAGGGCTGGGTCTTTACTGGCGACGCGCTCTTCTGCCGTAGCATCGGGCGCACCGACCTGCCGGGTGGCAACTACGAGCAGCTTCGCATCAGCATCATAGAGCGGCTGTTTCGCCTGCCCGACGACACCGAGGTCTATCCCGGCCACGACCAAAGCACCACCATCTTCGACGAAAGAAAGTATAACATGTACTTGTAATGAAGCGATGGCTTAACATATTGGCTTTTATTGCGATTGCTTTTAATTGTGTTGCTCAAAGTGATGAAATGCATGTCATAGACAGCCTGCAAAGTATTATGGCTAAGCAGGAGGGTGTCTCTAAGGTTGAGACGATGACGGAATTGGCGAGGGCGATGTTTTATGTGTCATACGATGATTGCATTTCTTTGGGAGAGGCTGCTATTGTTGAGGCTGAAAAACTCAGTGATGAGGATTTGTTGTCCTGGACGCATTGGAAACTTGGTATCAGTTTCATGAATCACTATGATTTTGATTTGGCTCACGAGCATTTTGAAATAGCTTTGACGTTGCTCGAAGGTAAGGAGGACTCGGAATGGCGGATGTATGCCTTGAATCACAAAGGCCGCGTTGAGCTTCTGATGGGAGAATTGGATTCGGCCTTGCTGACTTTTCAACAGACTTTATCCGTTTCCGAAAACCTTGGAGACGAACTGAATTGTGCGGATGTCATTAATAATTTGGCATACATTCATTTCCAGCAGGATGATTTTGACAAGGCCATGGAATGTTTTCAGAACGCTCGCCATAGATATGCACGAGTGCAGGATACGCTTTCCATGGCGCAGTGCGACAACAATATCAGCAACATTTACATGGAAAGGCAGCAATTTGACGAGGCTAAATCGTTGTTGCAAAAGGCAATACCGATTTTTGAAGAGTTTGAAGACGAGGCTTCTTTGGCACACGCCTATCAGAATCTCGGAACCATTTATGCTACAGGTCATGTCAATTTGGATTCAGCGTTGTATTATTTGCAAAAGTCTATTATATGTGCCGAAAATGTTGGCGACCAAATCATTTTGATTGAAGATGAGCTGGAATTGGCCAATGTTTTGAAACATCTGAACAGGGAGAAGGATATGATGAGTCTTTATCAATCGGCACTCCATTCTTCGGAAACTATAGGCTATGCCAATGGGATGTTGGAGGCATACAAAAACCTTGGTATACATTACAATGAAGCAGGAGACTTCACAACTTCTGCTGTCTATTTGAAACGATGCATTGACTTGGCCTCAGAGAAAGGCAACCAGTTGTATGTCAATACGATTCGTCCTTACTTGATAGCTGATTACGCTCGGTTGGGTCAATTGATGGAGATGAAGAAGGAATTAGGCTTGTTGCAAGATAACTATGAGGGCATTGTCAACGAAAACAATGCTTTGAGTGAGGAATTATCACACATTCAGTATTATTCCCAAAACCTCCTCGCCCAATACGAGTCCCAAAACGAGCAAATCGAAACCCTCCAAATCCAGCGCAACCACTACCGCCTCGCCTTCTTCGGTATCCTGGCCATCACGCTTTTTGCCCTGGCTTTATTCGTGGCTTACAAAATTGTTCGGAAAAATCGAGCCAAAATTGAAAAAGGTTGAAAAAAAGACTACCTTTGCACCGCGTTTACGGCCAATGGCTAATAGCCTATGGCAGATGGCCCGCTTCATCAATAGGCACAATGCTCTATGCCTTGGGAAGAAGCAGGCCATAAGCCATGAGCCATAGGCCATAGTAACTTGAATTTTAAATCTTTAAATTTTAAATCTTTAAATTTTGAATACAATGATTGAAAAGATCACATCATCGCAACAAGCTATGGACCTGGAAGCCAAGTACGGTGCCCATAACTATCACCCGCTGCCGGTCGTCCTCGCCAAGGGTAAGGGCGCCAAGGTGTGGGACGTCGAAGGCAAAGAGTATTTCGACTTCCTGTCGGCTTATTCTGCTGTCAACCAAGGCCACTGCCACCCGAAAATCATCAAGGCCATGACCGACCAGGCCGAACGCCTCACCCTCAGCAGCCGCGCCTTCTATAACGACGCACTCGGCGTGTGGGAGAAATATGTGACTGAATACTTCGGCTACGACAAGGTGCTGCCCATGAACTCGGGCGCCGAAGCCGACGAGACGGGCTTGAAGCTCGCCCGCCGTTGGGGTGTCGTCAAGAAGGGTATCCCGAATGACAAGGTGAAGATCGTCTGCTGCGAAGGCAACTTCCACGGCCGCACCATCACCATCATCACGATGAGTAACGACCCTGAGAGCTACGCCAATTACGGCCCCATGACTCCCGGCTTCATCCGCATCCCTTACAACGACCCCGACGCACTGGAGAAGGTGCTGGCCAAGGAAGGCAACGAAATCGCTGGTTTCCTGCTGGAGCCTATCCAAGGTGAGGCAGGTGTGTATGTCCCGGATGATGGCTACCTGAAGAAGTGCTACGACATCTGCAAGAAGTACAACGTGCTGTTTATGGCCGACGAGGTGCAGTGCGGTATCGCCCGTACGGGTAAGATGCTGGCTTGCGACCACGAAGGTGTGCGCCCCGACATCCTCATCCTGGGCAAGGCCCTCGGTGGCGGTGTGGTGCCGGTGTCCTGCGTCTTGGCCGACGACGACATTATGCTGAACATCAAACCTGGTGAGCATGGCTCGACCTTCGGTGGCAACCCCATTGCTGCCAAGGTGTCCATCGCCGCCCTTGAGGTCATCAAGGAAGAGCACCTAATGGAGAACGCCGAGCGTCTCGGTAAGATCTTCCGCGAGGAAATCGGCAAGATCAAGAGCCCGATGATTGAGAAAGTCCGTGGTAAGGGCTTGCTCAACGCCGTGATTATCAAACCCAAAGACGGCAAGGAAGCTTGGGACGTGTGCCTCAAGATGCGTGACCTCGGCCTGCTGGCCAAGCCCACCCACCAGCACATCATCCGCTTCGCTCCGCCCTTGGTCATCACCGAGGCCGAGCTCC
>Ga0265301_10007031_pt1 | contig 10630 bp, 11 predicted proteins | sample AusTroGonzalo_MG_2_FD_193488 | JGI IMG/M metagenome (GOLD analysis project Ga0265301, IMG submission 193488) | Bovine rumen microbial communities from tropical cattle in Woodstock, Queensland, Australia - Gonzalo_04 | ecosystem: Host-associated > Mammals > Digestive system > Stomach > Rumen ...
GGGGTCCGCCGCCCCCTATCTGAGACCGAAGGCAGGGACTCCGGGGATATGGAACGTTTCCGCCCTCCAGACTACTGGAGGGGAGCCCGTGGTAATCGCCCCCGATATGATGGACGCCCTGGCGATCAGCAGCCTGGGGTATGACGTTATAACCATGGATGCGGGGAAGTCCGGGGAATTGGCGGACACGATCCGCGCCAAACCTCCGAGCGGTCCCCTGGTATTCATCCCTCCGACCAGGGAGCCCGGAGACGTTGAGACCGTGGGACAGATTACCGAGACGCTGGTTAACCTGGGGGCCCCGGTCATATGCTATGACCTATCTAACCATGAGGGGCCTTATGACGGGGCCATGGAGACCCTGAGGACCGAGGGGAGGGACGCCCTCAGGACGGTTATGGATGACCTGAGGGAATGGGCGATAAACGACTACAAAGGGGAGCGGGCCCAATATCTCCAGGAATCTACAGGCGGCCACCTGGAGACGTTCAGGACGATAATAGGAGAGAGGACGGGGAAGGAATCCGTAAAGACGGGATTCGACACTCTGGACGGCTTCTTAGACGGGGGACTATTCCCAGGACTCTATATCCTGGGGGCCGTCTCCAGCCTCGGAAAAACCACGTTTACCCTACAGATAGCGGACCATATAGCGGAAAGCGGGCGGGACGTTCTCTTTTTCTCATTGGAGCAATCGAGGGACGAACTGATAGCCAAGTCCCTGGCCAGGTTGACGGCCTCCGTGGAGTTGGTCAATAGCTACCCCCTAACTTCCCGCCAAATACTCTACAAAATGAAGGATTGGATCGGGACACCTGAGGAAAAGACATTTACCAGCGTCCTGGACCTATATGGCCAGGAGATTGGCCCCCATATGTTCGTAATCGAGAACGACACCCGCCCCGCCATAAAGTGGAATGAGGCAGGGAGTCCGGAGGTTATGACGGACGCCCAGGGGGTCCCTGTAATGAGCGTCGATAGGGTAGGCCTGGATACGATCAGAGACAGGATAAAGGAGCATATCAGGATCATGGGGAAGGACAGGGCGCCCGTTGTGTTCATCGACTACCTCCAGATACTCAGGCCGGACGATTCGACTGGACACAAAACCGATAAGCAAAACCTGGACATGATGACTAGCGAGCTAAGGAGGATTTCCAAAACGTACCAAATCCCGATTTTCGCCATATCATCCCTGAACAGGGACAATTACAACCAGTCCATTAATATGGCGTCCTTCAAAGAAAGCGGAGCCATCGAGTATAGTAGCGACGTACTCTTAGGCATGGAGCCCATAGGACTGGAGACCGGAGAGGGGGATAAGATAAAGTCCGCCAATAGGAAGGTTTACGAAGGCCTCAGGGACATGGAATTAAGGCCGTTAAGAGTAGTGATCCTGAAGAACCGTATGGGGAACATGGGGGCCGTTCCCATGGTCCTGAACGCCGCCTACGGACTCTATACCGAGGGCGGGTTATCCGATGACTCTGAGGGATTCGCTGGATTATTCGATAGCGAAAATAATTAAACGATGACCTGGGTTTTGGGACTATCTTAGGCCTGGGGGATGACCTAAGGTTTGGTCCATTGTCTCGGTCCAAGTTATCCCTATCCCCCGCTTTTCCTCATTCCGAGATTTCGATTAACAGGATTCTAACATTATCCGATTATAACCATTCTAATCATGCAATCATTACAACATTATAACGTTATAACATTACCAGCATTATAATATACTAATGACGGCCTTATATTCATCGGGATAACATGGATTCATTGTCGTTATCAGACAACGGACGTATCAGAGAGAACGCGCCCATAGAATGGGCCAGCGCATGGATCGAGTCATTGGACGTCAGGGACAGGACCAAGGAGGCCTATGGAAAGAATGTAGGGTATTACCTGGCCTGGTTGGAAATGACCGGACACACCGGGGCCAAGAGGTCCGATATTCTGGCCTACAAAGACTATCTGAAGGAGAACTATGGGGCCTCCACCGTATCCGCTTATCTGACCCCGATAAGGGCCTTCTATTCGTGGGTAAGTGTATCCTTCGGAGTCCCCGACATAGCCCAGGGGATCAGAGGCAGCAAAAAACCCCAGGGATTCAAGAAGGACCCCTTAACCGTGGATCAAATCAAAACGATCCTGAACGACATAGACACCGGGGCCCCCGAAGGCCTCAGGGACTACGCCATATTGTCCCTGATGACCTACACCGGACTGAGGGTTATCGAGGTTCAGAGGGCGGACATATCGGACATTAGGAACATAATGGGCCGCTCCGTTCTATTCATCCAGGGGAAGGGGAAGGACGAAAAGGACAACTACGTTATACTGTCCCCTAAGGTCCTCCAGGCCATCCAATCGTACATCAAGGAGAGGGGGGAGACGCTGGACGCTAAGGCGCCCCTTTTTGTCTCAGGATCGGACAGGAACAGAGGAGAGAGGTTAACCACCCGCTCAATATCCCGCATCGTTAAACAGAGATTCGTTAACGTGGGCCTCGACTCCGATAAGCTGACGGCCCATAGCCTCAGACACACCGCCATAACCCTGGCCCTCATAGGCGGCGCCTCGATCCAACAGGCCCAGGCCATGGCCAGACATTCCAACATCAATACCACTCTGATCTATGCCCACAACATCGAGAGGATAGAGGCCCCGGCTGAAGATACCATATCCAAAATGTTGGGATGATGCGGATTATAACATTACCATGTTTAGAACATTGAAAGGCTGATAATATGAAAACCATAACAATAAGTACGCAAAAAGGAGGGGCAGGGAAAACGACAACCGCCCAGGCATTGGCCCAGGGCCTGGCCAAGAAAGGGTATAAGACCCTACTCATAGACCTGGATGGACAACAGGCCGGCCTTACCTCGATCATGGGGGCCAATATCTCCGGCCTTACCACCTATGAGGTCCTGAAGGGAGAGTGTCCCATCATGGACGCGATCCAGCACACCCCCCAGGGGGACATTATCCCCCGTAGCCCGAAACTGGAGCGCCTGGAGACCGAGCTAAGAGCCCGGAGGGAGGACAGGCTGGCCATAGCCATGGAGAACCTGAAAGGCTATGATTACGTTGTGATCGACACGCCTCCGGCGTCCGGAGTGCTGGTCGATAACGCTTTAACCGTCTCGGATGGGGTCATAATCCCCGCCCAGGCCGATGTTATGAGCCTATACGCCCTGGAGCAATTCATCAAGGCGGTTAATGATATTGTCAAGTACACCAACCCGGACCTGAAGATATTGGGGATTCTGATAACCCGCTATAACTCCAGGGGAGCATTGACGAAACAGATTATCGAGACCCTGGAGGTAAGGGCTGACAATCTCGGAACAACGGTTTACAGGACCAAGATAAGGGAATGTATCGCCATCAAAGAGGACCAGGCCAGCCAGGTTAACCTATTCGATAGGTCAGGAAAATACAACTCAGTCAAGGATTACAACGCATTTACCAATGAGGTTCTTAAACAACTCGGAGAGTGAAACCATGGGGAAAACAGTACCGATCAAGGAGACCAAAACTGACGAAACCGTAGAGCAACAGGCCATAGACTCCAGGCGCTCGGTTCCAAAGAGAAAATCGGACAGGGGACTACGGACGGCCCGTATAACCGCCCTGGTCCCTGAATCCCTCTATAATGAGGTCCGGCTATTGGCCAAGGTAAAGGATAGGAGCATAGGGGACATGATAAACGAATTTCTGGAGGACCAGGTACGCGCCAACAGAGAGGACATAGAGGCCCTGAAAAGGATCAATGACAGGAACGCCCAGGACTGAGGGGGAGCCCATGGAGGTCAGACTATCGGGAACGCCTGGGGAGTGTAGGGCCTTCGTCCAGTTGCTCAAAGAGGCGGCCCCTCCGGACTCGATCCGGAAAATCAGCCGCTTTTACATCAATAAGAGACCGGACGAACCGAGGGACCAGGGGAGGGTTTACGTTACCCTGGAAATCGGGGAGGCCTGAGGCCATGGAGTACGTTAACGACGTCCCGCCCGATTGGTTGATTATCGAGACCGTCATTAAACTACAGGGCCAGAAAAGGCACGAATACAACCCCACCGCCCCGATGATCTATAAGACGCTGGTAAGGGAGACAGGGGTTAACTATCGTTGGGATTTCGCCAGCGAGAGAATGGAGGAACTGGCCCGCCAATACGTTCTATTGAGGACGTCGGGGGATTATCGGGCCTCGGTCCGTTTCCGCATCCATCCCGATTATTACCCCCAGGAACCCCTAAAAGACCCCTACACCGAATTAGAAAGGGAGGCCCTGAGGGGCAGGATCAACCCAGGGAGACAGTCCCCCGAAGAACTGGAGAGACGGGCCAGGGAAACCGAGGAATCCAACAGACAGGCCAGACTAAGGCGCGATAGATTGAAACGCCGGAGGGAGAGGACCAGGGCAAAGATTGAAAGACAGAGCCTATACGATCTTTACCAGTACGGCGGCATGGAGACACCCCAGGTTATGGAATTGCTGGATAACGATCCTGGGGATGTGTTCGTTATCGACACCGAAACAACAGGATTAGACCCCGATAAAGACGATGTATTGGAGTTGTCGATCATCAACGGATACGGGCGGACTGTCTATAATAAGCGGTTCGGTTCATGGCTGACCGAATGGCCAGAGGCGGAAAGGATACATGGGATAAACCCCCAGGACGTTGAGGGACTACCCACCATAGAGACCGAGGCCTCCACGATCTCAGGACTACTACGGAGGGCCCGCGTAATCGTCGGATATAATGTCTTTTTCGACCTCGGATTTTTGACCGCCTCAGGGGTACAATTCCCACACGTTCCCCAATGCGACGTAATGGAGGAATTCGCCCAGGTATATGGGGAATGGGCGGACTGGATAGGAGACGGGGAAGGCGGGTATAAGTGGCAAAGATTAACCGTCGCGGGCCACTATTATAACGTAGACACCGAAGGAGCCCACGGATCACTAAGGGACTGTCAAATAACCTTAGAAGTCCTTAAGAGAGTGGCCCAGGAGCCTGATAATGTGAGACACCGCCCCGATGACAGGGAGTAAAAGGAGGAATCTACAACATGAAGAAAGGCCAACAGATACCGAAGGCCAAGCGCCTGGCCATCCAATCCATGAGGGGAGAGGCCACCGCCTCGGAACTGGCGGAACGTTTCGACGTCTCGGAGCGCTCCGTGGTAAACATTTGGCAAGAGGACGCAATAAAGGGGATGACCGAGGAGATAGCTAAAAGCTCATTGAAAGTCCAGACCGAGCTATTGGAATACGGACACCATCACGTTATCTATCCTGAAATGGTCCAAATGCTGACCATGAAACAATACCTCCAGTTATTGGAGTCCAGAGAGTTTTACCGGGCCATGAGGGACGCCTACCCCACTAATTGCGCCTGGGGGAACCTGGAGGAGAAATGTAACCGTCAGATAACCGAACTATTGAGGGTAATGGGCTCATGGTTCGGATTGGAGAGGCAAAAAAACCCTCTGACCAGTACGGGGGTACGGAATAACGATCTAACAGACCTGGATTATCAGGACGTGGCCCACTTTTTAGAAAGGAACCAACCCGATAATTGAGGAGTGGCCTCATGATCTCCAGAGCTTACATCGAGATAGACGCCGCGTTGATAGAGATACTGAACGACCCGGACACCCCGGACATGGAGAGGACCGAGGCCCTGAGGGAGCAGGAATTACTACGGTTCATCAAGAGACTGGAGGCCCTGAGGGAGGCCCTGGAAAGACCGAGAGAGGGCGCCCCGATCCTGGAGACGGAAAGGGAACGCCAAGGCCTCTTTATGGAACTGGCCCACACAATCAACATATTGGGTAGGAAAGCGGGAATACGGACACTGAGAGAGGAGGCGGCGCCGCTATTCCCCCGCGCGTATGCGCGCATTAAGAAAGCGGGATGCAAACCCACGCAATCCGAGGGGGACGTACTGACCTATCATGACGTGGTAAAGCAGCCAATCAGGGCCTTAGATACCATGCTGAAGGACGTAATCCCCTATTCGCTGAAGGCCCAGGCGATTGGAACGGGGGAGGCCTGGGACGAATTGTTGGACGGGATAGCAAAGACGCGGGGATACCTATTCCTCTGTCTGGTCGAATGGTCCGGAGTGCTGGAGACGGACCAGGGCCGGGCGTGGTTGAGGAGCATCCTAACCGAGGAAGTGGAGCGCATAGAGGAGAGGCTAACCGAACTATCGGAGAGTTGGGACGAACTGAAGGAGAGGGGGGAGACCGAAGGCCTCAGGGACCCCTTCGTTACCGATCCCGGCGGGGGGAGGTTTGGGCTTAGAGGGGCCCGCATCCCATGAGGTTGGTTTTCCATGTCCGTTAATTGCGAATAGCGGACATAGAAACCGAAGGCCTCAGTCTTCGTGCTTCAACCACGAATGAAGCTCGAAAGCCCGAAGGCCTCAGGGACGGGGGAGACCCGCTTTTACGGATCGTATCCGATGCACGAAAAGATAAGGGGGAACGTGAAAACATGAACGATGAACTACGGAGCATATCCGACGCCGTGGCCATGAGAGGAGAGAGAACGAACTTAACCGAGGACCAGAAAAAGGCCTTACCGATCATAGCCCTGGCCTTCAATGGGAACCTGGACGCCCTGCACTATATCGGGTTATACGATCCTGACGGAATGGCCACACCGCCCCGCGATTTCGAGTATGATATAGTCGAATCGCTAAAGAGGTTCAATAGCAAATACAGGCCGGAGCCGGAGGAGTAATAGGCTAATATGTGTATTATGATAATATGCACATAAGTTAACCATGTGCATCATTCAAACGGTCCGAGACATTGAATAAGAAGGACCGCCTGACAGGACAAAGGGATAACATGACCGAGACAAAGAAGAAAGTACCAAAGAAGAAAGGCCAGGGGGACGATTTCGATAACCGCCCCGCCTGGATGATAGGAAACCCTCTTTACAATGGGTTAGACGGATACACATTAGGGCAATACCTCAAAGAGTCGAGAGGATACGCCCCAAAATCCCCGCAATTCAGCGTAATGGAGCGCCTTTTCAACGCGGTAGTAACACCCGAAAATTTCCCCCAGGAATACGAACACATGACCCGCATAAAAGAGGCGGTCCGTTCATCATTCAAAGGATCGACGTACTGGGAACACTACGATTACATAGGCAACTACTACCCAAGCAAAGGGGAGGGGGATTATTGGGACCATTGGGACTATTCTCTAATGACCTATTACGAACTTTACTATAACCGGCCCGATGAATGGACGATTAAGGAGTATCTGGATAAACTAACAAAAAAATCCGAAATTAAAGACCAAGCAGAGGCCTATATCCCTGAAGTGTCCAAACTGATCCATGAGAAACACCCCGACATAGTAGACGTTGCCAAAGCCCAAATAGAAACGTATAGCCGCGAATTTGGAAACATAAGCCTGAGTACGAACGCCGCCGTATGGAAAGAACTACTGGGGCCTGTAACTCTGGAGAGAGAAATTATCGGATTGTCCCTATCTTATTCCGAATATGTAGCGTCCAAAGTAGAGGAACCCCTACCTCTGAAGGACTACATTGAGGCTTACATAGACAACATGAGGGAGGAAAGCAGCATTGAATCAGAGATTTACTTCTATCTGGATTCTAAACGCCCCGATCTGGTCCCTCCAGGCTATGAGGACATAGTAGAGGAATACGAACAAAGCCTAAAGGACGCCGCAGGCGGCATTTTGGACACGTACAACCCCCATCCAGAGGGTCAGGGGGGAATTAAAAATCAAAGGATAGGCCCAACTACCTTAGAAGTTGCTAAAGGATACCCCATAGCGCCCAGGAACAACCTAATTGTCCCCCATGGGGGATTATCAAACGAAATATCCCATGTCAGACCGGACCCGCATAAAATTATAATCAATCCCCCCAGAACGGACCAGTTGAGGTTAGACGGTAATTTCAACCACATTCTCTTTAACATCCCTCATAACAACAAAACCGGGCTGAAGGTAATGGGCGACATTCAGACCCCGAAGGGCGTTATTATTACCCCGCGTCATCAAGAAATAATGTCAACTATCGCCTCCGTTATCATCGAAAAAAACCCCAAAGTCTATACTGATGGGAACGTCCCGATAAAGGAGGATCAGATTTTAGAAACCGAGTTGATAGCCCGCGCCTATGGAATCAAGAAGGAGAACGTTACCGAGGAATACAAATTATCGTTTAGGAACGATATGCTGGAGCTGAAAAGCGCCCTATACATTCCAAAAAACTGGGGGGAACTGAAAAAACATAATAAGTTATTCAGAGCAGCCGTAGAGAGACAGTTTCCGAACTATGGAGACAACCCCAGGATTTCCCTGGTAGATTTTGACATGGCCGACACCATGGACGGGAAAGATTCGACCAGTTACCGCTATGTGATAAGGCGGTTCCCGATCCTGGATTTCATGGACATATACAACGGAATGGCCAGTAGATTGAGGTATTCGTTACTGGAGGCCCCCGCCATGCCCTGGGATTCGATCCCTGAAAAAATACAACGGTTCATAGAAACCCTGGAGGATCATAAGAACCCGTCGATATGCCTGTATAAAACCAAAGACGGGGCGCGTTATCTACCCGCCCTCCAGACCCGTGAAAAATCAGTGTATATGTATGTCATCCTCAGGGAACTGGAGACCAATAACAATCTATCCATGATCGAAAATAAACGTTATTTCCCCATGGACCTGAACAGGATCATGGATGACGTTTGGAGAGAAGATAAGGCGGCGCCCAACAAAATGAAAGTACAACGGAGGACGGCCCTATTATCCTACCTGGTCCGCCTATGGATCAACAAAGAAACCAATCCCTCCAGTAGTAAGGAGGAGGCTCAAATATACGGGCTGACGGTATTAACGAAAGGGAGAAGCTGGCCAAAGGTCAGGGTTTATCTCAGAGAACCCACCGAAACGATGGGGGACATACCCGCCATAAGTGAACTGACAAAGAGCGACGCGTAACATAGAACCGCATTTACACCGCCCGCCCATGGAGGGGGGAAAAGGTAACTCATGGAGGGGGGAAAAGGTAACTCAACCCAATTTATGGAGGGGGGAAAAGGTAACTCATGGAGGGGGGAAAAGGTAACTCAACCCCTACCTATACGCGCGCGCGGAGTCATTAGAGTGTTTAGAGTCTAATGAGTGAGAACAGGCCGAACCCCAGGGCCTCCGGCCCAGGTTCGCCCGTTCTCTAAAAGGATTTGATAGGTTTATGATTCATGCCGCCTTATGACTGATTGTAAAAAAGGGGATAATCAGCCCTGGTTTATTGAAATCATTTAGAACCCGTGAAAATTCCAAGGGATCCTTTTTGGCGGCCCACGGATTCGCCCCTTTAAAGCTCAACAATAACATGAGAGGTATCTACATACCTCTGAGTGATAAAGTCCGTCCATGGGCGTTTTAAGAGCAATTATGAGGATTTGATGAAATGATGGTTAGAATCATGCCCTCCGAGGATCGAGTTACTTTTTCCAGAACCAAAGTGTATAAACCAGGATTGAATTCGATATACGCTATATGCTCAACATATGGAGACCGAGACAATGAACGAAACCTACAGAGAGATGCGGGCCAGACACATGAGGGAGACATGGCAATTATCCCAGGCCCTCAGGTACGCCCCCGCCAAGTTGCGTAAAATGGAACTCAGAGCAATCGCCCGCCGTCATCACATGGAGATTATGGAGGCCTGGAGGGACGAACAGGACGGGGAGACCTTCGTTTATGATATGATGCTGGACGGGGCCTTTTACGGCCTGGAGCTAAACGACATCCTGGAGGCGGATAACGTCATACTCAGGACACCGGAGGATAGGGAGAGGGCCCGCCGCATTTATTCCATGGCGCTGGCCTATTATGAGGAGCATCCAAACGGATTAGGAGGCATAGCATGAAAACGATTAATATCGAAATATCGGACGAATTGTATACTGAGTTGATGAAGGCCACCCCATTTAGTGAATGGGTAGTCCCTAACCTGATCCTTAATTTAGTCGAAAGTTGGATTGATGACTTTTCTTCATCGCCTGAGAGGACGGCGAGGGATCAGAGGTTAGAGCAGATTTATGAGCGTACCAGTGCAAACCCCAATCTCGACCCCTCAGAGGTCGATAAAGTCATTGAGAATTTCATGTATATGGGGGTCCTATGACCGGGGCCGTTGATTATACCCCGTTCATCGTCGGGGCCGAGGCCAACCTATCGGACCCGAAGGCCAAGGGCTGGTTATCTGGCCACAACCTGGAGGAGTCCGCCGCCCGCCGCCTCAGGATCGGTTATTACGATCCTGAGAAACATACCGAGCTAACCGCGATCCTGAAGGCGATCTATGAATCTCAGGGGTTCGGAGAGCCCGCCCGCATGGATTCGCCCATCATGGTCATACCGTATGAGGGCGGGGGGTATTGGATGGGAATATACACGAATCCGAAGGGGTCCGCCGCCCCCTATCTGAGACCGAAGGCAGGGACTCCGGGGATATGGAACGTTTCCGCCCTCCAGACTACTGGAGGGGAGCCCGTGGTAATCGCCCCCGATATGATGGACGCCCTGGCGATAGACAGCCTGGGGTAT
>Ga0265301_10007038_pt1 | contig 10625 bp, 10 predicted proteins | sample AusTroGonzalo_MG_2_FD_193488 | JGI IMG/M metagenome (GOLD analysis project Ga0265301, IMG submission 193488) | Bovine rumen microbial communities from tropical cattle in Woodstock, Queensland, Australia - Gonzalo_04 | ecosystem: Host-associated > Mammals > Digestive system > Stomach > Rumen ...
CGGCAGCATGCACGGCATCTTCACGGTCGACGCCAAGACGGTCGACCTGAATCTTTCGGGTGCGAGCAAGCTCTCCCTGAAGGGGAAATACGGCGCGCTGACCCTGCGCGGCTCCGGCGCCGCCAACACTGAGATCGTCGGCTCGATGGAAGAGCTGGATGCCAGCTGCTCCGCCGCCGCCAAACTGAGCGCCGGCCAGGCGCCCGTCCGCCGCGCCACGATCGGCTTCTCCGGCGCCGCCAACGGCATGATCGATGTGAAGGACGAGCTGAGCGTCAACCTCTCCGGCGCCTCCGCGCTCAACTACCACGGCGGCCCGGCGCTCCGTATCAAGAGCCAGACCATCTCCCGCGCCTCGACGCTGTCCAGCTATTAACGGACGTACGCTATATAACGAAAGCGGCCCGCCATCAGGCAGGCCGCTTTTTCGTTAAATGCTGAAGTTGTGGTAGTGCGGACCGAATCGCTCGAAGGCGGCGCGGTCCAGCATTTCCCGATCCTCGGGATGCGCGATGCTGATCAGCAGCTTGGCGCGCTCCTGCAGGCTCCTGCCGTACAGGTCCACGGCGCCGTACTCCGTCACGATCCAGTGCGCGTCCGCGCGGGGCGTGACCACGCCGGCGCCCGGATTCAACTCCGCGACGATCTTGTTCTTCCCCTTCAGCGTGCGGGACGCGAAGGCGGTGATGCTCTTGCCGCCCTCGGACATCGTGGCGCCCTTGACGAAGTCGAGCTGGCCGCCGGTGCCGCTGAAGATGCGCGTGCCGATGGAGTCGGCGCTGATCTGGCCCGTGAAGTCCACCTCCGTGGCGGAGTTGATGGCCTTCATGTGCGGGTTCTGCGAGATGACCCAGGGGTCGTTGGTGTATTTGATGTCGCGCATCAGCACGTCGGGGTTATGGTCGATGTAGGAATAGACCTCCTGCGAGCCCAGCAGGAAGGAGGCCACCACCTTGCCGGTGTCGATCTTCTTGCTCGCGCCGTCGATCACGCCCGCCTTGATCAGGCGGAGCAGGCCGTCGGCGAACATCTCCGTGTGCAGGCCCAGGTGCTTGTGGCCGCCGAGCTGCGCCGCGAGGGCGTTCGGCAGCGCGCCGATGCCCATCTGGATGCAGTCGCCGTCCTCCACGAGCGCCGCGCAGTTCTTGCCGATCTCCACCTCGGTCGGGGTGGGCTCGGCGAACGCGGCCGTCACCAGCGGCGTGTCGTCCTGCACGAGGTAGTCGAACTTCTCCAACGGGATCAGGTCGCCGTAGGCGAAGGGAACGTTGGGATTCACCACGCCGATCACCAGCTTCGCGGTCTCGATGGCCGCCACGGAGCAGTCCACGGAAGTACCCAGCGACACGCGGCCCTGCTCGTCCGGCAGGGACACGTTGACCAGAGCGGCGCCGAGGGGAATGTAGCCGTCGCGGTAGAGTTTCTGGCTCTCGCCCAGATGCACGGGCAGGTAGTCGGCATAGCCGGCGTTGACGTTCGCGCGGACGTTCGGCCCGACGAAGAAGCCCTGCTCGAAGAAGATTCCTTCGTAGCGCGGCTCGCTGTACGGGGCGGGTCCTTCCGTATGAAAATGATGGAAGTGCAGGTCGCACACGTCTCCCGCATCGGCGCGGCGGCAGAGCGCCTGGATCAGGCAATGCGGCACGCTGGCGACGCTGCTCAGGTGCACGTGGCAATGGGAGGGGATGTGGCTGACCGCCTCGTCGGCGGAAACGTATCGGATCGGCTTCATGTCGAAGATTATTGTTATTTTTGCAAGCGCAAATGTAGCAAATATTTCCATGCATAGCAAAGAAGAAAAACTCGCCGCCTTCGGGCGGCTGCTCGATACGATGGACGCCCTGCGGGAGAAGTGCCCCTGGAACGCGGCCCAGACGATGGAAACCATCCGCCCGATGACGGAGGAGGAGGTCTATGAACTCAGCGACGCCATCCTGAAGGGAGACCGCCCCGGCACGGCCAAGGAGATCGGCGACCTGCTCTACCACCTTGTCTTCTACGCGCGCATCGCGCAGGAGGAAGGCTCCTTCGACATCGCCGACTCTCTGGACAAGGTCGTCGACAAGATGGTCTTCCGCCACCCGCACGTCTTCGGCCCGGAAGCCGGCAAACCCACCTCCGCCAAGGAGATCGCCGACACCTGGGAACTCGTCAAGGCCAAGGAGAAAGACGGCAACAAGACCGTCCTCGCGGGCATCCCCGACGCCATGCCGGCCATCCTCAAGGCCCTCTCGATGCAGGAGAAGGCCCGCGGCTGCGGCTTCGACTGGGAGCAGCGGGAGGATGTCTGGGACAAGGTCGTCGAAGAACTCGGCGAAGTCCGTGAAGCCTGCGGCGAGCAGGACCCCCGCCACATGGAGGAAGAATTCGGCGACCTGCTCTTCGCCGTCATCAACGCCGCCCGTCTCTACGACGTCGACCCGGAAGCCGCCCTCAGCGGCACCTGCTCCAAATTCCGCCGCCGCTTCACCTACCTCGAAGAACAGACCCTCAAAAAGGGCCGCAAGCTCACCGACATGACCCTCGCCGAAATGGACGCCATCTGGGACGAAGGGAAAGCGAAGGGGTTGTAAGGAAAATTGATTATCTTTGCAAGTTATTATTTGTAACGAAGATGTCCAGTTATCAGATACGTGAAGTGCAGACCCGCAGGGACCTGATGCGATTCATCCGCTTTCCGGATGAACTGTATCGGAACTGCCCGCAGTATGTCCCGGCGCTCCACAGCGACCAGGTCCGCTCGCTCACCAGCGTAGCGCCCCTTCAATACTGCAGCCACAAACTCTGGCTCGCCCTGGACGGCGACCGCGTCGTCGGCCGCATCAGCGGCATGATCAACCCCCGCTACAACGAACGCTACGGCCGCAAGCGTGCCCGCTTCGGCTGGTTCGACTGCATCAAGGACATCGAAGTGGCCCGCCTGCTCATCGGCACCGCCGAAGCCTGGGCAAAGACTCAGGGCATGGACGAAATCCACGGCCCGCTCTACTACAACACCTTCGGCAAACAAGGCATGCTCGTCGAAGGCTACGACCACATCCCGCCCTTCAACTGCCTCTACAACTTCCCGTACTACAACGACTTCGTCCGCGAGCTCGGCTACGAAAAGGAATGCGACTGGATCCAGTACAAGGTCGTCGCTAACCACGGAGTCCCCGACAAGGCCTGCCGCGTCTCCAAGATGGTGAAAGAGCGCTATAAGCTCCACTTCGCCAGCATCGAAAAGCTCAAGCACGACAAAGCCCTGGTACGCAAGTTCTTCCAGGTCTACAACGACAGCTTCGCCACCTCGGTGACGAACTTCGTCCCCCTGACTGACGAAGAAATCGACGAAGAAGCCGGCACCGTCATGCCCTTCCTCTCGGACAAGATCAGCTGCGTGCTGCTCGACGAGCACGACGACATCGTCGCCTTCGGCATCTCCTTCCCGTCCATCTCCCGGGCCCTGCAGAAAGCGAAAGGCAAGCTTTTCCCCTTCGGCTGGTGGCACCTCTGGCGCGCGATGCACAACTACGAAGTCACGGACCTGATGGTCAATGGAGCCGCCCCCGAATGGCAGAACAAAGGCGTGTCCTCGGTCTACTACCAAGAAATGGCGGAAAAGGCTATCAAGGTGGGCAACCGCTGGGCCATCTCCAACCCGCAGATAGAAACCAACAGCGCGGTGAACATCTGGAACAGCTACGAACGCGAGCCGTTCATGCGACGCCGCTGCTACCTCAAGAAGATTTGATCCCATGGCAGACAACAATACCTTACTAGACAAAGTCCTTTCCCTCGAAGGGAAATTCAAGTCGCTCCAGGAGCAGCTTGCAAGCCCCGAGGCGATGGCGGACATGAAGAAATACGTCCAGCTGAACAAGGACTACAAAGAACTGGAGCCGATCATCAAGACCGGCAAGCAATACGAAAAGATGGTGACGGATCTCGCCGCCGCCAAGGACATCCTCGTCAACGAGAAAGACGAGGAGCTGCGCGAGATGGCCCGCATGGAAATCGCGGAGATTGAACCGAAGATCCCCGAGATGGAGCAGCAGATCAAGCTCCTGCTCATCCCGGCCGACCCCGACGACGGCAAGAACGCCATGGTCGAAATCCGTGGCGGCACCGGCGGCGACGAGGCGGCGATCTTCGCCGGCGACCTCTTCCGCATGTACCAGCATTTCGCGGAGCGCCGCGGCTGGAAGCTCGAGATCACCGACCAGGCCCCCGGCACGGCCGGCGGTTTCAAGCAGATCGTCTTCAAGCTCTCCTCCAGCCAGGACGGCGTGTACGGCGTGATGAAATACGAATCCGGCGTGCACCGCGTCCAGCGCGTGCCGCAGACCGAGACCCAGGGTCGCATCCAGACTTCTGCCGCCTCCGTGGCGGTCTTCCCCGAAGCGGGCGAATTCGACGTCGACCTGAACTGGGACGACATCCGCCTCGACCTCTTCTGTGCGTCCGGCCCGGGCGGCCAGGGCGTCAACACGACCTACTCCGCCGTGCGCCTTACCCATATCCCCACCGGCCTGGTCGTCCAGTGCCAGGAGGAGCGTTCCCAGCTGAAGAACAAGGACCGCGCCTTCGAGGAACTGCGTACGCGTCTGTACAACCTGGAGCACCAGAAATACCTGGACGGCATCGCCGCCAAGCGCAAGACGATGGTCTCCACGGGCGACCGCTCCGCCAAGATCCGTACCTACAACTACCCGCAGGGCCGCGTGACCGACCACCGTATCAACTGGAGCATGTACAACCTGCCCGTCTTCATGGACGGCGACATCCAGGAATGCATCGACCAGCTGCAGATCGCGGAGAACGCCGAGCGCCTCAAGGAAGCCGGCGATTAATTCCGTCTTCACATAATAGAAAAAGCTCCGGGTTGTTCGCCCGGAGTTTTCTGTTAATATAATCAATACTAATACTTTCTGAATGCCAGGCAGGCGTTGTGCCCGCCGAAGCCGAAGGAATCCGAGAGGCCCAGGTTTACGTCGGTCTTGACGGCGACGTTGGGCGTGTAGTCCAGGTCGCACTCGGGATCCGGCGTGTCCAGGTGGACCGTCGGCGGCACGATGCCCTCCTGCAGGGCCAGGACGGTGGCGACGGCCTCGATGGCGCCCGTGGCGCCGAACATGTGGCCGTGCATCGACTTGGTGCTGCTGATGTGGCACTTGTAGGCGAAGTCGCCCATCGCGATCTTGTAGGCCTTGGTCTCGGCCACGTCGTTGAGGAGCGTGCCCGTGCCGTGGGCGTTGATATAGACATTGTCCTTGGCCGGATCGAAGCCGGACTGCTCCAGGGCCAGCTTGATGCACTCGGCCTGGGTGGTGCCGTCCGGGCGCGGGGCCGTGGCGTGGTAGGCGTCGCAGGTGCTGCCGTAGCCCGTAACCTCGGCGTAGATGTGCGCGCCGCGGGCCTTGGCATGCTCCAGCTCCTCGAGCACGAGGATGGCGGAGCCGTCGGCCATCACGAAGCCGCTGCGGTTGGCGTTGAACGGCAGGGAGGCGTACTGCGGATCCGTGGCGCGGGTCAGCGCCTTGGCGTTCGCGAAGCCGGCGATGCCGATGGGGATGGTGCAACGGTCTGAGCCGCCCGCGATGATCGCGTCGGCATAACCATGGCGGATGGCGCGGAACGCCTCGCCGATGGAATGCGTGGACGTCGCGCAGGCCGTGACGATGTCGATGCAGGAGCCCTGGGCGCCGAACTTGATGGCGATCTGGCCGCCGGCCATGTCGCTGATCATCGTCGGGACGAAGTTGGGGGAGACCCACTGGCCGGACTGGTCTTCGAAGAACTTGGCCAGCTCGCGCTGGATGGTCGTGAAGCCGCCGATACCGGAGCCGACGTAGGTTGCCAGGCGGCTCGGGTCGATGTTTTCGCCGGACACGAGGCCGGCATCCTGCATCGCCTGCCAGGCGGAGGCCATGGCAAAGATGGTGAAGGGATCCTGTTTGCGGATGAACGGTTTGTCCATCCCGTATTCTTCCGGATTGAAATTCCGGACCATGCCGCCGATCTTGACGGCGAGGTTGTCTGTCGGGAACTCTGTGATATGGTCAATTCCGCACACGCCGTGGATGAGATTGTCCCAGAAAGTCTTGACGTCGTTTCCGATGCAGGACAGGACACCCAGGCCGGTTACTGCTACTCTTTTCTCCATAAAAGAATCAATTTAGTACGGCGCAAAGGTAGTAAATTATTCTTATATTTGCAGTTCATAGGACCGAGGAAGACGATGATTGCACTGAATGACAGGTTGCCCCGCTATCTGCTCGAGAAGGAGCAGATCTGGTCCACCGTGGTTTATACGGCGCTCTTTTCCCTGGTCTTCATCCTGGTCAGCATTCCCTTTTCCAGCTCCGCCTGGTTCGCCCTCGGCGAGAGCGAGGCCTTCTTCTACACCCTGACCTTCGTGGTGCTCTCCGCCCTGCTCGTCATCCTGAGCCGCTCCCTGATGTACCGCTGTCGGGATTTCAAGGGCTTCACCCTGCTGGGCTACATCGCATGGAACGTGGCGGAAGTGGCCGCGGTGGCGCTGCTGTACACGTTCTTCACGCGCCGGGGCATCAACGTGGGCATCATCGCGGGGGACGCCCGCGAGAACGGCGAGATCTTCCTCAGCGCCCTGGTCTATGCGGCGGTGTGCCTGTGCGTGCCGTTCGCCTTCTGCGCCCTGCACTTCGCGCTCCAGGACCGGGACAACACCATCCGGCTGATGAACTACGGCAACGTCGTTTCCGACAAACCCGCCGCGCCCTACACGGACCAGCGCATCACCCTGTTCGACAACAACGGCGTGCTCAAATTCTCCATCAGCTCGGACAACCTCTACTTCATCGAATCCGACGACAACTACATCAAGGCGTGGTACATGGACAGCGCCGGGGAGATGAAGCAGTACATGCTGCGCTGCCGGCTCAAGACGGTGGAGGACAGCTTCGCGGACAGCGAGCTGGTCCGCTGCCACCGCAAGTACATCGTCAATATCCGCAAGATCTCGATCTTGAAGTCCGAGAAAGAGGGCTACAAGGTCGACTTCGATATCGATTCCATCGATCCCATTCCCATTTCGAAAACTTACGAGCAGGCCGTGCTGGCCCGCTTCAATTCGCGATAGATTATGTGGCAAAGAGTTCAAACCCTGTATCTTCTCCTGGCGACGGGCCTCGTCGCCGCCCTGCTTTTCAGCAACAAGGCGGGTGATATCCCGTACATGGAATACTGGCCGTACGCCATCCTCATCATCCTGACGACCTTCCTGCAGGTGATGGCCCTGACGACCTACAAGCACCGCATCTTCCAGATGCGCACGGCCTCCCTGTCCGCCATCATCCTGATCGGCCTGCAGATCTGGCTGGTCGTCGATTTCATCAAGACGGGCAACGACCCCGTCTTCCACGTGACCGCGGTCTTCCCGATCGTCGCCACGATCCTGGACTTCCTCGCCGCCCGGGGCATCCTCGCCGACGAGCTGCTGGTGCGCAGCGCCGACCGCCTGCGCGCCGCCAAGCGCAAGAAAAAGTAATAACCACAACCGCATAGTTATGAGAATTCCTGAATCTGAACTGATTATCAACGGCGACGGTTCTGCGTTCCACATCCACATCCGTCCCGAGAACCTGGCGGATACCGTTTTCCTGGTCGGCGACCCCGGCCGCGTCGCCATGTTCAAGAAGCACTTCGCGACGCTCGAAGCGGAGGGTGCGTCCCGCGAATTCTGCTGGGCCACCGGTACCTTCAACAACAAGCGCGTCACCGCCCTGTCCACCGGCATCGGCACGGACAACATCGACATCGTGATGACGGAACTGGACGCACTCGCCAACATCGATTTCCAGACCCGCGAGGTCAAGCCCGAGCACCGTACGCTGGATATCCTGCGCATCGGCACCTGCGGCGCCATCCAGCCGGACGTGCCGCTCGGCTCCTACATCTTCTCGCACATCTCCATCGGCTGCGACGGCCTGCTCAACTGGTACGACAACCGTGACAGCATCGCGCTCCTCGACTTCGAGGAGGCCTTCAAGAAGCACGTTCACTGGGACAGGCATCTGCCGGATCCCTACTTCGTGCGCGCCAGCCAGAAGCTGATCGACAAGTTCGCGGACTGCACCGTGAAGGGCATGACCATCTCCGCCTCCGGCTTCTACGGCCCGCAGGGGCGCGTGGTGCGCCAGGGCCTCGCCATGCCGAACATGCTCGAGGACTTCGAGAGCTTCGAGTACGGCGGCTACAGGATTACGAACTTCGAGATGGAAGGCTCCGCGCTCGCCGGCATGGCGGCCAAGCTCGGCCACAACGCCGGCACGGTCTGCTTCGCCATTGCGCACCGCTACCTCAAGGACGCCAACACGAACTACAAGACGGGCGTCGAGGAACTCGTGGAGCTCTCCCTGCAGCGGATGACGGAGTAGTCAGCCTGCTTATCGCTTATACAGATCCCGGGTGGAGAGATGACTCCACTCGGGTTTTGTTATGGTCGGGTCGGTCAGGGTGGCGTCGAGCGGGCGGTAGATGCCCTTGATGACGTTCTCCTCCAGGAAGCGGAGCTCCTCGGGGACGTTGCGCAGCATCGAGGTGGCGATTTCGTGGCCGGCGCCCTGGAAACGGTAGATCTGGAAGTTGGCCCCGGTCGGCTTCAGCTTTTCCGCGAGCGCGGCGCTGCCGGCGAACTGGATGCGCAGGACGGAGATCTTCCCGAACGGGACGATGCGGTCCTCCGTGCCGTAAAACATCAGGATCGGGCAGGGCTTCTGCGGGAAGGTGATCGGGCCCTCCATCGTGAAAACGGCGCCCGCGAAGGCCATGACGCCCGCGTAGTTGAACCAGCGGGGCAGCACCTGCGCCGATTCTTTCCCGTTGATGATTTCCCATTCGGCCTGCAGGGCCGTGATGGCGCCCGCCGAGGAGCCGCTGAGGATGATGCGGTCGGGGTCTATACCCAGCTCGGCGGCATGGTCGATCAGGTAACCGGTTGCGGAGAACAAATCCTCCACGGCCGCGCCGATGGCCTCGCTCAGCACGGGCGGCAGGGAGAGCCGGCTCTTGACCACCTTGCCCTTCAGGGCCAGGCGGTAGTCGATGGCGACCACGTGGTAGCCGGCGTCGGCCAGCTGCCTGTACCAGACCCGGTCTCCCGGATAGTTGCGCTGGCCCATGACGAAGGCCCCGCCGAAGATGTGGATGATTACCGGCTTGCGCTGGGCGTCGGCGCAGGGGCCGGCGCCGGGTGCGGCGGCGTAGTAGTCCAGCAGCAGCTCGCAGGTGTCTCGCTGCGCGAAAAGCAGGGTCCGGTCCGGCTGGGGGATGTCCGGCCCTTCGACGAAATCAACGCGCGCCTGTGCATGCAGCAGGCTGCAGCAGAGGAGCAGACAGATGGGGAGTAGAAAGCGTTTCATCAGCTGTAGTAGTTAGTACTTGATGTGGAATCGGTGTAGAGGCGCGTCAGCTGTTCGCCGAGCGGCCCCAGCAGATCCTCCAGGCGGGGCGGGACCATTTCCTCCTGGGGGAAAATGTAGTTCTTCTCGCGCATCAGCGCGAAAAGGTGTTCGTAGTCGAGTGCCCGGCCGCGCAGCAGCTCGGCGGCCGTGCTCTTCTCGTGCCGGGAGAGGGCCAGCAGCAGGTGCGCCGGGAAGATCTCGTGGCCGCCCTGCTTGAGGGCCTCGTAGGCGGCGCCGCCCACCAGGGCCGCCGCGCCGCGCGTCGGGCGGATCTGCGCCTGGTCCTGCCAGGGGACGGCCCGGTCGCGCAGGACCTGCGCGTCGATGTCCCGCTTGAAGGCGTCCAGATCCACGCCGCAGGCGCTCAGGATGCGGCACGCATCGTTGTCCCGATGGCGCAGCAGACCGAGCACGACGTGGTCGGCGCCGACGCCGTAGCTGCCGGTGCGCGCGGCCTCGTCGCGGGCATAGCGGAGGATGGTCTGCAGGTCTGTCGAAAACTTGATTTCCATCGGGATGATTTTGGACAAAAATAGCAATTTAATCGGAAATTTTTGTTATTTTTGCGTGTTTAGATCTATAGTGTATTTTTATGGACGAGGTAATGAATCCTGAAGAAATTCAGGAAGAAGTGAAAGGTATCATCGAACCGGTCGAAATCGACCATGAGATGCGCACCGCGTACATCGACTATTCGATGTCCGTGATCGTGTCCCGCGCCCTTCCGGACGCCCGGGATGGTCTGAAGCCGGTGCAGCGTCGCGTGCTCTACGGCATGGACGGCCTGGGCTTGAACTATGGCGGGCAGACCAAGAAGTCGGCCCGTATCGTGGGTGAAGTGCTCGGTAAGTTCCACCCGCACGGTGACTCCAGCGTGTACGACGCGATGGCGCGCCTGGCGCAGCCGTGGAACCAGCGCTATCCGCTGGTCTTCGGCCAGGGCAACTTCGGTTCGATGGACGGCGACCCCGTGGCCGCCATGCGATATACGGAAGCCAAACTCGAGAAGATGACGGAGGACGTCCTGGCCGACCTGGACAAGGACACCGTCGATATGACGCTCAACTTCGACGACTCCCTCCAGGAGCCGACCGTGCTGCCGACCAAGCTCCCGCTCCTGCTGCTCAACGGCTCGGCGGGTATCGCCGTCGGTATGGCCACGAACATGGCCCCGCACAACCTGGGCGAGGTTTGTGACGC
>Ga0265301_10007040_pt1 | contig 10624 bp, 8 predicted proteins | sample AusTroGonzalo_MG_2_FD_193488 | JGI IMG/M metagenome (GOLD analysis project Ga0265301, IMG submission 193488) | Bovine rumen microbial communities from tropical cattle in Woodstock, Queensland, Australia - Gonzalo_04 | ecosystem: Host-associated > Mammals > Digestive system > Stomach > Rumen ...
GGTCACGGACGAGGTCTTCGAGAGCAAGCAGTCCATCGTCTTCGACGAGGCGGAGAACCGCATGCACACGATCAAGGCGGTCCTCGCCGCCACGCTGTAATACCTATGAAGCCGCGAGGGACTGCCGCATTCCGCGGCAGTCCCTCGCGGCTTTATTTCCTTTATGGCTTCCTCCCTGAGGGAGCTGTCAGCGAAGCTGACGGAGGGAGATAATCTTGCGCAAGCACTAATTCAATCGCAGCGCAGCGCGACAGTGGAGCCCTCTTTTGCTTAAAAGAGGGGCAGGGGAGATTTAACCTTCATCTGTCGCCCGTAGGGCGGGCATTTCAATGATTTCTTTCATATTTGATCTCTTTCACATAAAAACGCACAGATTGCAAACCTGAAAGCTAAGATTGAACTGTCCTGCCGACGGCTGTAGAGGATAAATCTTCCGCCCCGGTGTGCGCACTGGGGCACCTTCTTTTTACAAAAGAAGGCTTTGCCTCCCCCTTGGCGCTCCGCGCCGTTCCCCCTCCCGGAGGGGGATATAGCCATAGCTCCCTCTGTGAGGGAGCTGGCGAGCGACAGCGAGCCTGAGGGAGCTAATCTTGCGTAACCACAAATTCAATCGCAGCGCAGCGCGACAGCGGAGCCCTCTTTTGCTTAAAAGAGGGGCAGGGGAGATTTAACCTTCATCCGTCGCCCGTAGGTCGAGCAGTTCAATGATTTCTTTCATATTTGATCTTTTTCACATATGAACGCACAAATTGCAAACATGAAAGTATGAATTAAAACGTCCTGCCGACGGCTGTAGAGGATAAATCTTCCGCCCCAGTGTCCGCACTGGGGCACCTTCTTTTTACAAAAGAAGGCTTTGGGGCGCCCTGCAAAATCGAAATAGCGGCAAGAGCGCGACCTCTCCGACCGCGTCATTGCGAGCCGCAAATGCGGCGTGGCAATCTGTGCGTCGCAGTCTTGCACGCTTTTGCGCAACAGGAACGCAGTCAAATAAATAAAAGCGGGCGCCCAATGGGCGCCCCTACGGCTTCCGTGCAAGTTTTTTCGCGTAGGGGCGCACATTGCGCGCCAGCCGACAGAGAATTGCTTTTTATATTTTGTTATTCCGTTACGCCTTGAAGCTGTCCTTGAGCAGGACGCTGCGGTTGAAGACCGGGTGGTCGGCATGGCAATCCTTGTTGTCCATGCAGAAGTAGCCGACGCGCATGAACTGGTAGCACGGCGCGGTCTTCGCGGCGCGCTTTTCGCCCTCGGCGTCGTACTTTTTGACCTCTTCGAGCAGCGCCGCTTCGATCTTGCAGCCCTGCAGAACGGTCAGAGACTCCGGATTCATGCACTGCAGGAAGTCCTTGTCCGGGCCGTCCGGCTGCGGATCGGAGAACAGATTGTCGTACAGACGGACCTCCGCGTCCACGGCGGTCGCGGCGTCGACCCAGTGGATCGTCGCGCCCTTGACCTTCCGCCCGTCGGCGGGATTGCCGCCGCGGCTTTCGGGATCGTACTCGGCGTAGACCGTGACGACCCTGCCGTTTTCGTCCTTCTCGCAGCCCGTCGCGGTGACGAGATACGCGCCCTTCAGACGGACCTCGTTGCCCGGATACATGCGCTTATACTTCGGAATCGGGGTCTCGAGGAAGTCCTCTTCTTCGATCCAGAGCTCACGGCTGAACGTGATGGTGTGCGTGCCCTGCTCGGGATGGACGGGGTTGTTTTCGACCTCGAAGGTCTCGGACTTGCCCTCGGGGTAGTTCGTGATGACGAGCTTGACCGGGTGCAGCACCGCCATGGTGCGTTCCGCGTTTTCGTTCAGATCCTCGCGCAGGCAGTGCTCAAGAAGCGCGTATTCGACCATGCTCGCTGCCTTCGCGACGCCGATGCGCTCGCAGAAATCACGGATGCTGTGGGGCGTATAGCCGCGGCGGCGCAGACCGCAGAGGGTGGGCATGCGCGGATCGTCCCAGCCGGAGACGCGGCCGGTCTCCACCAGCAGGCGGAGCTTGCGCTTGGACATGACGGTATGGTCGATGCCGAGACGGGCGAATTCGATCTGACGGGGCTTGTGATAGGGAATAGAGACGTTGTTTACGACCCAGTCATACAGCGGGCGGTGCGCCTCAAATTCCAGAGAGCACAGGGAATGGGTGATGCCCTCCAGCGCGTCCTGAATGGGATGGGCGAAATCGTACATCGGATAGATGCACCATTTGTCGCCCTGCCTGTGGTGCGTGAAATTGCGGATGCGGTAGATGACCGGATCGCGCATGTTGAAGTTGCCGCTGGCGAGGTCGATCTTGGCGCGCAGCGTCCGCGTGCCCTCGGCGAATTCGCCGTTCTTCATCCGCTCGAAGAGATCGAGATTCTCCTCCACAGAGCGGTCGCGGTAGGGGGAGATCGCGGGCTTTCCGATGTCGCCGCGGTATTCGCGGAACTGTTCCGGCGTGAGGTCGCAGACGTAGGCGAGCCCCTTCTTGATCAGCTCGATCGCGTACTCGTAGTCCTTCTCAAAATAGTCCGAGCCGTAGTAAAAGCGGTCGCCCCAGTCAAAGCCGAGCCAGTGGATGTCGTCCTGAATCGCCTCGACGAATTCGGTGTCCTCCTTGGCGGGATTCGTGTCGTCCATGCGCAGGTTCGTGATGCCGCCGAACTTCTCCGCGGTGCCGAAGTCGATGCACAGCGCTTTGCAGTGACCGATGTGCAGATAGCCGTTCGGCTCCGGCGGGAAACGGGTATGCACCTGAAGCCCTTCAAACTGACCGCCCGGTCCGACGTCTTCCTCGACGAAAGCCTCGATAAAGTTTTTTACTTCGGGGGTTTTGCGTTCTTCTTCCATGCTTCTCATCCTCTCGAAAAAGATTGCCCATATTATATAACAGATTTCCCAAATCTGCAACGGTCCTTCCGTATATTTTGCCGAAATTTTCCGCAAGGGCGGAAAACATTTTCAAAAAAACAAATTTAGGTTGCCAATTCGCGCGAATTATTATAAAATAGGGAAAGACAAATCCATACAAAGGAGTGGTTTCCCATGAGCGAGCCAAAATATCGCCGCGTATTGCTGAAAATCAGCGGGGAAGCGCTGGCGGGGGACGCCCGCAGAGGTCTTGATTTTGACGTGATGGGCAGCGTTTGCGACGTAATCAGGCGCTGCGTCGCGGAGGGCGTGCAGATCGGCATCGTCGTCGGCGGCGGCAACTTCTGGCGCGGGCTGAAGGACGGCGGCGACCGCATGGAACGCACTCGCGCGGATCATATGGGGATGCTGGCGACGGTCATCAACTGCCTCGCGCTGGCGGACTGCTTGGAGCAGCGCGGCGTTCCGGTGCGCGTACAGACGGCGATCGAGATGTCCCGCATCGCCGAGCCCTATATCCGCGGCAGGGCGATCCGCCATCTGGAAAAGGGACGCGTCGTGATTTTCGGCTGCGGCACGGGCAATCCCTACTTCTCCACCGATACCGGCGCGGTGCTGCGCGCCGCGGAGATCGGCGCCGACGCCATCCTGCTTGCGAAGAACGTCGACGGCGTCTATTCCGACGACCCGGTCAAGCATCCGGACGCCGTCAAGTTTGACGAGATCACCTACGACGAGGTTCTGGCAAGACGCCTGACGGTCATGGACAGCACCGCGACGTCTCTCTCTATGGACAACCATATTCCCATCATTCTGTTCGCGCTCAAGGACCCGGAAAACATCCTGCGCGTCGTGATGGGTGAAAAAATCGGCACACTTGTGAAGGAGGAAAACTAACATGGCAGCAGTGGATTTCAAGGAATTCAACCGCAAAATGGACAAAACGCTCGAAATTCTGCAGGATGACTTCGGCGCCATCCGCGCGGGCAGAGCCAACGCGCGTGTCCTCGACCGCATCACGGTCGAATACTACGGCGTCGATACGCCGATCGGACAGGTCGGCACGATCTCCTCGCCGGACCCCAGAACGCTGGTCATCCAGCCGTGGGACGGCAGTCTGCTCAAGCAGATTGAGAAGGCGATCCAGATATCCGATCTGGGTATCAACCCGCAGAACGACGGCAGAATCATCCGCTTGGTCTTCCCGCAGCTGACCGAGGAGCGCCGCCGCGAGCTGGTCAAGCAGGTCAAGAAATACGGCGAGGATGCAAAGGTCGCCGTCCGCAATATCCGCCGCGACGCGATGGATCATATCAAGAAGCTCAAGAAGGATTCCGAGATCACCGAGGACGATCAGAAGAACGCCGAGAAGGATCTGCAGGATCTGACCGACAAGTATATCAAGAAGGTCGACGAGGCGTGCGCGGTCAAGGAAAAGGAATTGATGGAGCTGTAAAATCAGCAAAATACGGCAGGCAGCTACCTGCGGGCGGCTGCCTGCTTTGCGATATTTTCGTATAACGGGAGGCTTCCATGAGCCTTTTTAAGAAGAAGATCAACCCTGCCGACCGCCCCGTGCCGACGCATATCGCGATCGTCATGGACGGCAACGGCAGATGGGCGAAGAAGCGCGGTCTTCCGCGCACCGCCGGTCATAAGGTCGGCGCGGAGGCGTTCCGCACGATTGCGAACTACGCCAAATCCATCGGTCTCAAATATCTGTCCGTCTATACCTTCTCCACGGAGAACTGGAAGCGTTCCGAGGAGGAGGTCAACGCGATCATGGAGCTGCTGGAAAAATACCTGCGCGAGCTCATCCGCGACATGGACAAGAACCGCGTCCGCTTCTGCTTTTTCGGCGATCTGAGCCGTCTTTCCCCGGCATTGCAGGAGGAGGCGCGCATCGCGGCGAAGGAGTCGGAAAAGTACGCCGGCGTGCAGGTGAACTTCTGCCTGAACTACGGCGGCAGAGCCGAGATCCTACGCGCGGCGAAGCAGTTTGCGCGCGACTGCGCGGACGGCAAATGCGCGCCGGAAGAGCTGACGGAGGAGCGCTTCTCCGACCTCATGTATTCCGCGGGGGTGCCCGATCCGGAGCTGGTCATTCGTCCGGGCGGGGAGCTGCGCACGTCGAACTTCCTGTTATGGCAGAGCGCCTACGCCGAATACTATTTTACCGACGTCCTCTGGCCGGACTTCGGTCCGAAGGAACTGGAAAAGGCGATCGCCGCCTATAACGGGCGCAACCGCCGCTTTGGAGGTGCAAAGTAATGCTGGTGAGAATTCTCGCGGCGGCGGTCGGTCTGCCGCTGCTTCTGGCGATCGTCCTGCTCCTGCCGCCGATCGGCACGGCGATATTATTCGCGCTTGCGTGCATGATCGGCGCGTACGAAATGCTCTGGCGCACGGGGCTGCTCAAGCACAAGCGCATCGTCGTCTATACCGCGCTCATGGCGGCGGCGGTCGTGATGTGGTCATGGCTGCGCGCCTGCGCGAGCGTCAGCGAGCAGACCCTTTGGCTGAGCGCGCTGCTCGGACTGTTCGTCTATGCGTGCCTGCTGTTCATCGAGCTGCTCGCGGGGCATACGGAGCTGAAGTTCACCGCTCTGTGCGTCGCGCTCTTCAGCGGCGTGCTCTATCCGTTCCTGATTGGCTCGCTCGTGCGGCTGCGCGGCATGGAAAACGGGCAATACTACATTCTGGTCGCCTTCATCATCTCCATGGTCGCGGATTCCGGCGCGTATTTTGCGGGCAGAGCCTTCGGCAAGCATAAGCTCGCGCCCGTCGTCAGCCCGAAGAAAACCGTCGAGGGCGCGATCGGCGGCGTGATCGCCAATATGCTCGGCATGGCGCTGTATACCTTCATCCTTTCGCGCTTTTTCGGCTTTACGCAGGTGAATTATATCTACGCCGTGATCTACGGCTTCGTCGGCGCCTTCGGCTCGATGCTCGGCGATCTGACCCTGTCCGTCGTCAAGCGGCAGGTCGGCATCAAGGACTACGGCAATCTGATTCCCGGTCACGGCGGCATTCTCGACCGCTTTGACAGCACGATGATCTGCGCGCCGATTGCGGAGATTCTGCTCCTGCTGATTCCGTTTGCGGTGAAGTGATATGACGAAGAACCTATCTATCCTCGGCTCTACCGGCTCCATCGGCAGGCAGACGCTTGAGGTCGTGGAAGCCATGCCCGGCGTGCGCGTTGCCGCTCTTGCGGCGGGCACGAATACCGAGCTCATGGCGCGGCAGTGCCGGCAGTTCCGTCCGGAGCTTGCCGTCATGGCGACGGAGGAAGCCGCGGACGATCTGCGCCGGCGGCTGGAGGGAGAGAAGCTTCGCATCCTCTCCGGCATGGACGGGCTGATCGCTGCGGCGGAACTGGACGGCGCGGACACGGTCGTGACGGCGGTGGTCGGCATGGTCGGTCTGCGCCCGACGTTAGCGGCGATCCGCAAAAGGAAGCGCATCGCCCTTGCCAACAAGGAAACGCTGGTCTGCGCCGGCGAGCTTGTGATGGCGGAGGCGAAAGCGCACGGCGCGGAAATCATCCCCGTTGATTCGGAGCATTCCGCGATTTTTCAATGCCTGATGGGCAGTCGGGATAAGAGCGAGATTCGACGGCTGATTCTGACCTGCTCCGGTGGACCGTTCTACGGGAAAACTCCCGCGGAGCTGCGGCACGTCACAAAAGCCGACGCGCTGCGGCACCCGAACTGGAAAATGGGGAATAAAATCACCATTGACTGTGCTACACTGATGAATAAGGGACTGGAGGTCGTCGAGGCGATGCGCCTGTACGACCTGCCGCTTGAGCAGGTGGACGTCGTCATCCACCGGCAGAGCATCGTCCATTCCCTCGTCGAATACCGCGACGGCGCGGTGCTGGCGCAGCTCGGCGTGCCGGATATGCGCATTCCGATCCGCCTTGCGCTGACTTACCCGTACCGCGCGGAGAATCCCGCGCCGCCGCTCGATTTGCTTTCCTGCGGAGAGCTGAGCTTTGCCGCGCCGGACGAGGAAGCCTTCCCGTGCCTGCGCCTTGCGAAGGAGGCTGCCGCGCGGGCGGGCAACGCCTGCGCCGTGATGAACGGCGCGAACGAGGCGGCGGTGGCAAAATTCCTGAGCGACGAAATCGGCTTCTACGACGTGCCCCGCCTTGTGCGTTGCGCGATGGACGCCGTTCCCTATACTGAACACCCCGACCTTGCGGAAATCTTGGCGGCGGATCGCGCCGCAAGAGAGGCAGTTTATCGTCTGATTTGAGGTGCAGAAATTGATCGTTTTCTATATCGTTCTTGCCGTATTGCTCTTCGGCGTGCTGATCCTTGTCCATGAATTCGGGCATTTCTTCACGGCGAAGCTGTCCGGCGTGCAGGTCAACGAGTTTTCCCTGTTCATGGGTCCCGCCCTTTGGAAAAAGCAGAGGGGGGAGACGCTTTATGCGCTGCGCTGTATCCCCATTGGCGGCTACTGCGCCATGGAGGGCGAGGACGGCGACAGCGACAATCCCCGCGCCTTTACGAATGCGAAGGTGTGGAAGCGGCTGATCATTCTCGCGGCGGGCTCCGCAATGAACTTCCTGACCGGACTGTTCATCATTGCGCTGCTGATCGCCTTTACCGCCAAGGGGATTCCGGGGAGAACCGTGACGCAGATCGCTCCCGACCGTCCCTTTGATAACGCGCAGGGCTTGCAGATCGGAGACGAGATCGTTTCGGTCGACGGCGAGCACGTCTATATCCAGCAGGATATTACCATCCTTCTTGACCGCGATCCGGACGGACGGCACGATCTGACCGTGCTCCGGAACGGCGAGAAGACCGAGTTAAAAAACGTGCCGCTGCAGCGCGACTATATGGATCAGTACGGCGAGGCAAAGTACGGCTTCTCCACTGACGTCCGCGCGCGGAGCGTCGGGAGCATCCTGTCCTATACGTGGAATCAAAGCATGGATTTTGTGCGGATGGTGCGGCTGGGACTTTCCGACCTCTTCACCGGCAGAGCCGGCATCAAGGATATGTCCGGTCCGGTCGGCATCGGCTCCGCCGTGGTTGAGATGGGCGTACAGTCTGAGAGCGTCGGTCTCGGCATATTGAACGTGCTCAACCTGTTCGCGTTCATTGCAATCAACCTTGCGGTAATGAATCTTCTGCCGATTCCCGCGCTGGACGGCGGGCGCATCGTTTGTCTGCTGGTGACGGCGGCGATCGAGAAGATCACGCGCCGCAAAATCAATCCCAAGTACGAGGGTTATCTTCACGCGGGCTTCATGATCCTGCTGCTCGCGTTTATGGCGTTCATCACCTTCAAGGACGTGTTCCAGATTATCGGAGGCTGATATGACAAGACAGATTTCCGTCGGCGGCGTGAAGATCGGCGGCGGCGCGCCGGTATCCATCCAATCCATGCTGAATATCCCCAATACGGACGTCGAGGGCTGCCTTTCGCAGATCGCCGCGCTGAAGAACGCGGGCTGCGAGATCGTGCGCCTGTCCGTGCTGGACGAGGAGGCTGCCGCGGCGTTCGCGAAGATCGCCGAAAAATCGCCGCTGCCGCTGGTTGCGGATATTCACTTTGACTACCGCCTTGCGATACTGGCGGCGGAGGGCGGCGCGTCGAAGATTCGCATCAATCCGGGCAACATCGGCGCGGAGAATCGCGTCAAGGCGGTCGTGGACTGCTGTAAGGCGCATCATATCCCCATCCGTATCGGCGTGAACGGCGGCTCGCTGGATAAGACTCTGTTGGAAAAGTACGGACATCCGACGCCGGAAGCGCTGGTGGAGAGCGCGTTTTCTCACATCGCGCTGCTGGAAAAGTACGGCTTTTACGACACCTGCGTCTCCATGAAATCGAGCAACGTGCCTCTGATGATGCGCGCGTACCTGCTGATGCACGAGCGCTCCGACTACCCCCTGCACGTCGGCGTGACCGAGACCGGCACGGAGTACATGGGAACGATCAAGTCCGCCATGGGCATCGGCGGTCTTCTGTGCATGGGCGTCGGCGATACGATTCGTGTGTCACTGACCGCGGATCCCGTGCGCGAGGTCGAGGCGGCAAAGGCGATTCTGAAGGCAGCCGGTTTGCGCAAGGGCGGCGTGAATCTCATTTCCTGCCCGACCTGCGGCAGAACGAAGATCGACCTGATCGGTCTTGCCAATCAAGTGGAAGAAGCCCTGCGCGGCTGTGAGAAGGACCTGACCGTCGCGGTCATGGGCTGCGTCGTCAACGGTCCCGGCGAGGCAAGAGAGGCGGACGTCGGCGTCGCGGGCGGCGACGGCTGCGGCGTGATCTTCGTCAAGGGCGAGCTGAAGGAAAAGCTGCCCTACGACGAGCTTTTGCCCGCGCTCTTACGATACATAGACAAGCTTTAGGAGTAAATCATGGCGACTGCATTCCCGTTTCTGGAAATGTTTTATGAATATCAGCCGGACGAACCGCTGCGTGCCGTTTTGGAGCAGGCGGCGGTTTGCCATGCCGCGATTGATCGGGAGGCAAGGACGGTTGCGCTGCGCCTTTCCGCACAGACCTACTGCCCGGAGCAGACGCTGGAAGCGGTCGGCAAAGCCCTGTGCGAGCTCTACGGCTTCCGCTCCGTCAGCATTTTGCCGCAGTATCCGGCAGGTCTGCTTTCCGCCTGCGAGCCGGCGGATCTGAACCGTATTCTGATCAATGCGTATTCTCCCGCCGCCGCTGTGCTGGCGGGCTGCCGATGGGAGCTCTGCGAGGAAGAAAGCAGACTGCTCCTGCGCGCCAACGGCAAGGACGAACTCCTGCCGTATCTCCCGCTCGCGGAACGCTATCTCGAAGAGCGCTTCGGCGTGCTGACGAAGATTGAGATCATCTGCGGCAGCGAGGCTGAGGGCGAGGAGCTCTTTAAAAGGACGGAACAAATGCGCCGAGAGGCGATGCGCTCCGTGCCGCAGCCGATATTCGGCGCGACGGAGAAGAAAAAGGACGACTCCGGCGTAATCTACGGCAAGCCGATCAAGGGGAAAAGCATGCAGATCAGCGAGATTTCGCTGGAACGGCAGAGCGAGCGCGTCGTCGTCGAGGGCAAGGTCTTCGCTGTGGAGCACCGCGACGTCAATAAGGGCGCGGCAACCGTCGTCGCCTTCGATATGACCGATTTCACCGGCTCCGTGCGCGTCAGCGACTATTTTAAGGGAGATACCGGCAAACCGATCACCGACGGGGTGAAAAAGCCGGGCATCTGGGTGCGCGTGCAGGGCAAAATCGACTACGACAACTACGCGAAGGAGGTCGTGATCCGCCCCCTTGCGATCATGAAGCTCGACCCGCCGAGGCGCGAGGATACCGCGGAGCATAAGCGCGTAGAGCTGCATCTGCATACGACGATGTCGATGATGGACGCGCTGACAAAGACCGAGGAGGCAGTCGCGACGGCGGCGCGCTGGGGACATAAGGCGATCGCCATTACCGACCACGGCGTGGTATCCGCCTTCCCGACCGCGCTGCACGCCCTGAAGCCAAAGGGGAAAGCGCCGCTGGATATTAAAATTCTCTACGGCTGCGAGGGCTACTACGTCAACGACGTGGACGACCGCATCGCCGTCCACGGCGGACAGAATATGCCGCTGACGGGCGAGTTTATCGCCTTTGATCTGGAAACGACCGGACTTTCCTCCGCGCACGACGCGATCACGGAAATCGGCGCCGTTCTGATGCGGAACGGGGAGGCGGCGGAGGTCTACCGCACCTTCGTCGACCCGAAGCGGAAGCTCGATCCGAAAACCGTTGAGCTGACCG
>Ga0265301_10007044_pt1 | contig 10618 bp, 9 predicted proteins | sample AusTroGonzalo_MG_2_FD_193488 | JGI IMG/M metagenome (GOLD analysis project Ga0265301, IMG submission 193488) | Bovine rumen microbial communities from tropical cattle in Woodstock, Queensland, Australia - Gonzalo_04 | ecosystem: Host-associated > Mammals > Digestive system > Stomach > Rumen ...
TGGAAAGTGATGGCACCGTCCGCAACAGCTCCGGTTCCTACTCAGGCAAAGCCTCGGGCATCCCTCGCGAATGGGTTGCCGCTTATTTCTTCTTCTTCCCGTTCTATTAGGTTATCCAAACAACTCCGCCCCTAATTCATACACCGAAGCCACCGGAACAATCTGAATCTTAAACCGTTTGGTGTCCAGTCCCTTGGCGTTGTATTTTGAGACAAAGATTTTCTCGAAGCCCAGTTTGTCGGCTTCAGCTATGCGGGCTTCGATGCGGGTGACGGCACGTATTTCGCCCGAGAGTCCTACTTCGGCAGCAAAGGCATAACGCGAGGGGATGGGAATGTCGGCATTCGAGGAGAGCACGGCCGCAATAACGGCCAGGTCGATAGCTGGGTCGTCCACATGAAGACCGCCTGCGATGTTAAGGAACACATCTTTTATTGAGAGGCGGAAACCGGCCCGCTTTTCCAACACAGCCAGCAGCATATTCATCCTGCGGATATCGAAACCCGTGGCAGAGCGTTGGGGTGTGCCGTAAGCCGCACTACTCACCAAAGCCTGTGTCTCGATGAGCATGGGCCTTTGTCCTTCCATAGTAGCAGCAATGGCGATACCGCTCACTTCCTCATCGCGTTGCGAGAGGAGAATCTCGCTGGGGTTGGTCACCTCACGGAGTCCTGTGGCGTTCATCTCGAAGATGCCTAATTCAGAAGCTGAACCGAAGCGGTTCTTGATGGTGCGCAGGATGCGGAAGCCGTAATGGCGGTCACCCTCAAACTGCAAGACGGTGTCGACAATATGCTCCAAAATCTTTGGTCCGGCAATGCTGCCGTCCTTGGTGATATGGCCGATGAGGAACACTGGCACCTGGTAGGCTTTGGCGATTTTGTTCATCTCCGCTGCCGTCTCGCGAATCTGCGAGAGGCTGCCCGCTGTGGCATCCACGTAGGGCGATTCAAGAGTCTGGATGGAGTCGACCACCACGATGTCGGGCTGCACGTTCTTGAAGTGCTTCAGAATCTCCTGTGTGTTGGTTTCGGTGAGGATGAGGCAGTCGATGTTATGGATGCCGATACGCTCGGCCCGCATTTTGATTTGGCTCTGGCTCTCTTCACCTGAAATATATAGTATCTTTCTCCCTGCCAGTTGTAAGGCAGTCTGCAGGAGCAAAGTCGATTTGCCGATGCCAGGTTCGCCGCCCACAAGAGTCAAAGAGCCGAGCACCAGTCCGCCACCCAAGACCCTGTTGAGTTCTTCGTAGGGCAGGATGATGCGCTGTTCCTTGGCGTTGCCGATTTCCTTGATGGGAATGGGCAGCCCTTTGTCCACCTCCAGTCCGACAGTTTTCTTCACCGATTTCGAGTCTTTTCCCGTGACGACAGTTTCTTCCGTACAAGTGTTCCACGAGCCGCAGGCGGGACATTTCCCGAACCATTTAGGCGACTCGTTGCCGCATTCCTTGCAGAAAAAGACGGTTTTCTCTTTTGTTGCCATAACTGCAAATTTTTCCGCAAAAATATGAAAATAAAGGCAATGTCCGCATTTTTTAATACCTTTGTCGCCAATTCAAAGAATCCAGGAGGTTGAATGAGAAGAAGTCTACTCACCTTTTTTATATGGCTCTTCACCTTGCCGCTCTTTGCTCAGCAGGGCGATGTGATGCTGTGTGAGGGTTTCTTTGCCTCCTGGCTTGAGGAAGGTTGGGATGCGAAGGGCGACGATTGGGTGGTGTGGTATATCTCCAACACTTCTTTCGCTGGAGGTAAGCCGCATGAGATGCAGATGTATCCCGACTTCAACTTTGAGGGTACCACCCGATTGGTGACACCCATCGTGGAATTGAATAAATACGACTACATCAACTTCCAGTTCAACCACTGCCTCGAAGCCACCCAAGGGCAAATCGATGCCAGAATCGGCATAGGCATCTCGCAAAATGGCGAAGACTGGGAGAGCATCTGGGAGGACACCGTGACGGGCAGTATCACACAGAGCCAGTACCTGCTCACCTTTGACATGGAGGAATGGCCTACGAAGGAACCGCAGTTCTGCCTGTATTTCACAGGTCATGGAGCCTACGTCAACAGTTGGTATATCGACAATATTTTCATCTTCGCCTCGAAGAAGAACAAATACGGTGGTATAGACGACACCGATGAAAACGGCTTCGTTGCTTCAGCGTCACATATCACCACATTGAAAGGTCCTTCGGCAGGTACGGTGACACATTTCTCGAAGTTGAGAACGTCGCGAAATCGCTATGCCCGAATCGTTGAAGGTCGACAGAAGAAATGGTGGCAGTTTTGGAAATAAACTATGAAAAGAACAAAGTACATCGTATCGATTCTATTGGTTTTCTTGTCTTTGACAGTCTCGGCACAAACCTTCACCGACAGTAACCTTCCTATTGTGATTATTGATACTGACGGTGGCGCCAACATTCCGGATGAGCCAAAAATCCTGGCCACGATGAAAATCATCTGGCATCAGGACGGTTCGCGCAATTATATGAGCGACATCGACAATCCTGAGTTTCTCAACTACGACGGACGCATCGGTATTGAGCGGAGAGGCTATTCCTCGCAGGCATATTCCAACAAAAAGCCATACGGATTAGAGACTTTGAAGGATGATGACATCAGCAACAACAATGTCAGCCTTTTGGGAATGCCGGCTGAAAACGACTGGATACTCAATCCATTGGCTTTCGACCAAACGGGGATGCGCGATGTGCTGTCCTATGAACTATCGAACGAGATGGGGCAATATGCCTCACGAAGCCAATATTGCGAAGTGGTCCTCAACGGGAATTACCGAGGACTTTATGTCTTCATGGAAAAGGTCAAAGTAGACAAAGGACGCGTCAACATCGAAAAGATGGACGAAACCTGTAACCAAGTGCCCGAAGTGACAGGAGGTTATATTGTTCAGGCCAACCGAGCCGACTACGATCCCTTAGCCTGGCAGATGCAGACCTATCTCAATTATTGGGGATGGCCCGTCTATACTGAATTTCTCCACCATTATCCCAAACACGAAAACATCACTGATGCCCAGAACAGCTATATTCATCATACTTTCCTCGACCTGGAGGAAAGTGCCCATAGCCATAATACTTCCTTTACTACTGGTTTTCCTAAGATAATCGATATTCCCTCTTTTGTCGACTTTATGATTATGGCCGAGTTCTCTTCCAACGTCGATGTGTATCATCTGAGCACCTTCTTCCATAAGGACCGTTGTGGCAAGTTGCGGGCAGGACCCATTTGGGATTATAACCTCGCTTTTGGTTATGACGCTTTTGGCGACAGAAGTCGCTACGATGTGTGGCAGTTCGACAATGGTGATAACGTGGGGCCTCGTTTCTGGAAAGATCTGTTCGACACCGATGAGTTCCGTTGTCATTTAGCCAAACGTTGGTTTGAGTTGACAGAAGACGGGATGCCTTTGGATTATGAACGTATTTGTAGCCGAATGGATGAAATCGATGCCCTGATTGCGGAAGCCGTCGCCCGTGACAACCAACGATGGAACCAAATGCCACAACACGCACAGTGTGTGAACGATATGAAGGATTGGATTCAACAGCGAATCAACTGGCTGAATCAGAATATCGGTTCTTCTCAAGGCTGCGACGAGGTTGATTTACCTCCTTTAGTCATCTCAAAAATCCATTACCATCCCCAAGACTGGTGGAGTATCGATGGCGACCAGCTTGAATTCATAGAAATCACCAACAATGGCGACGACGAAGTAGACTTGACAGGAGTGTATTTTCGCGAGTTGGGCATCACATATCAGTTTCCGGCAGGGACACACCTTTCGGGACGAGAAGCACTTTTACTCTGCTCCGATTCTTTGCTTTTTAGCGAGTATTACCAAATCACACCCTTCGACCAATACACCCGAAAGCTCTCCAATAAATCAGAAAACCTCGTGTTGGCCGATGCTTGGGGTAACATCATCGACCAGGTGCATTATTCCGACAGTGCCCCTTGGCCCACTGAAGCCGATGGCGATGGACCTTTCCTACAGCTCAAGGACTTGGACAGCGACAACAGTCTTGCTGAAAACTGGACTATAGGCAATAGCTTGACGGGTATTGAGGAGAAAAACCATCCCATCCTCACTCGTCTCTATCCCAATCCCACTTCGGGAATTGTTTTTGTTGAACTATCAGGGACGCCTCTTTGCTGCCAAATTCTGAATCTTACAGGAAATATTGTCTTTGAAACAGCCGTTTCCGGTTCTCGTTTCGAACTCGACCTGCATAGTCTGTCTTCTGGCCTATACCTTATTAAAATAATACAAGCCGATGGAACATCGGTTTACGGAAAGGTTGTAAAACACTGATTCTCGGATTAAAAATCTTCGCTGAACTTAATGTCCTTCACATTAAGCTGCAAGTTGGTTTTGCCCTGCCATGTATTATATTCCAAGTGGTAGCAGATGCTGAAAGGTTCGCCATCGTGAATGCGGTCAAAGAGGTCGCCCTTTTGGAATGCGATGCCTGAGAAAGGAGCCACACCCAGCTCGGCATCACCTTCCTGTGACACGGTGAGCTTCAGATGACGATGCCCACCAACAGGACGTGATCCGCCAGCATCGATGACGTTGTCTGTCCAAAACACAGGAGCTGAATTGCCAGGACCGTAAGGCGCGAACTGGTTGAGGATACGCATGAACTTTGGGGTAATCTCGCTAAAATTGATCTTGAGATCCACCTCAAGCTCAGGAACAAAGTCTTCATCAACAAGGTGTTCGCTGACATAAGCCTCGAAACGGCGACGGAACTCCGACAAGTTCTCAGGCTTCATCGACAAACCGGCTGCGTATTTATGTCCACCGAAATGTTCCAACAAATCGGAGCAATGGTCGATGGCGTCATAGATATCAAAGCTCTTGATGGAACGGGCAGAACCTGTGATCAAGCCATTGGCACGAGTCAGGACAATCGTGGGGCGATAATAATAATCGGTGAGACGAGAAGCCACGATGCCAATCACGCCACGATGCCAACGTTCGTTGAAAACCACCGTACTCTTGGCATCTTTCAGTTCTTGGTCGGCATGAATCATGCTGAGCGCTTCTTCGGTAATGCGGTTATCGAATTCACGGCGCTCATCGTTGAGATCATTGATGGAGGCGGCCAGCTTTTCAGCGTGTTCCTTCTTGTCGGCAATAAGCAGACGTACTGAGTCGGAAGCTTTGGCGATACGCCCGGCAGCATTGATTCTAGGACCTATCAAGAATACCAAATCGCTGATGGTCAATTCACGTGTAAGGACGTTTTCGTCTTCATCGAGTTGATCTTCATCGCGACGATAAATGTTGGCGTGTTGCAGGATGGCTTCTATACCTGGACGAGGTTTCTTGTTCAGCTGCTTCAAACCGAAATAAGCCAATACACGGTTTTCACCCGTAATGGGAACGATGTCGGCAGCAATACTCACAGCCAGGAAGTCAAGTAGCTCATAAACATCCTCGATAGTTCCCAAGCCTTTCATAGAAAGTGCAGTAACCAGTTTGAAGCCCACGCCGCAGCCTGAGAGCTCATCGTATGGATAATGACAATCAGGACGTTTTGCGTCAAGGACGGCTACAGCATTAGGAATGACATCACCGGCACGGTGATGGTCGCAGATGATGAAATCGACACCACGTTCGTTGGCATATTCTATACGTTCCACAGCCTTAATGCCGCAGTCCAAGGCGATAACCAGTTTGAAGCCGTTGTCGGCTGCATAGTCGATGCCTTTGATGGAGATGCCGTAACCCTCCTCGTAGCGGTCAGGAATGTAAAACTCAATCTTTTTCTTCTTGAAGAAAGGCTTCAGATAGGTGTAGACCACCGCAACAGCAGTTGTGCCATCCACATCATAATCACCATAAACCAGCACTTTTTCTCCGTCGTTGATGGCCCGAAGAACACGCTCGACAGCCTTATCCATATCTTTCATAAGGAAGGGATCGTGGAGTTGCGATAGCGACGGACGGAAGAAAGTTTTGGCCTCTTCATAGTTGGTAACACCACGTTGGACAAGCAAAGTGGCAAGGTTCACATCAATATTGAGCACCTTGACAATCTCGGCAACTTGCTGTTTGTCAACCGATTGATTTAATATCCACTTCGTTTCCATCCGTGTAGTTTTGAATCGGTAAAAATAATAAGAAAAACAATACGGCAAACGGGATTTTGTAGTTTATACGAAACTTTTCTTTCATAGCGTTCATTTTCAATGATTTATTTATTCAACTTTTTTTGTCATTCTACATAACGAGCCTTTTTTCGAGGGTCAAGAAACTGTTGAAAAAATTGTTCAAAAAAAATACAAAAGCCTCTTGCGCGGTGTGTAGATTTTTGGTAATCTTGCAGTTTAAAATCACCTAAATATTACACCCTTGAAAAAAATTAGAACTGCTTTAATATCAGTATTTTATAAAACAGGTATCGACACCATCGTCGATCTGTTGAAGCAAAATGGAGTGCAAATCTATTCCACGGGAGGCACGTATGACTTCATCAAGCCCCTCGACCCATCGGTGAAAACCGTCGAATCGCTTACGGGTTATCCATCCATCCTGGGCGGTAGGGTGAAGACCCTCCATCCCAAAGTATTTGGTGGCATTTTGGGTCGTACTCAACTTGAATCAGACCAAAAAGAGATGAAGGAATATGACATTCCGCCCTTCGACCTTGTCATCGTTGACCTTTATCCCTTTGAGGAGACTGTGGCCAACACAGACGATGCCAATAAGATTATAGAGAAAATCGACATCGGTGGCATCTCCCTAATTCGTGCTGGAGCGAAGAACTTCAACGATGTGTTGATTGTGCCTTCTCAAAAGTATTATGGTGAACTCATACAGCTGCTCAAAGACCAGCAGGGCGAGACCTCCATTGAAGACCGCCGCCGTTTTGCCGCATACGCCTTTGGCGTCAGTTCGCACTACGACAGCGCCATTATGAACTGGTTCACCAAAGAAGATGACAACAAGCCCTTGCGCATCTGTGAAGAGGAAGGTATCACACTCCGCTATGGTGAGAACCCCCACCAAAAAGGCACCTTCTACGGTGATCTTGATTCTTTGTTCGAGAAACTACATGGCAAGGAGTTGTCATACAACAACTTGCTTGACCTGGATGCGGGTCTCAACCTCATTCGTGAGTTTGACGAGACCACCTTCGCCATCCTGAAACACAACAACCCTTGTGGCATCGCTTGCCGGAAAACGGTAAAAGAAGCCTACCTTGCTGCTTTGGCCGGTGACCCAGTCTCGGCTTTTGGTGGTGTTCTGGTATGTAATCGACCCATCGACATTGAAGCGGCAGAGGAAATCAACAAACTATTCATTGAAGTCATCGTGGCACCTGGCTACAACGATGGAGTACTCGACCTGCTCTTCTCGAAGAAGAACCGTGTGGTACTGCGTCTGAAAGCCGACCTCTACAAGCCCCAAACCGTGAAGACCGCCTTGAACGGTTACCTCGTACAAGACCGCGACCTTCACTCCGAGACTGCCGATGACTTCAAAGTCATTACCACCAAAGCCCCCAATGCTGACGAAGTGGACGACATGATCTTCGCCAACAAGATTGTGAAGCACAGCCGCAGCAACGCCATCGTCCTTGCCAAAGGCAAACAACTCTTTGCCTCGGGTATCGGACAGACTTCGCGTGTGGATGCCTTACGCCAAGCTATTGAAAAGGCGAAATCGTTTGATTTCAATCTCAGAGGAGCCGTGTTGGCTTCCGATGCCTTCTTCCCCTTCAAAGACTGCGTCGAATTGGCACACGAAGCAGGTGTCTCTGCTATCGTGCAACCCGGTGGCTCGGTACGCGACCAGGAATCTATTGACTGCTGCAACGAAAACGGTATCAGCATGGTGTTTACCGGGTTTAGACATTTTAGACATTAATTCACTGACAAAATAAAACTTAGAAATATGGGAGCATTTTCATTCCTCAACAAAGAAATCGCCATCGACCTCGGTACGGCCAACACGATCATCATATATAACGACAAAGTGGTCGTCGACGAGCCCTCCATTGTTGCCTTACAACGCGACTCGAAGAAAATCATTGCCGTTGGAAAGCGTGCTATGATGATGCACGGCAAGACACACGAAAACATTAAGACCATCCGTCCGCTTCGCGACGGTGTCATTGCTGACTTCCAAGCTGCTGAATATATGATGCGAGAGATGATCAAGATGATCAATTTCAAAAACACCCTGTTCCCCCCCAGCCTGAAGATGGTCATTTGCATCCCTTCAGGTATCACCGAGGTGGAGGAACGTGCTGTGAAGGACAGCGCTGAGCAAGCCGGTGCCAAAGAGGTACGTCTGATTCACGAGCCTATGGCTGCTGCCATTGGTATCGGCATCGACGTGCTTGAACCTACAGGCAATATGATTATCGACATCGGTGGTGGTACCTCCGAAATCGCCGTTATTGCCTTGGGTGGCATTGTCAACAACAAATCCATCCGTATTGCGGGTGACGATTTCACTGCCGACATCGAAGAATATATGCGCAAGCAGCACAACATCATCGTGGGTGAGCGCACAGCTGAACGCATCAAGATTGAAGTGGGTGCAGCCATCCCTCAACTGGACAATCCGCCTGATGACTATGCCGTACAGGGTCGTGATATGCTGACGGGTATCCCGAAGGAGATTCGTGTCAACTATGCTGAAATTGCCCACTGCCTCGACAAGAGCATTATGAAGATTGAGACTGCTGTGCTGAACGCCCTGGAGCAAACTCCACCTGAGCTGTCTGCTGACATCTATCGCACGGGTATCTACCTTACCGGTGGTGGCGCTTTGCTGCGTGGTCTCGACAAGCGTCTCAACGCCAAGACCAAGCTGCCCATCCATGTGGCCGAAGACCCGTTGCGTGCTGTGGCCCGTGGTACTGGCATCGCCTTGAAGAACTTCGATCGCTTCACGTTCCTGATCAAATGAACAATCTTAGGCGTTTTATTCTTAAATATAACTTCATCATCTTGTTCATTCTGCTCGAGGTGATTTCCATCCTGCTGCTTGCCAACAGCCAAAGCTTTCACCGCAACCGCATGGTGAACACCACCAACGATGTTGTGGGCAAAATTTACGAGTGGGGCAGCGATGTGGGCAATTATTTCCGCCTCAACAACGCCAACAAGCAATTGGTTGAAGAAAACGCCTTGCTTCGCCAACAGCTGTCGGTAAAGTATGACACTTCAGCCTGTACCTACGACATCAACAAAGGAGACACCTTATATAAATATATCTCCGCCCAGGTCGTTAACAACAGTATCAATCAGGCCAACAACTACATTATTATTAATAAAGGTGCAAAAGACGGCATCAAGCCTGATATGAGTGTCATCTCCACTGATGGCATCGTGGGAGTAGTCGTTGACGTCAGCAGGAACTATGCCTCTATCATGAGCCTGCTCCACAGCAAATCTGTAGTTGGCGTACGCTTCAAGAACAACCAGGAAATCGCGGGACTGAAATGGCAAACCAACAACTATCATTACGGTATGGTGGAAGATATCCCAACCCACATCGTTCTGCAAAAAGGCGACACTATCCTGACCAGCTCTCATTCCAACATCTTCCCTGAAGACTTAATGGTAGGTACTGTAGAAGAATTCTACCCCACTGCTGTAGACGCCCTCAGCAAGGCTAAGATTCGTTATGCCACCAATTTCTCCACGTTGCGACACGTGTATGTGATTCAAGATTTGCACAAACCCGAGCTCGATTCGCTCAAAGCCAGACTCCAATGATATGAACAAGACCGTGCTACAAATCATCCGCTTCGTCCTGCTCGTGCTGCTTCAGGTGCTGGTTATCAACCATATCAGCCTGGGAGGGTATGTGCATCCGTATGTTTATCTGATTTTCGTTATGCTCTTGCCTTTCAGCATACCCAATTGGCAGTTGCTCCTCTGGGGCTTTGGCTTGGGTTTGGTGGTTGACTTGTTTACAGGCACACCCGGACTGCATGCAGGAGCTACCACTTTGATGGCTTTCTGTCGCCCCTCCATCTTCAAGTTGGTTTCAGGCAATCTGAAGTTTGAAAACGTTACCGAACCCAACATCGGACAATTTGGGGGGCTTTGGTTTTTCCGTTATGCGTTCTGCATGGTGTTTGTCCATCATTTTGCGTTGTTTTTCCTTGAGTCGTTCAGCTTCCGGCTCATCGGACAGGTTTTGCTGCGCATCCTGCTCAGCGTCCCAGTCTCCATCTTCCTTATCATGATTATCATGTACCTCTTCAAAACAGACAAGAAAAGAGAAAGAGAATAACTAGAAATAAACAACTGATTTACAATGAAAAAAACCGTATTATTCCTATTGGTGGCTGCACTCGGCCTTGCTGCCTGCAACGACGAACAGAAAACCTTCAACGTCAACGTCAGTTTGGCGAATGCCAATGCAAAAACCATTTATCTTCAGAAAATAGTCGGCAACGAGCCTGTCACCATCGATTCGGCTGTTGTCAACAACGACAAAGCCGTACTGAAGGCTTCTGTCGACAACCCGCAAATCCTTTATGCACTGAAAGTAAAAGGCAAAAAAGGTCAGATGCCGTTCTTTGCCGACAACAAAGATGTCGTGTTCGTAG
>Ga0265301_10007045_pt1 | contig 10618 bp, 6 predicted proteins | sample AusTroGonzalo_MG_2_FD_193488 | JGI IMG/M metagenome (GOLD analysis project Ga0265301, IMG submission 193488) | Bovine rumen microbial communities from tropical cattle in Woodstock, Queensland, Australia - Gonzalo_04 | ecosystem: Host-associated > Mammals > Digestive system > Stomach > Rumen ...
AGAGGAACGCGAGGACCATGAGCAACGAGAACTTACCCGTGAAAACAGGTATCAGCGTGAAGATGAGTGGCAGCAACAGAATGGCACAGTAATAGTAGTACTTGGCACGGAGCAAGGTGAGGATGTTCTCCTCGTGTACCATCAGCAGGTCGATGAAGTTGCCTTCGGGACACATGACCTTGATTAGGTTCACCGAACCAAAGAAGACGAAGGCATAGAGGCACCAGAAGTTGCGTTCAAACGATGAATTGTAGACACTGGTGAAGGCTATCATCAACGAGAAGAAGGTGATGAAGCATACACCCTGGATGAAACGGGAACGGATGGCTTTGTTACGCATGGTGCTCTTGATTTCCAGTTTCAGGTATTCGCCGATCTGTCCGAAGCGCTCCAGTGATTTGAACTCTGAGACGTGCTTCAGCTTGGTTTTCTCTTTATTGCCGATTTCATCGTAGATGAGGTGCATCTGCAGGGTTCTGTTGATGGTAAAGAGTACGATGAAGAGCACGGCAAAGAGCAGGAATGTCCACCACGAGAAAGCGTAGGGTTCGAGGATGTTTTCGCCGATGAAAACGACCAACTTGTCGCTGATGGAATCGGGAAGCAGGAAGAGGGGCAGTATCAAGGTGCCGTAGAACGCTGCCGGCAATGCCCACCACCACATACTTTGGTTGATGAGCGTACGCACCAGCAGGTACCATTGGCTGTTGACGACTACCATGAGGTGGAACAGCAACAGCATGCCGATGGCAGCCCACGTGGTCAGTCCGCCACACCAAATGATGAAGACGTAGGGCAGGAACAGCGTCATCCAAACAAGGTTGCCGACGTCCAGCACCTGGTTGACTAAGAAGCAGTCGATGGCAGTAAACTTGCTGATGGGTGTCAGCAGATAGGGCTTGACGAGCATCATCGGTGTCTGCTGGGTCATGAAACGCATGGCGAAGTCGAGGATGAGCAGGAAGGGCATGGCGTAGAGCAGCAGTTGCGGCTCGTCTTCCTTGGCAGCTAACCAGCCTAAGAAAGTGCCTATGGCTATGAACTCGATGGCAAAGATGCCTACCATGATATATCCGAAAAGCTTGCCATACTGGTTAGCTTCGAACATGGGGTTGCGCTTAGCACTGAGCTTGGTGTGCTTACGTAACAGGAAAAACAGTCGTATCTTGTTCACTTTAAAATGGTTATCAGTTTTCGATTGTCAGTTACCTCAAGTCAATGACCTCGGCAGAGGGGAAGTCCTTGGCGTTAAAACGGAAGGTTCCATCGGAAAGCTTGGCTTTTTTGACGTTGCTGATGTCAATGGTGTTCCAGCCCTTGTTGTGGTGGATGCGAATCTGCGATGGAATGTAGGTTTTTTGGTTGACAACGACATACATTTCGCGCAATGTCCCCGGTTTTCCAGAACCTGTCAGGTGTATCTCGTAGCTGCTACCTTTCTTGGTCATCGTATATGTATATCCTTTTTTGTACATATAGATGAAATGGTAGGGGTTCAGCAGCTGTAGCTCCGACTCTTGGGGGGTCGACACGTTCACCTCGTCGTTCCTCTTCAGATAGGTCCACTGTGTCTTGCCGTCAAACCAGATGATGGCATCGGGGGTGGTGGCATGGAACATTTTGCCCTTGATGGCAATGGTGCCCTTGTCGTTCATCTGACCACCCTTGAGCGTGAACGATGCCGTCATGCCTGACTTGTTTGACACTGCGGCAGCAGCCTTGTCCAAGACCTCTTTGGCCGTCTGGGCGTTTAAGGACAAAAAGGTAAAAAGGTAAAAAAGTAAACTAATTAACTTCTCCATTGTGATAAAAGATTTTCGAGACTCATTTCGTCCATGATTAATACTTCGCGAGGCTTTGAGCCGTGGGCAGTACCCACGATGCCTGCTTTCTCCAACTGGTCCATCAGTCTGCCGGCACGGTTGTATCCGATGGCAAACTTACGCTGGATGAGTGATGTTGAGCCACTCTGTTCGCGGACGATCAGACGGGCTGCATCCTCGAACATCGGGTCAAGATGCTGCATGTCCACGTCGCGGCTCTCTCCGCTCTCGCCGTCGTCGGTGTCGGGCTCAGGCAGTTCAAAGGCCGACATATAGCCTTGCTGCTGGGCGATGAACAGGTTGATGCGCTCTACTTCAGGCGTATCAACGAAGGCACACTGCACACGCACGGGTTCGCCACCGTTCAGGTAAAGCATGTCGCCACGGCCTACTAACTGCTGGGCACCAGGACGGTCCAGAATGGTGCGCGAGTCGATCATGGCACCTACACGGAAGGCTATACGGCTGGGGAAGTTGGCCTTGATGGTACCTGTGATGATGTTCGTCGTAGGACGCTGGGTGGCAATGATCATGTGTATGCCGACGGCACGTGCCAGCTGTGCAATACGTGCTATGGGCAGTTCCACTTCCTTGCCGGCAGTCATAATCAGGTCGCCGAACTCATCGATAACCACGACGATGTAAGGCATGTAGCGGTGTCCCTTCTCAGGATTGAGCTGACGGTCAATGAACTTCTTGTTGTACTCCTTGATGTTCCTGCTCTGGGCAATCTTCAGCAGGTCGTAACGGGTGTCCATCTCCTTGCACAGCGAGTTGAGTGTACGGATAACCTTGGTGACATCGGTGATGATGGGTTCTTCGCCATCGTCAGGAACCTTGGCCAAGAAGTGCTTCTCAATGCTGCTATAGACACTGAATTCCACCTTCTTCGGGTCTACAAGCACGATCTTCAGCTCTGCCGGGTGCTTCTTGTAGAGCAGCGAGGTGATAATGGCGTTCAGACCAACCGACTTACCCTGACCGGTAGCACCTGCTACGAGCAGGTGGGGAGCCTTGGCCAGGTCGAACATGAAGACCTCGTTGGTAATGGTCTTACCGACTGCACAGGGCAGTTCCATGGTCGATTCCTGGAACTTTTTGGAATTAAGTATCGATTCCATCGACACTGTGGCAGGCTTGGCATTAGGTACCTCAATACCGATGGTGCCCTTTCCCGGTATGGGTGCAATGATACGGATGCCCAGTGCCGAGAGACTCAGGGCTATGTCATCTTCCAGATTACGGATCTTAGAGATGCGTACACCGGGTGCAGGCGTTATCTCATAAAGCGTGATGGTAGGACCTACGGTAGCCTTGATGCTCGAAATCTCCACACCGAAGTTGCGCAGCACGTCCACAATACGGTTCTTGTTGGCTGTCTGCTCAGCCATGTCGATGTAGGGTTTGCCGTCGCTCTCATACTTCTTCAGCAGGTCGAGGGTAGGATAGCGGTAGTTCGCCAAGTCGCGCTTGGGGTCGTAGGGGGTTGACAGGTCGCCATAGTTGTCATTCAGCGTCTTGCCATGAGCCGTCTCCTCCTTCTTACCGGTCTCAATCTCCATCTCCATTTCATCGTCATCATCAGGTTCAGGAGTTACGGTAGCAACGTGAGAAACAGGAGTGGTGACGGGGGCTTGCCCCATGTCAAACTCTATCTGTTCCGTCTCAGGGTCATCAAAAACCGTGGGATCATCCAGCGTATTGATGCCTGTCTTGACTGATTCATCCGTGTCGCCGCGCCCTACATGTATCTCCATCGGAATTTTCTTCAGGTAGTGCAGCGGATTGAATATCTTGCGGATAATGATGATGGTCTCCATGCTCAGATAGGTCAGGAAGGCAATGGCTGTCAGACCCAATAAGGCGGTCAAACCCGGTGCTCCCACTACACCTTCAATAGCCTGACAAGCAGCTAAGCCATGGTCGCCGCCAGGATTGAAGCAGGCATCCCCAAAGAAGGGTGCCAAGAATTTAGCCATGGTGACTGATGCCCATATCATGATGATAGTTAGGCACATGAACCATTTCAATAGACTAAACTTGTAAGCACGCATCAGGTTGACGGCCACCATCAAAATGAAGACTGGGATGAGGAAAGCTGCAAAGCCGAAGCAGCGCTTGATGAAGAACCATGAGGTGTAAGCGCCCAGCGAGCCACAGGCGTTCTGGAACTCATGGTGCTGGTTCAGGATCTCTCCTTCGCGTGGTGTCTCTATCAGACTCTGGTCAGCTGCTCCTGTTACAAAGTACGATACAAAAGCCCATATCATGTAACCTGCCAGAAACAGCAGGCAGAAGCCGAGCACGAAGTTCAGGCGCTCGTTATGGAACAGCTTGTCCATTCCTATTGCCTCTGTAAACGACGATGCGGTTTTTTCAGAGACCTTGCTTGTTTTCTTCTTAGTTTTCTTTGCCATACCTTATTATATTAGGAAGTGCAAAAGTACGAAGAAAATCTCAGATTTCATCAACAATTTCCTGTTTTTTTATTTTATTTGCAAAAAGTGGCGTGGATTTCTTTTGGTTTTTTCCTCACTTATTCGTACCTCTGAGACTTTGTCTCGAAGATACTTCCGTTCGACAATAAAAACAAAAAAGTGTTTTTTTGTTTTGTATTGTTCTCACTTATTCGTACCTTTGCACTCCCTAAACAAGATAAATATGCCTGAACAAACAAATAACAATGGTGCAAGCGGCAATCAGCGCCGCAGGAGACAACAGCCGGTGGACAACACTTACGCTCACGTACAACCACAGGCCAAGGAGATAGAACGGGCTGTGCTGGGTGCGCTCATGATTGACAAGGATGCCTACGCCGTGGTCTGCGAGCTGTTGTACCCAGAGAGCTTCTATGAGCCACGCAACCAGAAGGTCTATACGGCCATTCGTGACTTGTCGATGCATGAGTTGCCTGTCGATGTGTGGACGGTGACGGAGCAGCTTGCTAAGCAGGGAGACTTAGAGGATGTGGGTGGCCCTGGCTATGTGACGGAACTGTCGGCAGGAGTGGCATCGTCAGCCAATATTGAGTATCATGCCCGTATCATTGCCCAGAAGTCGCTGGCCCGCCAGTTAATATCGTATGCCAGTTTTATTGAGACAAAGGCATTTGACGAAACGGTGGATGTGGACGACCTGATGCAAGAGGCTGAGGGGGCGCTGTTTGAGTTGGGACAGCGCAACATGAAGAAGGACTACACGCAGATTGACCCCGTCATCAAAAATGCCATCGAGGTCATCCAAAAGGCTTCTGCCAATAAGGACGGTCTGACGGGTGTGCCTACCGGCTATCACAAGCTGGACGACATCACATCAGGTTGGCAGGCCAGTGACCTGGTCATCATTGCCGGACGTCCTGCCATGGGTAAAACGGCTTTTGCCCTGTCTATGGCGAAGATTATTGCTGCCGACTACAAGTTGCCGATGGCTTTCTTCTCGCTGGAAATGTCCAATCAGCAACTGGTGAACCGTTTAATGTCAAACGTCTGCGAGATTGAAGGTAAGAAAATCCTGAACGGACAGTTGCGTCCTGACGAGTGGGACCGGCTGGACAAGCGGGTAAACAACCTCTTAGGAGCACCGCTCTATGTGGACGATACCCCAGGACTCTCGGTCTTCGAGCTGCGCACCAAGGCACGCCGACTGGTACGTGAACATGGTGTGAAGATTATCATGATTGACTACCTGCAGCTGATGAATGCCAACGGCATGCGTTTCTCCTCACGCCAGGAAGAGGTCAGCACCATCTCACGGTCGCTGAAGGGACTGGCCAAGGAACTTGACATTCCCATTCTGGCACTCAGTCAGCTGAACCGTGGCGTAGAGAGCCGTGAGGGCTTGGAGGGTAAGCGTCCCCAACTCTCTGACCTGCGTGAGTCTGGAGCCATTGAGCAGGATGCCGATATGGTGCTCTTCGTTCACCGTCCTGAATACTACCATATTTACCAAGATGACAACGGCCGAGACTTGCGAGGCATGGCTCAGATAATCATTGCCAAGCATCGTAAGGGTGCTACAGGTGATGTGCTGCTGACCTTCCGTGGTGAGTTCACACGTTTTGAGAACCCAGAGGACAACCGCATCGGAAGGAAAGTAGGCAATGACGGTGGTGGCGAAATCTTAGGTAGCAAAATCAATGGTGAACAGCCGCCCATAGACGCTCAGTCACCGTTTGGTGATGACCGGCCGATAGGACCTGTGCCGTTTTAAGTAATAGGCAATAACAATTACTTCGAATACTTGTCGATAAACGTCTGGGCTTGGCTGTTGCCAAGCTCTTTCGCTTTCGTCAGGTTATCCATGCCCTGTGTCTTGTCACCCTTCATGCACTGTGCAATGCCTTTCAGCAGATAGCCTTCGCTCTGCTGGTTGTCTAAGCCGATAAGTGCTTCGGCAGTCTTCAGGGCATCGTCTGCCAAGCCTACACGCAGTTCCACATTGGCCTTCTCCACATAGAACAACGGTTCGGAAGGAACCATAGTCACCGCCAGACGGATGTCCTCAAGAGCCTGCTGATACAGGTGCCCGGCAAACTCAGACTGCTCACGCAGGTAATAGAAGTCTGCACTAAGCTGGCTGGACATCAGCTGCTCATAGTCGTTGTAGTCAACGACCGCCTGACGATATTTCCCTGCCTGATGAAGTGCCTGTGCACGAGCCAACAGGAAAGGGGCTGCTGTCTTGATGTAGGGCTTAGTGAACAGGTTGACGGCGCTGTCGAGCAAGGCCAACGATGCCTGCTGATCTTCCTGCTGCAGCTTGCACATGGCAGCAGAATAGAAGGTCTCTGCCGTGCGGAGTTCACCCTTTGAGAGCTCGTCGTATATGTCAAAGGCCTCGCCATACTTCTTTTGGGCATAGAGAATCTGTGCCTGCATCTGCCGGTAGAGAGGCTGGGCACTGCAACGGTAGGCCACCTGTGCCTCCTGAAGGGCCATGTCCAATGACCAAGGCTCGAAAGGCTTGTCGCTCTTGTAAATCTCCTTCTGGTAGATCATCTGGGCGTACTGGTAGTGGGTGTCGTCGTTCTTCTCAGCTACTTTGACAGCCTGCTTCATGCCTTCGTCAGCAGCAGCAAAGTCATCTTTGGCAAAAGCCAGACGGGCACGATAGATATAGCCGTCGGCAGCAGTGGGGAACTTCTCTATAAAGCGGTCAAGATAGGCTGCATACTGCTCTGCATCCAGTGCTGTCGAAGCCACAATGAGTGAGAGCATTGCTTCGTCATACTTGTCAGGCACGGCCTTTGCAATGTCCGTGGCACGCAGGGCTGTATTGTTCAGACTCAGTCCGTTCATGTTCATGTCGGCTACAAAGCGTACACTGACAGCGTAGCTGGAGGCTGACTGCGAGTCGGCTGCTGGCTGTAGCATGCCGATGACTTCGCCCTCGTTGTTGAGTAGAGGACAGCTGATGTTCTGTTCGTCTACGGTCATGTTGAGGGTGTAGTAGGTGTATTGCTGGTCAAACTGCTCAGCACTGCTGACCGTTCCCTGTGTACATGCTGGAATCTTCTTGACTGCGTAAGGCAGCAGCCACACCGTTTCGCCATTGGCGGCAGGGTTTGCGGCAAGGGTCAGGGCAGCAGTCTTCTTGACTGCCACCTGGAACTTGGCAACATCGTACATGTCGTTGGCGCCGATGATGCACTCCACAGGCAGTTCCTTTCCCTGAGCATCGATGACGACGGCTCTTTGGGCACCCTTGAAGGGAGTGAAGCTGCTGACGGCCTCACCGTTCTCACTGATAAAGAACCCGTTGCTGCTGGTCAGCAGATTGCCGTCGGCACTGAACGTCTTGAGGGTGAAGACGGCTCCTGCTGCTTTCTTGGCCCACGGTGTTTGAGCAGATAAAGGTAAAAAGGTAAAAAGGTAAAAGGGTAAAATCCCTATTACCATCCTTAATCCCTTTATTGTAATTCTCTTTTTCATATTCTATTTTTACTCTTTTACTTTTTACTCTTTTACCTTTAAAAGCTGCATTGCGTTAGCGATAGCAGCCTCTGTCACATCGCTGCCGCTCAGCATCTGGGCAATCTCACGGATACGCTCATCGGCTGTCAGCTCTTCCATGCGGCTGGTGGTGCCCTGTGCCGTTTCTTCTTTCGTCACGCGGTAGTGGTGACTGCCCTTGGCAGCAATCTGCGGCAGATGGGTGATGCTGATGACCTGACGGCCACCCAGTCCCATCTCCTGCATCATCTCGGCCATCTTCTCCGCTATCTTGCCACTGACACCAGTGTCTATCTCGTCGAAGATAATCGTGGGTAGCTTGACAACTCCGCTAATCATGGCCTTCAGCGACAGCATGACACGGGCTATCTCACCTCCTGAGGCTACCTGGGCAACAGGTTGGAGTGGGGTAGAGGTGTTGGCAGAGAACAGGAAGCAGACGTTGTCCTGCCCGTACTTACCCATGTCTTCCTGTCTGATGCTGACCTCAAAGCGTACGTTAGGCATGCCTAATGGTACCAGTCGCTGTTGCAACTGCTGTTCTATCTTCTTGGCAGCCTGCTGGCGCAGCTTGGTCAGGGTGTCGGCCTGCTGCTGGCAGCTGGCTTTCAGCTCATTCACTTGTTGTTGAAGCGCCTGAAGCGCTTCATCGCTGTTTTCGATGTTGTTCAGCTGCTGTGCCAGTGTGTCACGCATGGTGATGAGTTCCTCCACCGTCTCTGCATGGTATTTCTTCTCCATGTCGTAGAGCTTGTCCAAACGCGCATTGATATGGTCCAGTTCTGCAGGGTCGAAGTCAGTGTTCTCCAACAGCTGGCTCACTTCATCGGCAATGTCTTTCAGCTCAATGTGGCAGCTGTCCAGACGTTCAACCAAATCACCTGTTCCTGGTAATACCTTGCTGATGCTTTTCAGGGCGTTGATGGCTGTCCTGACATTGCCTACGGCACCCGTTTCCTCAGCATTGAAGGCATTGTCGGCCTCATACAGGGCGGTCTTGATGTCCTCTGCATGGGTCATGGTCTCGCTCTGCTGTTCCAGCTCCTCCTGTTCACCCTCCACCAGACCGGCATTGGTCAGTTCGTCATACTGGAACTGCAGGAAGTCCCTGTTCTGACGGTTTCGCTCAATGTCATCCTTCAGTTCCTGCAACTGGCTTTTGGCTTTTTGCAGTTGGCCGTAGGTATGTTGGTATGCGTTCAGCTGCTCCTGGTCCTGTGCAACGATGTCCACCACGCTTAGCTGGAAGTTCTGTTTGTTCAGCAACAGGTTCTGGTGCTGAGAGTGGACGTCCACTAAGCGTTCACCCAACTCTTTCAGCATGGTCAGCTGCACTGGTGTGTCGTTGATGAAAGCGCGGCTCTTGCCACTGGCTGACAGTTCACGCCGGATGATGGTGTCACAGGCATCATACTCTATTTCGTTCTCATCGAAAAAAGCCTGTAAGTCGTAGCGTGTCAGGTCGAAGTGTGCCTCAATGACGCACTTGTCAGCCCCCTGCTTGAGGGTCTTCGAGTCAGCCCGCTGTCCTAACAGTAGCCCGATGGCACCAAGTATGATGCTCTTGCCTGCTCCCGTCTCACCAGTCATGACTGAGAACCCTTCGTGCAGCTCAATGTCAAGCACGTCTATCAGTGCAAAGTTTTTGATATACAGTTGCCGAAGCATATAACCACCTGTTTTCTTGTTGCTGTTTTCTGTTAATCGGCTGCAAAGGTACTACATTTATATGAGAAAAGTGTCATGACTCCCGTTAAAAATTCATGAAATCACCAATAAGAATCCTTTTCTGACAAAGAAACCCCTGCTACTCTCACGAGCGGCAGGGGGAAAAAATATAATGTTTCGACTATAGCCTATTTGTTTACTTGGAAACGGGTGTCGCCATCCTTGAAGAAGGCGTTGATCTGACGGGCGGCAGCAATGCCGGCATTGGTGTTGGCCTCTGCGGTCTGGGCACCCATCTTCTTCGGAGTTGAGAAGTAACGTCCCTCAAACTGCTGGAAGTCGGCATTGGCATCGGGCATGATGTCAGTAACAAACTTCAGGTCCTGACGCTCTGCCATCAGCTTGAGCAGCTCTGGCTCGTTGATGACTTCCTTACGGGCGGTGTTCACCAAGATACCACCTTTCTTCATCTTACCTACCAAGGCGTAGTTGATACTCTGCTTGGTCTCAGGAGTAGCTGGGATATGCAGTGATACGACATCGCACTGCTCGAACAGGGCATCCTGATTAGCTACGGCATGAACACCAGCGGCTTCGATGACGTCGGCAGGACAGTAGGCATCGTAGGCATAGACATCCATACCGAAGCCCTTGGCGATGCGTGCCACATTGCGTCCAACGTTTCCAAAAGCGAGAATGCCGAGTTTCTTGCCTAACAGCTCCGTACCACTCTTGCCATTGTAGAAGCCGCGGACAGCCATAACCAGCAGGCCGAACACCAGCTCGGCTACGGCATTGGCATTCTGTCCAGGAGTGTTCTCTGCTACAACATTGTGGGCAGTGGCAGCGGCGAGGTCGATATTGTCATAGCCAGCACCGGCACGAACCACTATCTTCAGCTGTTTGGCAGCATCAAGCACTTCGGCATCGACCTTGTCTGAACGGATAATCAGTGCATCGGCGTCTTTTACGGCGTCTAACAGTTGTGCCTTTTCAGTATATTTCTCCAGCAGTGCCAGTTCATTGCCTGCTGCTTCAATTTCTTTGCGAATGCCTTCGACAGCAGCTGCTGCGAAAGGTTTCTCTGTTGCAACTAATACTTTCATTTTATTCAATGGTCAATGATTATTCTCAAATTCCTTCATGCAGGCAACAAGGGCATTGCAGCCTTCGATG
>Ga0265301_10007047_pt1 | contig 10615 bp, 24 predicted proteins | sample AusTroGonzalo_MG_2_FD_193488 | JGI IMG/M metagenome (GOLD analysis project Ga0265301, IMG submission 193488) | Bovine rumen microbial communities from tropical cattle in Woodstock, Queensland, Australia - Gonzalo_04 | ecosystem: Host-associated > Mammals > Digestive system > Stomach > Rumen ...
CCAGGGCGAGCATCCTCGCCGCTGCCCTGCCGAACTTGGCCTCGACCAGCTCGTCGAAGTGCTCGTCGAAGAGAGCGGCGAGCTCCGGCGACGTCAGCCTGTTGCCGTCGCTGATCCAGGTCGGGCCGATGATCTTGTAGTCGCCGTCCAGGTCGCAGGCCCAATCGCCCATGTCGACCTCCGCGTCCTACTCATGGTCCGCCAGCCAGGAGGGCACGTCCGTCACGTCGTCCGGCACCTCGATGACCTTCTTGAACCTCATGTCCCTTATCAGTTCTACTTTCATTCCTCTTCCTCCTCTACGAATGCCGAGTTGACCAGCTCATTGTATCTGTCGATATCCATCTTCTGTTTGGCTCCGCAGTATGCGCAGCGGAAGGTCAGATACACCTCGTCGGCACTGACCAACATCTGACCGTCTGCCATACGGCATTTGTCGTTCATACAATAGATTCCGCTCATTCCTCTTCCTCCTGGATTCTCTTGCTGATCTCGAACAGGTCGTTCTCCTTGCAGAACTCCCACCACAGCTCGGCGAGCTCGGTCTCGCTGTGGGTGTCGAACTCGACCGAATCGTTGAACAGATCGTTCGCCCTCTCCGTGTTGAAGAAGGTGATCTTCGTTATGCTGTACTTCATGTTCATTCCTCCTCAGCGGGACCCGATGAGCCTCGCCTCCTTGAACTTCTCGGGCATGGTGCACAGCGCGTTGTCTATGCACATGCCCAGATCCATGCCGTCGAAGCAGCCCTTCACGAACTCCTCGAGGACCGCCTTGACGAAGTAGTCCTCCATCGCGTCCAGGTTCCTCTCGTAGTCGCGTTCGACCAGCTGTGAGTCGAAGTACTCGGCCATCGCAGCCGTGAAATCGTCATATGTCCATCTCTCTGTCATGTTCATCCCTCGTACCAGTAGTCGCCGCACGGAGTGTCGAACCAGATGTCGCTGTAGTGCAGATAGTCGTTCGCGCTGTAGGGCTCGCCGGTCGAGATGATGCCGTTGCCCATGTCGGGGGAGCCCCATCCAGCGTCGAGCAGACCTTCCCAGGTGTAGTCTCCCTCGTACTGCGAGCATGCGCATTCGTAGTCCATGATGAGGTCCCACCTCTCCTCGGGTGTGCGGCACGCGACCAGCTCGCCGACCGGGATGTAGACCCCTGTGTACTCCGTGACGGTGTACGGGGCCAGGTTCCCGTCGTCATCCTCCCTGCCATCGTTCCTCCACACGTATCCGAAGATATGCATCTCCTTCTCTCCGTTGTGCTCCTCTATCGAGTAGTACTCGTAGCTCTTGAAGTCCTCTTCCTTCATTCCTCTCCCTCCTCTTCATCGTCGTACATCTCCGTGTAGATCTCGGCGAACTCCGGATCCGCCTCGGTCGGGAAGCAGGCGCCGTCCTGCAGGTCGTAGCCTCCCAGCGATCCCGGCCATCCTCCCTCCTTCCAGTAGTTCACATGGGCAGTGATGCCCAGCGGCTCCAACGCCGTAGCCAGCGCTACATACCATGGGTACGGCGGCTCCCATGCGGTGGTGAAGGACACGCATTCCAGCTCCACCCTGGTGTCGAATGCGTCCCACTTGGTGCCCCAGTTGAAGTTGCACCAGTCGAACCAGTTGTTCTTTCCGTATTTCTTCCGCTCCTCGGGTCCGAGGTCTCCCCTGTAGATGTGGGCAGGCATCGGGATGAGCACGTTGAACGTGATCTCCTGCCATTCCCCGTTGTGGTCCTTGCCGCTGAGGAGCGGCACGATCTTCTGTTCGAAGTCTTCCTTGCTGCAGTCGAAGTGCAGCTGATTCTCGCAATAGTTCGGCATTTCATCATCTCCTTGAGATACCGCCCCGAGGGGCGTAAGGTGTTTCAGTAGTCCCTCTTTTTGATGGACTTCTTCCTGATGCCCATGATGTTGTAGCCTTCTTTGAGGATATTCAGGTTCTCGAGCACCCTGTCCTTGAGGGCGTCGATCTCGTCGGTCTCGAGGTCCCTGAGGAACGCCCTGAGGCCGTTCGCGTACTCCTGGACTGCGATGTCCTCGAAGTTCTCCGCCACGAGCTCGGCGATGCCCGAGTCGTCGTAGACCTCGTCGTTGTACGTGTAGACGTACCCGGTCTTCCTGGGTTCCGTCCTCTCTTCGTAGTCCTCCTCGTCCTCGTACTGTTCCTCTTCCTCCTCCTGGGAGAGCTCCGCTGCGATCTTCATGATCTGCGCCGCCTCCTCGGGGTCGTCCGTGCCTACGCACAGGAATCCCTTGCCTTCTCTCTTCATGTTCATGAGCTGTTCCTTCAATGCTTCCATGTCTGCCATTTTCATTCCTCCTTTACGTCGAAGTCCTTGTTGTTCCAATAGGTTTCGAAGGCCTGGTCGGCCAGTGCGAATCTGCGGTTGCATTCCTCGATTTCCTCGGGGCTCCACAGGTCCTTCTTCTCTTCTTTGTTGTATTGGTCGATGCCGCATCTGCAGCCTGCTCTCGTCATCTCGAGCATCAGGTACTTGGCGGCCTCCTCCTCGCTGCATCTCTTATGCAATGCGATGTAGTTCATGGCGTCCAGGAGCACACGGCTCCCGTACTCCGTGTCCTCCTGCTCGAAATGCCATGCGCTCTCCGCCTTTCCATACCTCCCCATGCGGAAGCCCTCGGAGAAGTACTTCTCTGCCTCCCGCATGATGGTCATCATGTTCCTCTGCGTCTCGTGGGTGATCTTCCTGCACCTTGCCTTGAACTTGTGTATCATTCCTTGTCCTCCTTGTATTTCACATAGCCCTGCAGGAGCTCTATGAGCTTCTTGGCCGTCTCCACATCGAGGGATATCGATACCTGGCGGCGCCCCCAATCCTTCTTGTCCCGGTATATTGTGTTGGTGTATGTGCTGGTGACAAGGAAATCGACCTTGTCACCGATGTCTATATGCCCTGCACCATAAACTCTGATCGTGGTGCTTTTATCGATCTCTACCGAGTCACTCATGTTATCACTCCTCCTCCTTGCTGCATATCTCGAAGATGTGTTCGCATAGCTGTTCAGGTAGTTGTGCTCTGTTCAAGCGCCCATCTATGCCCTGGGTGCCTGTCTTGCTGCCGCGCGGCGCCCTCTCGTGGCAGGGGTCGCCGTTGTGGCATGGCGGTTTGAACCGCGGGTCGGGGTGGTTGGTCCAGATGTCCGTGGGTTTCATACGGCGTTCGCCGTACTGACAGTACGTCACCGTGTACCTCGGGATGCCATCCAGCCATGGCATCTTCCTCATCGCTCCCCTGGGGTTCTCGATGAACCATATCAAGGCCGGGTTTCTGAGAATCAGGTCCTGCAGCAGGTTCATCACGTGGATGTTGACCTGGTCGCATTGCCGCGCATAATCGGTCCGGGGGACAAGGTCGTCCCCCTCCTTCCTTCTGTGTCTGCTGATGGCTGCGACCGAGTATGTCGTGCAGTCCGGACTCGCCCAGACGACGTCGGGCACTCCTCCGCAGAGCTCGATGACATCATCTGCGACCAGCTTGCCTATGTCCGCGTGGAGGTCGGCATCCGTCGAAGGGTCCCAGTCCACCGTGTACGCTTCCCAGCCGTGGGCCTTGAAGACGTCGGAGAGGGTATGGGTGCCCGAGAAGAGCTCGAGGAGCTTCATTCATGCCACCTCCTTCATGAAGCAGCAGCCGCATGCGTTGCAGCAGAAGATCCACTGCCTGGGGTTCAGGTCGTAGGGCCTCTTGCTCTCAGCGGGTCCGCCGCAGTTGGGGCATTCGATGATCATGCTACCACCTTCTCCCCGAGGTCGACCACGAAGATGCCGTTGTCCTCGGTGTCGTCGTAGTTGTCCTGGATGACGAACTCGTCATCGATGCCGAACTCGCCGCCGTACCACTGGAGGAAGTGCGCGAGTGCGCATCCAGCAGTGTACTTCGATGGGTCCGGCACGGCGTGCAGCCATTGCTGCGCCTCCTTGAGCAGCCTTCTTCCCGCCCAGTGGTGCTGGAGCACCATGGACTCGCCGCCGTTGATGTCCTTGAATACAATTCCTATTCTATCTCCCATTTTCATTCCTCCGTAAAATCTGGTTTGATCTCGAGGTAGCTCTCATCGATGTTCTCCCCCGCGGTTACCACTATGTCATGGAACGCCCAGCGTCCAGCCATGTCTTCGTTTACATGTCCTCTGTAATCTCCCCCTCCTAGTCCGTTGCTGGTGGCGCACAGTATTCCTACAGGATTGATGTGCCCATCCCATCCGGGACACGCCAGCGGTAGGTCGAAGAGCTTGACGTACTCGTGTGCTGTCCTGTCCACTGCGTACCATTCGCCCGAATAGGTGTCGATGCTGCGGTTCGCGCCTTTGACGGAGATCGCTTTCTCGCCGTACATGTTCCATACCATCTCGTGTGCTGCGTTGATGCAGTAGCGGTAGTCCTTCAAGTCCTTCGGGATCTTGACATTCTCCTTCAGCTCGGAGTAGTCGCCGACGAACGCCAGCAGCCTCTTCTTCTTGTCATCCAGCGGGCGTATGAGCTGGGTGAGGACGGTGTCCAAGAAGCTGTTCCCGATATAGCTCCACTCCAGGAGCTTGTACAGGTTGTCGTAGTCGAGGGGGCTGTACGCCATCGGCTTACATTCAGGGGATGGCAGGCAGCCGTACTTGTTCGGTTTTCTGATGTTCTTCTCTTTCAAAATCAATGCCCTGTAATATTGTCCCATTCTCATTCCCCCTCGATCATCTCTCTGTCTTCATCTATCTTGCCGGACATGTAGCTCAGCAGATGCAAATCGTTCTTCTCCAGGTAGTTCCTCATGATGGACATGAAGGTCTGGAGCATGCTTATCATAAGGTCCTTGTCCATAGCGATCTCCATGAGTAGGCCCATGTCCGCTTCGTCCGGGTATTCATACAACCACCAATTCACGTAGTACCTCTCGTCGTTGCAGCTCCTCATGAAGAACTCCATGCCGACGATCTGGCGCAGGTTGTTGATGACCACAAACTCCGGAGGGCATGTCTCGCCCTCCCCTTTCATCCATTCCGCATACTCTTTGTAGTGTGCGTTGACGTACGTTCCGATGTGTTTCCACATCTCCTCGTGCATTCTGTCCTGTTCCATATCAATGCCTCCTTATGCATACTGATTCTCCAGCTTTCATGCGGTAGCACAGCTGGCAGTGCTCGCAGTCTCCGCCGCATATCGTTGCGTTCACCGGCACCTGACAGTCCTCCTTGCCATCGTCGTAATAGCAGACGGGGAAGAGCTTCTTCTGCTCTTTTGTCGGCTGCAGCTCCTTCCATGCCGAGAGTACGATGTTCAGGTTTTCTGGGATCTTATCGTGATACTTCTCGACGATGTCGTAATACTTAGTGAACGCCATGAACCTGGTGTCCGGGCATTCCTCAGCCACCTTTATCATGGTCTCCATCATCTGGTCGTCGTGGATGTCTCCGCCCACGAACCATCTGAAGAGTTTGGCATGCCTGAATCTGATGCAGTCGATGATGTCCGCTGCGATCTCCTCGTACTTGCCTTCCTCGACCATCGCCGTGTTGTTGCCCCATGCTTTTGCTACGGTCTTTCTGAGCCTGCAGATCTTCGCTGCATAGCAGTCCTTCTCGCATGGGAGGTTCTTTCTGCACATCCTGTAAGGCAGTGTGCTAAAGCTGAGGATGTTTCCCATCTTTGTTGTTCTCTCGCTTATCTGGGTTCCGTTGAATCCATACATGTTATCAATCCTCTGTTCTGAACTGGTTTGGGAAGCGGTTTGGAGGAGGTGCGGTAGCCCTCCTCAGTACTCCTCCGGGAGGAGGACTGTGGTCACCGGGCCGTCCTCGTAGATGTCCGTCTTGATGTACATCTTCCCGTTGCTGGTGATGTACATGGAGAGGACGCCATAGCCGTTCGCCGCGTCCTCGTCATTCATCTTCTTGTCCTCTTCGCAGAGGTCGCCCCAGTCGCCTGCCTCATGTCTTTTGAGTAGAGCTGTGAGCTCCTCTCCGAAGGATGGGTTCTCGTGTTTCATCGCTGATTCTGCCACCAGGCTCTGGATTCCTGGTGTGCATACGACTGTTCCCAATTCCAATTTCTTTTCCATGTTCATACCTCCAATGCTTTCTTCTCCATGTTCTTCTTGATTCCATCCATGAACTTCTGGAGGAGGTTCATCTCCTTCTCCGTCGCGTCCCTGTTGAACTTTCCTTTGATCTGTACCATCCTTCCATCGGGGTTTATCTCGATGGTCAGCTGAGTGGTTGGCGCCCCGACCTGCCTGAAGGATGCTACCCAGCATCTGCCGGTCTTCACATTGTCCACATAGGATGCCACGCAGTTGCAGTTCTGCTGAGCCTCCTCGTAGAACTCGTTGATGGTGCGGAGAGTCTTCAGCTGGTAGTCGTCGTGCACCTGGTCGATGTACTGTGCTCCCTTCTCCGTCCTCTCCTTGAGCTTGGCGGCGTCAGTAAACTCCCTGATGGTGTTGTATTTCTCGGTGTAGACATCGTGCGCCACCTGAAGGTTCTCAGGGTATTTCTCCCTGACCTTGCCGTCGCATGAGTGTGCCTGCTTGAGGTAGTCCGCATATAGGCTGAGGTAGCTGCTCAGCCTTTTGCCCAGTCCTACTCCCACAGCATGCTCCAGGAACTCCCAGAATCTGTTCTTCTCAAGGGTCACGATGGTATCGCCGCTCTTGTACTTCATCACATTCTTCTCCCATCCATATGTGTCGCTGCTTATGAGATTGCCGAAGAACCTACTGATCGATGTATCTTCCAGACCTCCAAGCCTTATGTTGTCGATGTACTCGTCGAAGCACTTCTTCGCATAGGGTTCATCGAAGATGTCTGCCAGCTCTGAGAACGACCAGACGAACTCGTAGCTCTGCGTGTCATCGTAGCCGCCGTATCTGTAGTTGCGGTATCCGGATTGGCAGGTCCTGGCTAGAGCCTGATGGTACTCGATGTTGTCCCTCTTGGCGAGGGTCTCGACCATGTGCCTGATTAGCTTGGCGTGCCTGTCCTTGATGCCCACTCCTGTAGTGCTGTGCCATCTCTCCAAGAAGTCGACGTACCACGGCCATCTGCCATTCTCGCCCAGCATCTCCGTGTTTATTAGCCCCTCTTTGATGAGCTCGATGACGCGCGAGTCCTTGGCTGTTGTCAAGATTTGTGCGAAATCCTTTCCGCTTTTGATGAAGGGGATGGCGTTCGACCCAGTGTGCTGAGATCCCTGAAGGTCTCTCAGGAAGGTGTTGATACCGTCCACTGTCGCCTCCCTCATAGTGCCGTCCTTCAGGGACTTGATGATGATGAGTCCATTGCCATTCTCATTGGTCTGCGAGAGGTAGACGTACATCTTCATGGTGCACTTGCCGTTCATCACTCTTGATACGACCATGTCGATGCCTGATGCCTCGACCTCATAGGTCGCCCTGGTGGACTTCTTTGGTGTCTTGCCTTTCTCCTCCGCATCCTTTGCGTTGTTGAATGCCTCGATCTGCTTCATCATGTCTTCTCCAAAATTTCCCATTCTCATTCCTCCTTGTCGTTTCTTATAGCGTTCGTTAAATCGTTTCCTAAGACCTTTCTGATGTCATCCTTCCCTTTGATCTCGGTGACATCGCCTTCCGCACTCACATGGAATACCATGATGTGAGTGTCCATGAATCCTGTCATTCTTCCACCTCTTTCTTCCATATCACATATTCTACATACTCTCCGCGTGCCATCAGTACTGCCAGTACCTCCTGCTTGTCTGCGAACATCCCTCTGAAGGGGTCGTCAGGGTACATGATCACAGGCTTCCTTTTGGAGTGCCTGACCGTCTCGACGACGTCCTGTATCATCATGTCGTGCTCGCTGTCGGTCTTACGTATGACCAGCCTGTACCCAGTGTCGGGCGACTGGTCGATTCTGATGTGCTCATCGTTGAGCACTGCCAGCTGCCAATCGTGCATGCTATCATCTCCGGGGCGGGGAGGAGGGGCGGTTGCCCTCTCCTCATTCCTCCACCAGGAGGATGACGTCGAGAGGAGTCTTGCACCCCTCGAACATCTTGAGGAACTCCTCCTTCTCTCCTTCGTTCAGCCTGTCCACCTCTCTCAGGATGCGTCCGTAAAGTCCCTGGGAAAGGGAGAGCATCTCGAACACGCCCATCACCTCGTCCTGATTCATCAGTGCCACCTCCATGCCGCGTACTTGTCGAGCGCCTCTTCCAGGTGTGCCCTCGCCTCGCTGCCGTCCATATGGCCGAGGATCATCTCGTGCACGTCTGGCCGCTCACTCTTGATGGCATCCTGGAAGTCCACGTGTATCACGTCGAGGCATGTCTTGAGCACGGCCTCGAGCTCGGCATCTGATAGCTCATCGACGAAGCTCCTGTTGAGGATGACCTCCTTGAACAGGAGGGAGATGCACCAAGGATTGGTGCCGATGTCGTTGCTCGTAGTGCCCACGGATACCGGCGCTACCTTGTAGCCCTTCTCCTCCAGGTCGAAGAGCGTATCGTAGATCCTCTCGTTCACCTTGGAGTCCACATCGTAGTCAAGGTCCGCGTATCTGTTCTTCATCCTTTTCATGCGCTTGGCCAAGTTACAATCCTCTCCCTCGGCCCTGAAGGCCTCCGACTGCAGATAGTCGCAGACGGACTCGGGGTACTGCGCGTCGTTGCCCTTCATCCTCTCGGACAGTGTTCTGAATAGCTGGCAGACCACCTCGATGGGTGCGTTCTGCAGATAGTCGCAGACATAGAACTCGATCCATCCGTTCGACCTTACCCACTTGATCTTCAGGTCGGTGTAGGCCCCGAACTTCGCATTCACCTCTCCGAAGTCAAGTACGTTCTCTCTCGCAATCTGTGCTAACATCTGTTCATCCATGTTCGTCACCTCGTTTGTTAAGTCGGAGGGCCTGTGCCCTCCTTGTTCAGTAAGGGTGCGCCTCCACGCTTGGAGTCGCTTCCTCCTCGTAGGAGTATACGATGTGCTTGCCATCTATGTCGATGGTGTCATGCCCAGTCAGCTTGGACTGGATGCCTGCCGCCTTGCGCTCCTCCCTCGAGTTGTACTTCTTGACCGCCGAGAAGCTGGGCGTGCTGTCGAGGATCTCCCTGATAAGTCCTCTCTGGGTGTTCCTCAGGAGCATGGGGAATGCCGCACCGAACTGACTGCTCAGCTTCGCCTTTGACTTCGCATCCACGGTGCAGTAGCCCCAGTGTCCTTCGATGGTCTGGCCGTGTGCCCTGAGCACCTCGGTCGATATGCTGTCCATCATTCCGAAGCCGAGGAGCTCGGCGATGCACTTGTAGTCGTTCGCATCCTCGGGAGTGAACTCCTCCTCGTTGATGACCTTCTTTCTAAGCTCGATGATGCGTGCGAACGCATCCTTGAAGTCCCTATCTAATACGATGTTAGACATTTCTTTTCACCTCTTGTTTATCAAGTCGTTTGGGAATGGGTTTAGCAGGCGTCGACCTCCTCGACGTCTGCGTCCTTGAAGGAGTAGCACTCCGCCTCGGGGATACCGTCAGGGGTGCATCTCTCTTCAAGGATCTCCTCCAGCTCGTCCATGATATCTCTGGCGTTGCTGTATGAGCATTTCTCGTAGCAGTATACGTCCATCTTGACCTCATACACGTACTTGAAGTGCCTGTAACCGTCCATTGTCATCGTGGAGTAGGTGTGGCGTCCGTCCTCATCGGGTACGGTGCCTTTGCGTACGATGTACTCCGTATCGGAGTAGCAGTCCACGTCTATCGTGCCGTCCTTGAACATGCCGTCAAGGATGGCGTATGCCTCGTCGAAGTCATTCGCCAGTATGCGGAGGATCAAACACCCACTTATCTTGGCGGAATACTCGACTTCGTCGTATTCGTAGCGGTCGTCGTCCATACTCACCACTCTCCGTACTTGATGGCTCTCGTACGTGACCTCTCGTCGTATTGGTTGCGCAGGGCACGGGTGAACTCGGCGTTCCATGCGCCCTTAATCATCTTGCCGTTGGACGTCCTGATGTTGTAACGTCCGTCCTCGTAAACTTTGGTATATGACATGTTATCACATCCTTTGATAATGAGTTTAGGAAGGTGTTTGCCCGTTGTCGCACGGGCGGGCGGAGGAGGATCTTTGCCCTCTCCTCTCGGGCTTTATAGTTTGATTGGATCTAATCCAATCAGCGCATTAACACCGCTCGACTGTCAGCCGAGACGGCGCAGACTTCAACCCTCAGCGCAATCCTCCGCCATCTCTGGCGGATTGGGCTCTCCGCACGATTCGGATCACGCGCGCGCCTTGTTTTTAGCGTGCGGATTCACGCACGTGTCGTGGACAATCCGTAGGGTCGACTGCACGTGCGCTAACACGTGCCGTGCGCACTGCGCACGCCCGTTACTTGACGGATTGCCACTTGCTCTGCCCATCCAATAACGGGGTATTGGATGTGCTGAACCAAACAGCGAAACTACCATTCTCGCTGAAACTATTTAACACTTTTTGGTGTTAAACAACGGTAGAAAAAAGAAAAAAAGAAGGGGAAAAGAAAATCCTCCGCTATACGGAAACGAGCAGGCGCTCTAAGGGGCTATTGATTTCTCAGTCGCGACCTGAAATCGCACCCTATATATCTTCTTCATAACATATCATTAGTCCTTCAAAACCCC
>Ga0265301_10007048_pt1 | contig 10613 bp, 10 predicted proteins | sample AusTroGonzalo_MG_2_FD_193488 | JGI IMG/M metagenome (GOLD analysis project Ga0265301, IMG submission 193488) | Bovine rumen microbial communities from tropical cattle in Woodstock, Queensland, Australia - Gonzalo_04 | ecosystem: Host-associated > Mammals > Digestive system > Stomach > Rumen ...
GACAAGTTAAACAAAAATAACGAAGAATAAAATGCAAGAAAAATTAAACGGATTTAAAAAAGTAACGCAATCTTACCGAAACATTAACTTCTCGACTGAAATTAAAAACGATGGATACGTACAAGTTAAAGGTGGAGGTAGTTTTGACATTGTTCCAACATTGAAAGTGAGTGGACTTGTCAATGGATACGGTATGCAGCACCCATTTGAATATACACAACAATTATACACTTGGACGCACGCAGCGACATTGTATGCAGATTCTGTCGGAGATGACATAAAAATCTATGACGGACAAAGTGGATCACCTGATTTGAATCCATTTGGCAGATTATTCAAAGACAATTTCACCTCGTGCGTAATTTGGCCCCTAGAGTGCAGAATATACGGTAGTGGATTCGATGAAAACAATTTTATCTTAGCTGATATTGGTATCTCAGGTACACACTGGATGTACGATGATTCTGAAGCTTATATTATGAGCCAGAGCGTCGCAAGCTTTCAATGGTATTCTTGGCCGTACGCTGGATATACTAATTTTAGTTACCCATTCAGAGCAATCGAAAGTGAAATAAAAGCGACTGTTAACAATATCTCTTCTTCTGGTACACCACTAGAGAGCGATAAAACTTATAACATTATGGTAACACTAGCTTGTCAAAAAATTGATTTATAATGCAAGAGCAAATTAACAGATTCGAAAAAATCACACAGCAATTCGGAGCAAATACTGTTTCGACTAGTATTGTCGACGAAGGATTGACAATGGGTGATGTAGTTAAAGTTGGTGGCACTGTTACTGGTATTGATGTTAATACAGAGGTGCTTACGTCTGGTATGGTGAAAAGATTTGGCAGACAATACAGCGACAGCTTGTATGATCATTACATTGTACAAGATATGAGAAATTTTTATATCGCAACACCAGATACGTATACATTATTCAATCATAGTTCAATCAACGCTTTCACAAATTATATCTCAAACGATCCGTCAATTATTTCTAAATACGTGATGAATATAAAGAAGATATACGTAATTGGCAAATTCTTCGAGAGCACAAACAGCGGTACAATATATCTGTATGTATCAAACACAGCGATGAGCACAGCAAAGTATTCGCTTGGACAAGCAAACATAGCGTGCAATATGATAAATGAGATATTTATCAACAATGGCCCAAATAGCAATGAATTCGGTCAAGTTGCCTCGTCTGATATATATTTAGAAAATCAATATACATTGTACGGAGACGATGATCGATCACACGAATTCGATGTAATCTTCGAACTTGAATTTAAAAGAATAATGGAGTAATTATGGCACAATCTTACGAAACAGATATTTTGTTGAAGATTGACATTGCGCAAGCAAAGAAAGATTTGCAGGCAATCAATGATCAAATCAAAACGCTCAATGCAACGACTGATGATACAGAGGAGCAAGTAAAAGCACTTGAGAAGCAGTGGGATATGCTTAATTCGACAATCGAAAAAGCAGAGAAAGTACAAAAGCCACTTAATGCGCAATTGAAAGAAATCACTAAGCAATTGCAGCAAATGAAATATGCTGGTCAAGAGAATACAGCTGAATATCAAAATTTGGTGAAAGAAGCTGGAAAGCTCAAAGATGCAATTGGCGACACAGGAACAGCAATAAAGAATGCAGCTAGCGATACTGCAAATCTAGATGCTGTTTTGAGTGGTATGGGTGCTGTATCTGGTGGATTTGGTATTGTCACAACAGCAATGTCGATGTTTGGTGCAGAAAGCGAAAAGACTGAGAAATATCAAAAGAGATTGATGCAGGCAATCGCTCTTGTGAATTCTGTCCAAACAATTAGCAAAGCACTTAACAAAGACAGTGCTCTTATGCAGAAAATAAATGCAGCTGCTGCAGGTACACTAGCAAAGCAAATGAATGCAACTGCAGTTGCAACGAATGCTGCCTCTTCTGCAATGGGCAAATTGAAATCAGCTTTGATATCAACTGGTCTTGGAGCTTTTGCGATTGTTTTAGGTTACGTGGTAAATCTAATTTTAGATTATGTATCAGCAACTGATAGCGCAACGACTTCAAATGAAGAGTTAAAAGAATCGATTGACAAGCTCAATACAGCAAAAGAGAAATATGACGATTTAGTATTTCAAGGATTGAATAATGAAGAGAAACTTGTCAAATTAAATGAAAAGAAATCTGAACTAGAAGCTAAGTATTTTGAAGCTTTGACAAAATCTAGTGACGCTCTTAATGAATATGGTGAAAATTCTAAAGAATATATAGATTCTCAAACAGCTCTTTATGATATTCAAACTGAACAACTTCGAGTTAACAACGAAATAAAGAAAATAGAAGATGATATCGCTAAAGGTAGAGATGCAGCTGCAAAGAAAGCGATCGCTGATGCAAAAGCTCTAGCAAATGAGCGTCAAAGGCTTCTCAATCTAGCTCAGCAACAGCTTGATATGATAAACAAAATAAAAGAAGCCAACATTTCGTCTTTAGATGAACTTGAGGTTCAACTTATGAAATTGCAAGCTGAAAGCGTAAAAGATGATCCGACTGAATACAAGCTGAGAATGCTAGAAATTTATATGCGTGAAAGTTCAAACGCTGCTGTTGCTGAAGATAAATTATATAAAAGCGAACAAAAAAATATAGAAGCAGCTTTCAAAGCTCTAAAAGAGACACGTGAAAAACTTGGTCAAGATACGTCAGATTTAGAAGGAAAGAAAAATAAAGCTTTAGAAGATGCTGAAAATGCTCACAATTTGCGAGTTTTGATCAATACGCAAAACTTTCTTAATAAAAAGAAAGAACTTTTCAAAGCAGAAGCTGAAGAAGAACAAAATATAACAGATGATGCAAATCAAAAAAGAGAAGCTGATTTAGGTGATATGCTAGATGCAGCAAATCAAATTGGTTCAATCATAGAAAGTATCGGTGAGATGCAAAATGATGGATCAAAGAAAGGATTTGAAAATCAGAAAAAGACGCAAATCGCAAGTGCTTTGGTTACAGGTGCTGCTGGTGCTGCTGGTGCTTTTGCTCAAGCTGCTGCAACAATTGCACCACCGTATGGTGAAATAATAGGTGCAGTAAATGCAGCGACAGTTATTGCGTCGACAGCAGCTCGTATCGCCTCAATAAAGAAACAAAAGTACAATGCGCCAAATGAAGGTGCAGCAAGCTCTTCAGCTGAAGGCTCTTCTAGCACTAGTGCAGCAGAAATTGGAACTGGAACTTCTTCTGTTTCACGAGCGATTATCAGCAGAAATATATCTAGTGCTGTTAGTGAAGGTACAAAGATTCAGACAGTATTAGTAGTTGATGATGTAACTAGCAAACAAATGAAGGCAGAAAATATAAATAAAGTTAGTACGATATGATAGATGATAATTACGAAATAGATATAAACATTCCGTATTTCTTTTATTCGACGCTAGATGAGAAAAGAAGATTTGAAATAGATTTTGTAATAAATTATTCAAATCTAGAAGAAAGAGATTATTTCTCTGACATAGAATTAGAAGACAGGAGTTTCTCTTTTGTAAAATCTCTTATGGATTCTTTTATGAATGATGACTTTCAAGATGTAATGAAAGCTCTTTTCACATTGCCAGAGTACGATGAGAAGAAATTCTCAACAGCTCCAGCTTGGAAAGTTATATTGACAATTCAGTATCTAACAAAGAAGATTGCTGATTTGATAAAGATAGAAAACGAAATGCTCGTATCTAAAGTTCAAGATAACAAATATAACGGACAGATCGAGCAAATCGATTTCTCTATGTTTGATTCAGAATATATGCAAGTTAGAGAGCTGGCAAACAAAGATATTACTAAATTCGAAGAGATTAGAAAACTTCCGTACAAAAGCTGCTTGATTGAGCTTATATACAGGCAAAAAGAAGCAGACTTAGACAGATTGATAATGAAAACAACAATGAAATGAAAGAGATTGTAGAAAGATTCGTCAAAGAAACTGACAAATATACGTACACAGCTTTTATGAATTGGCTGTATGCAACAAATTGGGATTCTGGACTAGACATTCTCGACGATCACCTGTATCAAGAAGAGGTGAAGCTTTTATTAGAAATGTACAAAGATGAAAAAACAAAACAATAGTTATATTAAAGCAATAAAGAAAGCTGACAGAGAATTGAATCTTGGTAATGGTTGGAAGGCGAAAGATAGGCCTCATAAAAACAAAAAGAAATACAACAGAAAAGATTTCAAACTAGAAAATTATTTATAAATTATGGAAGCAGCTGTTATTCTTGGATGTTATTGTTTAGTATTTTTAGTATGCGTCGCAGTGGCCTCAAAACATTGAGCTAGATACCCCTCAGGTGTCACCAGAGACACTTTCTTTTAAAGCGTATTAAAATATATACATTTGAAAATAAAACACCAGAGTGAAATAAAATGAAGCGTATTCTTTTCGCACTGTTATTTCTTCCAATCACGCTTTTCTCTCAGAATTGTTATGAATTCGACAGGTATGTGAGTGGAAATTATTTTGACACTTATGAAATCTGTACAGAAGATATTTATATCGATTTACAAGATTTCACTAGCGATTGCGCTCTGTTTTATATTTCACCAGTGAATGGATTGAATTACGCAACTGGCAATCAAAACATTGGCAATAATCAATGGAGACAATTTTACAGAAACGTCACTGTTGCGCCAAGTAGTGATATTTCATTAAACAGCTTTGTATTCAACACACACGACAATTGGCAAAGTTTCAATTTCACACTCTCTCTAGAAGGTACTGTATTCGAAGCAAACGAATTTGTATTGAACAATCAAAATTACAGAAATTATTTCTCTATGGATTGCGAGAGCGCTCTAGCTGTGAAGAGTGCAGATTTTATATTTCAGGGACAGCCGCCAGCTTTCAATGGTACAATCTCTGGTGAGCACATTACAATTCAAGACGGAAACAATACGTCAATTCAATTCAGCGAGTGCTGTCTGTTGAAAGCTGACACCTTGACACTTGTACAAAGTGCTCAAAACAATGTGAAGATTGATGGGCACATTATTGCAGAGAGATTAGAAAGCGAAGCTAGCTTGTATCTTCAATACGATGACGCTGTCGTAACAATTGGTGAATTTCCAAACAATGCGAAAATCTTCTGCAATGAGAATACGACAGTAAATCTCTGTTTGAATAAAACAGCTGGAGCAGATAAATTTGGATATTTCAAAGGCACGATAATGTACAATTCAGGAGCTAGAGGGTGGAGCACAACGCCAAGCGAAGAAGGCGACATAAATTTCAATGACAATGGCAGTGATTATTGGACGTGGCGAAACAGTGGAAAAGCGCCAGAAGAAATTGCAGCGTATAACAGCTTTGACGAATGTATTGATGAATATATCAATATAACGCAATGTATTAAGATTGAAGAAAAACACGAAGAAGAAAAGCAATCTCAATTGTATAAAATAAATAAATATACAGTACTAGGACAAAGACTGGGGACAGCAACAAGCTCAGAAGAGAGAAAAAAACAAGCTCTCATTTTAAAATAAAACTGAGCTGTGGGGCACATAACAAACGATATTCAGCAGTATTCTCAAATTAGTTATGGAGGAAATAATTACGCAATTCAAATTCTTCCAGACAGAGTGCAAATCGATTCAAATCAAGGAAAAGTAGTATTCAACGCTGAGGTGATGTCGACTGAGGTGAAGACTGAATGGATTGAGGAGGCGACAGATTACACGGTCGTAATTGTGAAGATGCTCAAAAACGTACGAGAAGAAATCTATGAGCGAATTGACGATACGAAAGTTGACGTAAAAGAATTGACAGATTACGTCAATGATTATATTAAGAAGACTGATCCGAAGATTGACAATCTTTTTGCACGAGTTGCAGAAATCAACGGAAAATATGCTGTATTTGTGAGAATCGTCGAAAACAAATTCTCTGAAATCGATGGCAGAATAGAAGCAATCGAGAAGATAATCGATGACGACAAAGGTGATATAAAAGAGCTCTTTGAGCAAATCAAAGAATTGAAAGCTTGTTGCAAAATTGTCAAAAACAAATTGACGTATCTAGAGAATCGAATCTCAAACACAGAGAAAGCTGTTTCTTCTGTTGAAAAGCGAATAGTCACTGTTGAGATGAAAGTTGATAATACAAACAAGCGAATTGACAATGCCGAGAAAAGAGTGAGCTCAGTTGAGCAAAAACAGAAAAACACAGACGCAAACATTTCTAAGCTGTGGAGTGATCAAAAACGTCAAGACGCAGAAATCAACAACGTCAAGAAAGTTCAATCACAACAAAGTGAGCAATTGAACGAAGTTATCAATAAAATAATTCAACATAGCACTAAGCTAGAAAATCACGAAAAAAGAATCACTAAGCTAGAGAATGAAAAGCCTCAGCCAGTGCCACCAGTGCCACCGTGCCCACCTCACACTGATATACCAGCAATCTGGCACAAGCACACTAGCAAAGATGGAGTAGAGATGGAGTATAAAAGCTTGACAGACAAATTCACAGCAGCTCTAGAGTATTTACCTCAACGATATATAATTGTCATTCAAGAAGAGACGAAGCTGATGAAAAAGTATATGTATGCTGTCATTCGAGATTATCTAGCACGAAAAATTAGCTTATGGAGAAAATTGAAAAACGGAGAGCACACATTTCCACGCAAAGATTATATTTTTCAAAAAGTTTCAATCTGTATTGTATTATCTCTAGCTTATGACGAATTAGTGAGAAATCTCAAGAAAGAATACAAATCAATATATAATTATGGTGGAGCTGTTGGAGACAGGCTAGTTGAAATCTGGAAAATACAAGCTCTAATCGCTGTGAATAGTTTCTTGGGATGCAGCCAGACAAAAATGAATGAAGACGATATAAAATACTGGCTGAAAGAGTGGGTGAAACAGAAAGCTGAGAATGATGCAATTGTTGAAAAACAAAGCGGGCGATAGTCTAGACGCAGCGAGAGCGACTTTCTAGTGAGAGGTTATAAAAATAATATGCTAAGAGCTCAATCACTCTAGCGTCAAATATATATTAAAACTTAGAATGCGATGAATGCACAAGATTATTTCGAATTTTTATTGTCTGAGAGAAAGAGACAGAATGCAAAACTAGATTTCACAGTCGATTATTGTTATTTGCTTTGCAGATATTATTTCAAAGAAAAATTTGACGAGCAAATCTTCAAAGAATTGTCAAATAACAAGAAAGGCGATTTTGTTTTATTCGAAATAAATAGTGACAATACGATAATCTTCAGAGGGAGCTCTAAGCTCAAAAGAGAGCTCTATAAATACGAGCGCGAAGATAGTGAATTCTTTGTTGATCAATTTTGTGAAGCTGACGCTGTAATGCAATATCATTCTAGAATATACATAGATGGGAAGAAATATCCACTAAAAGAAGCTGTTGTGATTTTGAATTTGACAAAGAAGACATTTTATAATTTCGTGCCAACAATTGGCAAACAATATGAGGTGAATGGGCACATTGTTGAGAGAGTGCTTATTCAATAGAATTTGCAAAACTTACGCAAAGTTCGCGAATATATATATTATAAAACAAGAGATTAGCAGAAACTGACAATCAATTAGCAGAAAATGCCAATTATAAAAATTGCAAAAAATTACAAAAGTAAATGAATATATAATTTATAAAACTTCATAATAAAAGAGCAACTAGTTTCTATACGTCTTATCTAGTGGAGGGAGAAGGTTCGAAACTTCTTCTTCCAGCTCTAAATAAAAAGACGTAATAAAAAAATTAAGACGGTATGAAAACACAAACAGAAGCGAGCTCTAGCACATTTGAGCAAATCAACAAAAACTTGATAAATAGTATTAGTAATGCAAGACAAATGCAATGCTTAGCTATGTATTGCTGGTTCAAAGCAAATTCAGTATTCACAGATAACTATGAGGTATATCTGAATTCAAAAAAGATTTTATTAAACAAAGATGAAATTTGTTATACTAACTTCTTCTTAGCTAAACATTTCAATATAGAATCTCACACAGTTAGAAAAATCATAGAAGAAATGATTTCTATGAAAATGATAACACCGATGAGAAAAGTTGAAATAAAGAAAAATTGTTTTACAACTATATATAGAGTGAATAATACATTTGATATTGTAAAAAATACAAATGATATTGTAAATTTTACAAATGATATTGTAAAAAATACAAATGATATTGTAAATTTTACAAATGATATTGTAAAAAATACAAATGATATTGTAAATATTACAAATGATGTTGTAATTTTTGACAATAATAATAATACTATAAAAGAGACTATAAAAGAAAAAAAGAAAGATACTATAAATGACGCACCAGTTCGCCATAGTGAGACTTTTCTAGCTAGCGCTGATGAGACAAACTATGACAAAGCTATGACAGAAGATGACGAACTAATGAAATTGATTGACAAACAATACAATAATGAATACTATGACAAAATAAATACTATAAATACAACTATGACAAAAGAAGATGAAGAAATTTTAAGTATTTTGAATGATGAAAAAAATGAAACAACTATGACAAATCAACATTTATTAGATTTTGAAAATCTTGATGATAAAGCTTATTTTAAAAAGTATGGCAAATCTAAGCCATTAAGTTATAATGAAAACAAAGAAAGAAATAATTTAATATACAATGAATTATATACTTTCAGTTGCCAATTAAAAGCTGTTGGCAAATCTATGACTGATGAATATATTGAATACTTCAAATCACATAGTGAATTAAATCCAACTGATGAAGAAATCAATATGGCAATTGAGAAATTAAAGAAAGCTAGTGAAGTAAAATCTAAAGTTGCTTAAAATACAAAGCTAGAGGTCACTAGTTTGAAGTCTAGTCAACTTTCTTCACTGTGACAATAAAACATATACAAAATAAAATGAACGCTCTCGCTTTAAATAAATGCAAAACATATACGACAGAGACAACCCAGCAAACAAGTTCATCTGTGACAGAGAAGCGAAAGCGCTTGGGCTCAAAGGACCAGTTGATTTCATAGAAGGTGAAGATGGTTGCGACAAAAGAATAGAAGAGTATATGAAGAACAAAGCAAACATAACAGAAAGCAGCGGAGACAAGAAAGCATTTGATGTCTGCATTATGAATCCGCCTTATGACAGGAATTTGCATCTTAAGATCCTCGAGAAAGTCATCCCTCACTGTGAAGAGACGATCAACATAAGTCCAATCAGATGGCTTCAGGACCCACTAGCGAAATATAAGAAGAACAGTGACTACAACAAGTTCAAAGAGAGCATTGCTGAACACATAAAGAATATAAAAGATGTTAATGCAAATAAATTATTTGGTACTGAAATGACACAGCCTTGCGCAATCTATCATTTAGATAATAATAAGAATAGTTATGATTATGAAAATCATTGGAAGAGCTATAAAACAAAATTTGTTTCTAAAATGATAGAAAGATTTCACAAATTAGATTTGAAAGACACATTAAGAGGACATATAGAAAATAACAAATTAGATGGAATACGAGTTCCAGTAACTACAATTGCTGGAAATCGCGGAACGAAGCCAATTTATAAAGATTTAGCAATAGTTGTTAATGGAAAGAAGAATGGGATGTGGTGGTATGATTGTAAGAATATGGGAGGATATAAGAAACCAGCAGAGTCGCCATTGCCAAAATCTGTAAAATTTGATAATGAAAATGAAGCTCAGAACTTCTATGAAAGCTACAAGACGACATTTATGAGTTGGGTTTGTAATATAACAGTAATGCAACAAAATATACAAGATCGATTGTTGCCATTTATGTCAGACTACACTCACCCGTGGACTAGCAGGCGTTTCTGTGACTACTTCAACATCACTGGCTACATATCAGACACTGAAGCAGAACCAGACTCTGAATGGGAAGAGATTTTGAACACGATGGAGAAGTACAAATAGATTATGAGTAAGAAATTTGACATAGCTTTGTGCAATCCGCCATATGACAGGAATTTGCATCTTAAGATCCTCGAGAAAGTGATTCCTCACTGTGAAGAGACGATCAACATTTCACCCGATTCTTTTATTGTTGACCCATTCATCAAATTTGATAAAAGTAAAGAAAAGCAAAGAATAAGAAAAGAAGTGTTGTCTAAATTAGCAGAGTTTGTACATTATGATCACGATGAAACGAACGCTTTGTTTGGTACTAACTCAATGGTGACAGTTGGAATACAGAAATATACACAAACTGGTGGATTTGATTATTCACAGTATGAAGAAAGCAATAAGCTTGTTTTGAAAATTATGGACAAAGTTTCGAAGTTGCCAAGTTTAAGATCGAGATTCACTAAGAAAGAGGAAGCAAAGAAGTTTTATGTGCCAATTCGAAGAAGAACGCACGATGGTGTTTATGATTGGTACAGCGAAAATAGCGGAGCAACAGAAGGCGTAAGCTTTGATACTAAAGAAGAGAAAGACAATTTTATAGATAGTTTGCAAAAGTGGCCATACAAATACTTAGTTGCAATTGGAAGAGGTGACAATAGTGCATTAAATCCGATAATGAACGACTACACAAAGCCGTGGACCAGCAGGCG
>Ga0265301_10007049_pt1 | contig 10613 bp, 1 predicted proteins | sample AusTroGonzalo_MG_2_FD_193488 | JGI IMG/M metagenome (GOLD analysis project Ga0265301, IMG submission 193488) | Bovine rumen microbial communities from tropical cattle in Woodstock, Queensland, Australia - Gonzalo_04 | ecosystem: Host-associated > Mammals > Digestive system > Stomach > Rumen ...
AGATCGTCCATGTCTTGGCTGTCCTGATTAGGCACAGCCGGAATAATAAGGTTTTTGTTCATAGTTAAAATTTTTAATCATTTTGGTTAATTAGTGAACGTATAATTGTCGTTTGAAAAACACATGCCCCTCTATAATACTTACACAGGGTGATTGTCTTCAGAGGGCATTTTTGATGGTTTTTGGCGGTAAAACAGGGCGTTTGTTACGGTTCGTTAACATTCTTTAACATAGTTGCGAGGTGTAGTTGACATTATTGCAACATTAACTGATTACCAGTGCGATAGAAGGTCAATTTTGGGCACTTTTGGCGTGCGTCAAGCCTCAAACGTCGGTCAATTTCGGTCAAAAACACCCCAAAATGACCCAAAAAGTCAAAAAAAATCACAATTTTGGAATTTTGTATAAAAATTTTGCACGTGATAATTCCATATTAGTTCTAATTGTTGGAAAATGGTTGGAAAAACTATATATCATTTTTTGGGAAAAAAGTTGCCCAAAAATTTGCATATGTCAAAATTTTTGTGTAACTTTGCAGGTTGCTTATGAGGTTGCCCAAGAAATTAGGCAAGTTAGTGACCAAGTCATATGAACAAGGATAATACATACGGCCGTTTGACGATGCGGGAGTTGTGGGACAACTACCGAGCAGAGGTATGGTTCTTTCTTATCCTCTCTGCGTGCGTTGTGTTGGGGCATTGTCTCTCGCACTACATTCCCACAGAGCTGTTCGACGATGTGATTGCGCCGCTCCAGAACGCCGTCACTGCTGCGGTATGTTTGTTTGGCGCGTACGTGCTCTTCCAGCACGCTGACGGCCTGCGTATCCGTACCTCTTATGCGTGGGCGTTAGTAGCATGGGGCATGGCGGATGCCTTCCTGATATTGCAGACCTACGTCTTTCATACCCCTGTGTTTCATTTGGGCACCGAAGCCCTGAATGCCTATACAATGCTCATGGGTAATTTCCTGGGATGGCTATTGTTGGTGTATCCGACGGAATCGCTTCGTCCGGGATGGATGACGTGGAAAATAGCTCTATGGCAACTCGTACCAATGACTGCCCTGGTGGTATTGGATTACTTCATACCATGGGATTTGCGCTGGATAATATCGCTTTACCCCATTCTACTTTTCGTACTCGTCTGCACGCATATACGCGCATATAGAATATGGTGTGAGGAGAACTACAGTTCGATGGACCATATTGATGTGCAATGGATTGTGCGGTATCTCATTATGTTGCTGGTGATGGGTATTTCGTACGGCTATATGATCGTGTCGGATAATCCCTGCCGCTCCTTCACCCAAAATATCCTGCTGGTCTTCCTCTTCGGCTATAGTATCGAGCAAATCCTCTTCCGCAAAGATCCGTGGAGTGATGTACAAAGGGACGATGTACAAAGTACAAAGGAAGGAGTGAAGGAGTTAGCGGACAGTGGTCAGTCGGACGACCAAAAGAAACTGGAAGAATGGCTCGCAAAGGAGAAGCCTTATTTGAATCCCGACTTCAAGCTGATGGATTTGCGGGAGGTGCTGCCGATGAACAGAACGTATCTGAGCCAGTTCATCAACGATACCTATGGCTGTTCGTTCTATCAGTTCGCGAACCGTTTCCGCGTTGAGGAAGCCAAGCGCCTCATGCGCGAGTGTCCGAAGATGAAATTGTCGGATGTTGCTGCCCAGTCGGGATTTGCGTCACCTATCGTTTTCTCCAGTGTGTTCTCTAAAGTAACAGGTGTCAGCCCTCGCGAATGGAATAAGAAATGTAATAATTCGTAAATTTTTATAGGTAAAACTTAATAATTCGTCAAAAAGTGCACGTGCGTGTTGCGTACGTGCATACTTTTTTATACCTTTGTGCGCTATTTTGGATATTATTCCAAGGACCAATGAGAATCAACAAAATTAAAATATATTTTATGAAAAATCGATTCACACGGCTGCTATTTTGGGCAGCGATGATGGCAGGGTTGCTGATGCCGAAAATGGCGCAGGCAGACGGCAACGAGTACCTGCAAGATTTTAACAACTACTCAGTGATCAGTATGGGTAGCAACGTTTTGCGCTTCGAGATCCCCGTCTGGGTGTATGGCGAGGGTAGCGACTGTACGTATTACCTGGCGCCTCACACGGCTGCGAACGACAACAAACGCGACTCGTACCTCTGGTTCAGCGAGACGAACGGGCAGAAACGCGGTTCGTCCACGGCACACCGTATTGTAACGTTCGGTGCCCAACGCAACTCAAACTACAACGAGCGCAAGGCCGGAGGTAGAGGCTATGTGTATGCATTGGTAGCCGATGGTGGCGGTGCCATAAAGATTACCAACACCTACAATGGTGTACCTCTGACTCTGGTTGCAGGAGATGACTCCCACTGGATCATCAACGGGGATGATTCCCATAATGACCAAAGTCGCATCGAGATAAAACGCAAGAACACTACTGAAAGCAAGCACTCCGTCGTGATGATCATGGATTGGTATATCCCGGAGTCGCTGCAAGGCAAGACTTTCTATGTCGGTCTGAACGTGTGCGACTACAAGGTGTCGAATAACTCGGAGCACAAGAATTTCTGGTGGCAATGGTCCGATCTGTTCAGTGCGGATAATGTACAGAGCCCGGAGCTGTTTGACCCGTATTTCTACGCGGAAACGGCGGACGGTTCCTCGCCGAAGGGTGTAGCGGGTATTCCGTATGTGGCGTATCAGGATGTGAAGCGCTATTCGCTGTCGGTGGACCCGTCGATTAGTGAGACGGTCAGCCAACGCAACGGTACGGTGAAAGTGAATATGCACGATACTATCCGTTCTACCTATGCTACGTTTACCGTCATTCCGGACAAGTCCATTCCGAATATGACGCAGGACTTGCGCACGAATAGGGTCATCATCCCGGCATATCATAAAATTTATAACTTCGGTGCATCGGAAGATACGGATGAGCAGGGAAGTATCACGGGTTCCGTGACACTAAGTTGGAACACGCTGTTCCCGTCCGCAGAGGATGTGATACCCAGCGATATCTTCGAGATCCAGCGTGCCACCAAGTCGGACTTCTCCGATGCGCAGAGTATCGGTATGGATGCGCTCTCAGAGACCAAATCCGACTACGTCTATGTGGATGAGAGTGAGAATCTCCGCCAGGTATTGAATATCGACTCGTTCAGCACCAAAACCATCTATTCGGAGGTGCCTGTTGTGTTGCCTGATTCGCTTGAACCCCAAGACGGTAGTATTACAGCCCGCATGGAATCAAATCTCGTATCACCAGGCGGTGCCATCTACTATCGTATCCGTCGTGGTTCGGCAGCTATATGGGGATGGGACGAGTCGGACTGGATGAAGACCACAACCGTGATGAAGCATGACTTTTTGGCTCCGTTGGCGGAGGTACAGCAGGACTATACCCTGGCGCCGGACTTTGAGGAAAGCCGCAAGGTCAATTTCGTATTCAAGCTCAACAATGATTCCGTCACGACGGTGCTGGATCCGAAAGAGGATTTGACCGTATCCTATTCCGCATCGCAGTTGCCCAGCCACCTGCCTATCAAGAGCCGCATTACCATCAAATGGGCTTCCGATTCGGAACCCACGTCCACTGAATGGGATGGTCTTTCTGTCGTACAGAACCGCGGCAACCGGAATGAAAATATCCAACTGAGAGTAGTAGAGAACACCTCGAGCAGCCGCACGTATGAAGCTACGGTGTATGAAGGTGCCCAGGTAGCGCTGGTTTTCAATAACTCTTCGACTGTTACGTTCGACCCAAAGACGAATGTCGAATTGAATATTAAAAAAAATAGAAAACTTGTCAGTCCACGGGTGTATCAGACTGTATGGGGCCTGATAATCACCAAAACGACTCCGATTGAATTGAAGACGATAATAGCACCGTATATCGATGAGGAAGCGCTGAAGACGACGCTGTACAATGCCCTGAAGGCAGACGTGAGTTTCGGCTATTACGGTCGCTGTTCCTGGGACAAGAATGCCCGTCTGGTTCTCACTCGTACCATCGTAGAGACCGGAGAAAAGATGGAGTTCACTATTCCGAATGACAGTATCAAGCGTCAGGCGGACGGTTCATGGCTCGTACATTTCTCCAACGAAGCCTCGCGTAGTTGCGTGCACTACCAATACGCAGTGCGTCTGGACCAGACCAACTCGACGCTGCACGTACAGTACCCGTCCGCTCAGTTGGCACCAATTGCTATTAACGGTCCGGATCTCTACCGCAATGAAGGAGGCCGGATAGCTCAGATGGAGGCAGAGGGCGACAAGCGAGGCGTGCTGGTGCAATGGCAACCTACCGCCGGTTCCATCGATTTCTATACCTTGTGGCGTCGCGTGAAAGGCGCTGCCGACTTCGACTCTCTTTCCACACAGACCATCGAGGGTTACTACGATCAAGACGCTGAACCCGGCGTGACATACGAGTATAAAGTGCGTTCTTCCTATACCTGCCATGGTACGACCACTACTAATACGGCTACCACAGAAGGTACCCGCCTTCCGTTCGGTAGCATCGCGGGACGTGTGCAGTATGAGGACGGTACGGGTTGCTACCACATTGAGGTGGTGCTCGAAGATCTGGCGGGCAATAAACGCTCCGCCTTCACCGACGAAGCCGGTGCGTTCCTCTTCGACAGCATCTACTATTCCTACGGAGAAGGCAGACAGACCACCTATACCGTTACCCCTGTGGCGGTACGTGCGCAATTCCGCTTTAACAACACCTCGTCGCCTACGGCAACGATCACGCTCAATAAGAACAACTGCGAAGTGGAGAACCTCTACTTTGACAACATATCCTCTGTTCGCTTCTCCGGTCGCGTGCTCTACCAAAACTCGACAGTTCCGGTGCGCGATGCCAATATCCTGCTCAACGGCAAACTGGTGATGCGGTCCGGCGAACCCTACAAGACCGATGTCAGCGGTAACTTCCAGATCCTCGTACCGAAAGAAGACCCCTTTACCCTCCAAATCATCAAAGACGGCCACACCTTCGAGGGCGACGGATATGTCCGCATGATCAATGAAGTCACCCAGCAGCAAGACAGCGTGCTCACGCTTACCGAGGAGCAACCCGGTGTACGTATCTGGGATGTAACGAAGGTTCGTCTGACCGGTCGCGTGGTCGGCGGTCTGGACCAAGCCGCACTCCCGCTCGGACATGGACTAAGCAAGAACAACATCGGTTCGGACATCCAACTGGTACTCGAACTTGAAGGCGATAACATCTCCTGGATCGTACGTGACCCGAAGGATCTGACCCGAGACACACTCGAGTTCACCGTTCAGCACGAGGTATTCAATCTCAATGACGGCACGATAGACACCGTAGGCGCGACCAAAGTGCACTATCAGAAGAAACGCATCGTCATTGATGTCGATCCGGTTACCGGTGAGTATTGCGCAGACCTGTTCCCGACCAAATACAAGATTGTTCAAGCTACGGCACGCGGTTACGCTACGCTCTTTGCGCAAGGCAAGACCGGTGAGACCGTTGATTTGAGCAATGCTCCGCAGCATCGCGAGATGGTTACCTACGAAGACAAGGTGGCGGAAAGCAATGCGCACTTCAGCGTCACCTACCGTTCTCCGATCGTAGTTACCTACCAGCAATACCGCTATGGATTAGGCTATGACTACTACGGCGAGAAGAGTTATCTGACGAAGAATATCGCCAATGAGGATGTCCGTATCGACTTGGTAAAACAAGATCCGGTGACGGGCGAGTGGAACTACCTCTTCGGTGCCCCGGTTTTCCCATTGGGTCAATACCAACTGCGTGTGAACGCACACGAAGATTATTACTTTAACAACGACCGCGCAAACAAACCCGACTTGGTGAATATCAAGAGCGGTAAGTTAAAGGTCTATAACGGCATGCAGGAGACGACCTCCATTCAGGAGTATCTGCTGGATCAGAACGGTTCAGCACTGGTGGATTTCACGGCTAACCATGTGACCTATGTGCAGGACGGCGACATGGCACTCCGCCAACTCGACTTCTCTGTAGAGAGCGAAGGCGAGTATATCGAGGCGGAACCGCTCCGCGCGTACATCCTCGGTTCTATCGAGAAACAATGCGACTTCCTCGAACTGGATACTGTCAGCGCCGGTCTTACCTTGCTCGACGTGCTGCGTGACCCGCCGGGAAGCAACTCCTATGCTACCCTCGCCAAGGGAACGAAATACCATATAAAGTATAAAACGTTCAAAGACTACCGCTTCGGTTTGGACCTCATACTCAAAGAGGGTAATAACACCGAGTATTATATCGGTACGGTAGCCGCTCCTGCCGGAGCCGGTACAGCTGCCGGTGTCATCAACAAGGTACAACAGACCAAGGACTGGCACATGCCGTTCTCGTTCGAGCACTACAACGAGACGATGAGTGAGTATGATATTACCACGACGGAGACCATCTCTACCAGCAGTGATCCGCTCCATGTAGGTTCGAGAGCGGATGTATATATCGGCGCTACCAACGGTGTGATGACGAGCAGAGCCTTGTCCTTCCGCGTAGTGGACTCCCTCTCCTACGAGATGTTAGCAGCACAACGCGAAGACGGTACTGCATTAGTGGTAGCGCAAGGCACCGACGAGAAGGGAAGTCCGTGGTACCTGATGCGTACAGAGGATATTATGGTGAAGCACAACCTCGAATCGTTCTTCGCTTACACGCAAGAGTATATCATTCATACGGTGATTCCTGAGTTGTTCGACTATCGCGACGGTCTGCTCATCGTGGGCGACTCGCTGGATGCCGTAGCGGCAGCTAACAAGAGCGGCAAATATATCTTCTGGAGCCGCGTAGCGCCTACAGATACCGCCTTCGCAAAGAAAGGTACGTACGAGATCATCACGGCGCAGAACTACAAGGGCGCTACCATTGACAAAGTGGATGCAGCCAACAAAGCCATTCTCAAATGGCTGAACGTGATTGCGCAGAACGAGGCAATCAAAGTAATCTCCTATACTACCGATCCGTTCTCCACCCTCTCTCTCAGCGGTGGCGTGACCCAAACGTTCACAGAGAACTATGCGTATAGCGACTACCTCCGCGACTACTGGCAATGGCTTACTCCGCTTGCCATGTTCGGAGTCGGAGGAAAGAACACCGGCAAACAGCAACCGGATGGTATAGGAGGATTTGCTATTGCATGGGCTAAAGAAATGATAGTGAATCGCTGGATAAAAGATCAGGAGTATACGAAAAAGATGAAAGACCTGATTTGGAACACCACGAAGGATAACGGCGAGGGTGACCAAGAACCTGTAAATCCATCTACGTATATTGAAATGAACGCGGGTGGTGTGAAGTTTGATTTCGACATTGAACCTATCGCTGAATTAGGCGACGGAATGATTCCGGATGGCAGTATCACTACCGGCGAAAGCAAATCACAGACCGTCGTCTTCGCGCCCAATGCGAAGGAGCATCTCACGGTGCAGATCTTCAAGAGCTGGGTAGATGATTTCAATCAGCGTGCAGAAGCATCGCGTCTGTTTGCGAACCAGACAGGTAGTTCTTCAATCACCTTGCCGGTGGACCCGCTGGATTGGTGGACACCTGCTGACCCCAGAGAAGCCGCACAGATTTACGGTTCATTCGTCTATCGTACCATCGGCGGTGCTACCGTTTGTCCGTGGGAAGGCGGTGACAGTACCCTGGTATATTATACAGGTACACCGCTCAACTATCCTACGCTCAAGATCGAGAACCCGCAGATCGTGATTGACAAGCACGAACTGAGCAATATCCCGCATGACGGCGAAGGATACCTCACCCTCCAGATGTGGAATGAGATAGAGGAGGATCACGGCCTCGCAGCCGGTTCTACGGGTATCAAGTTCACGCTCAAACTGGATGAGAACACCAACCCCAAAGGCTTGGAGATCCTCATCGACGGTCAACCGCTGACCGACGGACGCGAGTTCGTCTTCGTTGGTTCGAACGTAATTACCAAGACCGTAAAGGTACGGGCAGCTATGGACTACGACTACGAGGATATATGCCTCATTCTTGAGTCCCAATGTACTCCGCTCTCGACGAATAACAAGGCTTGCTTCTCCGTGCATTTCATGCCGGTCAGCTCGCCGGTGCATATCTCTACGCCGTCCGACAAATGGATCATGAATACCCTCTCGCCCAAAGACGAGCAAGGCTACTACATGCCGGTAAGCATTGACGGCTTTGATGTCAACTACGACAACTTCGACCATATCGAGTTGCAATACAAGCTGACGACCCACTCCAACGACGCATGGGTCAACCTCTGCTCGTACTATCAGGAGGACAGCCTCTATCAGTTGGCATCGGGCACAAAGCGCATGATTGAGAACGGTAAGATCGAGAACTTCCGTTTCTACGGTGAGCGTGACCCGATGGAGCAGCAGTATGACTTGCGCGCCGTATCGTTCTGCCGTCACGGCTCGGGCTTCATCACCCGCAGCTCCGACGTGCTGACCGGTATCAAAGATACGCGCAACCCGCGCGTGTTCGGCGACCCCGAACCGGCTGACGCGATCCTCGGCGTGGGAGATCACCTCAAACTGCGCTTCAACGAAGCCATCGCCGGTAACTACCTCGATGAGGATAATAACTTCCAAGTGACCGGTTATACCAACGAATCCGGTATCACCACCGGCATATCCCTGCATTTCGACGGCACCGACAATTCGTACGCGCAGTCCAAAGTACAACGCGCTGTATCCAATAAGTCGTTCTCCATCGATATGATGGTTCGTCCGACCAACCCCAATGCAGCAGGTACCTTCTTTACCTACGAGGCACAAGAAGGCACGCTCACCTTTGGTATGACGGCAGACAACCGCTTGGTAGCATCGAATAGAGGTCATTCGCTGTACTCGCTCCCGATGACGGATAAGATGACCGCCTTCACGCGCGTGATATTTGTATATGACTATGAGAACAACGAGCCGCACTTCTTCGCCGGCACCAAAGAGATAACCGATACCACCGTTGTATTGCCTGACACCAAAGTAAACTTCTCTGCCAGCGCTCCAATCTGCGTAGGTAAGGGCTTTGAGGGTAATATGATGGAGGTTCGCCTCTGGACCAAAGCGCTCACTACCCATGAGATAGCGACGACTCATCTGCTTCGTCTCACGGGTTACGAGCGTGAACTGGTGGCTTACTACCCGATGAATGAAGGTAAGGGCGAGACGCTCACCGACAAGGCGAACGGAGCTACGCTCTTTACGCAAGGTACTGCATGGGAACACCAGAAAGGTATCTCGCTGCATATATCCAACGGTCAGCAAGTCATACTGGACGGTAATCTCATGAGCCGCTCCACGGCGCAGGATGAGACGCTGATGATGTGGTTCAAGACGGCTTCGAAGAACGGCCATATCTTCTCCGCAAGCTGGAAAGCGGCAACCGACTCCACCAAAGCGCTTGGAACACTCCTCGCGATCGAAGAAGGTAGTCTCGCTCTCCATAGCGGCGATAACCAATGGACTATTGCCAATGCTATCGCAGACGGCGATTGGCACCACTTCGTACTGACCGCCAACCGTACTTACAATAACGTATCCGTTTATATAGACGACAAGATGATGCAGACCTTCGACGCTACCCAACTGGGTGAAGTGAGCGGAAGTATGTTCCTGGGCGGTCAAGGTTTCGAAGGAAACATCGATGAGTTCATCATCTACGAGCAGGCGCTGCCGCAGTCGCTGATGACTACCTTCGGTACCCTCTCGCCAAGAGGCGATGAGATGGGTCTGATGGCGTACCTGCCCTTCCAAGAGATGAAAGAGAATGACAACGGCATCCTGGAGCAAGTGTTCTCCATCAATGACCAGCGCGTGTTCAAGACCAGCGAAGGCGATGTGGTGGACAAAGTGCAACCGCTCATCACCGGTGTTATTGGCGGTTCGGATATGAACACGCTCGCCGATATGACACAAAGTGCACCGGTAGAGGACATCGGCCAACTGACCAAGATGAACTTCGACTGGGCGTTCAACAACGACGAACTGCTGATCAACATCAACATGCGTGACCGCCAGATCAACAAACAGACCCTCTATATCACCGTGCGCGACGTAGAAGACCTCAACGGTAACCCGATGGTTTCGCCTGTGACTTGGACCACCTTCGTAGACAAGAACGCACTCAAATGGGCAAAACGTGAAGTGAACGCAAAAGCAACGTATGGTGATATCGATGAAGTAACCCGCAACATCCGCATCATCAACCATTCCGGTAAGCGCCATCAATATACGATTGAGTCCATTCCTGATTGGATGAGCGTGGATGATGCAAGCGGCTCTATCGACCCGACCGATGAGATTACACTGACGCTCAGCTTCAATCCGGATATCGCACCGGGTGTTTATACCGATGTGCTCTACCTCACGGATGAAGATGAACTGAGTGAACCGCTGCGTATCGAATTTACGGTAGAGGCTATTCCGCCGTACGATGACATCGACAAAGGCAAGTATCCGCTGAACATGTCCGTTTGCGGACAAGTCAAGATTGATGAGGCGTACGACACCGACGAAGACGACATCGTCTATGCGATCTACCGTAACGAGTGCATCGGTATGGCGAATATCGAGTTCGAC
>Ga0265301_10007054_pt1 | contig 10610 bp, 8 predicted proteins | sample AusTroGonzalo_MG_2_FD_193488 | JGI IMG/M metagenome (GOLD analysis project Ga0265301, IMG submission 193488) | Bovine rumen microbial communities from tropical cattle in Woodstock, Queensland, Australia - Gonzalo_04 | ecosystem: Host-associated > Mammals > Digestive system > Stomach > Rumen ...
TGTCAAGGACCGAGTTGGAGAGCGTCATCGCAAAGTGTCCGAGCTGCTCGGCCTGTGCGAGGAAGTTCAGCACGCTGTGCTCGATGTACTGCAGGATGTCGGGCTTGCCGTCCGGACGGTGCAGGTCGACATAACGCTGTTCCTCGCTCACGAACGTTTCGTCGCGGTCGTTGTGGAAGAGTTCCCATGCCATGATCAGACTGTTGAGCATATTCGAGGTGGCGCCGATTTCGATGTCGAAGTCGCCCGCGTCGAAGAAACCGCCGACGTTCAGGCCGGGGATGAGCTCGTAGGGCTTGTAGGGAGTGCCGTCGGGCTTGATCGCGGTCTCCTGCCCCTGGAAGTGGCCGTCGAAATGATCGCTCGGCGGAGCCTGCATGTAGCCTTCCTTGAAGGGTTCGCCGTGCCAGATACGGTACGCTTCGTTGACCGTCATGTGGTTCATGTGAATGGGAAGCCACACGTCGCTGGTGGCGTCGGTGATCTGGTCGTATACGGAATCGTTGATGATGAAGTTTCCGGCCTTGTGGTCGCCGTACTTGATGAAGTAGATGCCGGGCTCCTTCACATCGCTGAAGTCGAACTTCACGTAATTGTACTTGTAGAAGTCACCCCATTCCTTGACCTTGCCCTTGAAAGCCAGCTTCTCGTTGCCGTCGGTGTCGATCTTCCAAAGCTCGGCGGTCTCCTCGGGCTTATCGTTCGGGTCAAGCTCGATCACGGCCGTCTTCGGCTGATCGGGGACATATCCCACCTGGGAATAACCGATGTTCGGTTCGCGGATCCAGCCGGGGACGGCATTGGGTTCGACGATCCAGGTCATCACCTTGCCGGTCTTGTTGGCGGGCAGCAGGGTGCGAAGAGTGTACCAGCCGTTCTGAGCGACGATACGGCCGTCGAAAAGCTCCATGTCGACATCGGACGTGATCTTGATCATACGTTCGGGAGCATCGGGCGCGATCACGAAAGATTTGCCCGACTCAAGCGGAAGCGGATCGACGAACATGCCTGTGTCGCGGTCGTCATAGGTGCGGAATCCCTTGTACTGCCGGGCCTTCTGTTCGTTCGGCAGGACCTCGGTTTTGCTGACCGCGTAGCGCGGGAACCGGTTGATGCGGCCGTCCACGACGTAGGTTTTGCCCCAGTACTGGGACGGGATGAATTCCAGGTTGAAACCGGCTTTTCCCACCACGGATTCGGGCAGCGGCTCGTCCAGATAGAGGGAGAGCTCTACGGCGTTACCCTTCGCCGTGGCCACGACGCGCGAGGCGAAATTGTAATCGTTGAAGCGCATGGTGACCTCGATGGCGTTGTCGGCCGGGTACACTCTGCGCGTCGACTGCGGGACCAGGTCCCACTGCTCGGGGGTCTTGGAAAGACGCACGGCGCCGCCCTGCACGGTTCTCACGCCGTGGTGGATGATCTCGATGCCGGCGTTCTTCTCATCGTTGAAGCCGCCCGTGAACGCATTGCTGAACACCAGGAAATTGACGCCCTGCCGTTCAAAATATCCCTTGTCGTTCAGGACAAGGCCCTGTTTGGACTGTTGCTGTTGGGTTTGGGACTGCCGGGGCTGCTGGGCCTGGGCAAAGACGGGGGGCAGCGCAAGCAGCGCGGCCGTGACGAAGAGGAAACAGGAGCGGGAAGTCATGCTGATGATCCTTATTCTGCGGGGGAGACCGCCATTTGTTTTGAGTTTGTTGGAAACAGGAGTATGCTTAACGGTGCATAATATATACATCATTCAGGGAAATTTCAAGTGGAAATCAGGGAAAAGTTTGCGGACAGTGTCCCGAAAAGCGTGAAAACGGGCGGCGTCCGTAAGACTTGCGGGCGCAATCTCCCCCTTTGAACTTCTCCCCTCAATGTCTTACCGGTCTTCGGCGGCGCTTCCCTCATGCTCCACCGTGCGGGCGCTGATGATCTCGCATTCGATGGTATCGTCGCCGGCCCCGGGGGCGGCGTCCGTCGTCGTGTCCGGCTCACCGTGGACCCCGTCGCGGTGTTCCCCGCGTCCGCCGGAGAGAAAAACGGAGGAGATGCCCATGACGATGTAGCTGAACAGGCAGCAGATCGCGACAATGATCAGAAACGGAATCACGATGATGAAAAGCACGATCGTGAGGAAGACCAGGACGATGGTCATGAGCACATTGTTCGGACTGAGAAGATTCATGGGGGGGTGATCCTGTTGTTCTGGTTCGCGGCTTCCTGTTGTGCGTTCAGAGGCGGAAAAGTCCGTACTGGAGAATGCAGCGGACAGCGGACACGCCGTCCTTCCAGTTGATCTTCTTGCCCTCCTCGTAACTCCTGGGTGCGTAGGAGACGGGCACCTGCCAGGCGCGCGGGTGGAGACGGGCGATCTTGAGCGTGAATTCGGGTTCGAAGCCGAAGCGATTTTCGTTCAGTTTGATCTTCTGCAACAGGTCGCGGCGGACCATTTTGTAGCAGCATTCCATGTCGGAGAGGGCGAGGTTGGAGAACATGTTGCAGAACACGGTCAGGAACTCGTTGATGCGGGAATGCCAGTAGAGCATGACCTGCTGGGCTCCGATCCGCAGGATGGAGGTGCGGGCGCCGAAGACAACGTCGGCTTTGCCGTCGAGGATAGGCTGAAGCACGGACGGAAGTTCCTCGGGGCTGTATTCGAAGTCGGCGTCCTGCACGGTCACGACGTCGCCGGTGGCCATGGCGAACCCGGTATGGAGCGCGGCGCCCTTGCCGCCGTTCTGTTCGTGGCGTTTGAGCTTGAACCCGCGTTTTTCCCAGGCTTGCAGGCGTTCCCACGTGTTGTCCGTGGAATGGTCGTCCACGGCGATGTATTCCAGTTCGACGCCGTCCTGGAAGCGGACGGCGCAGACACGTTCGAGGATGGCGTCGATGTAATGTTCCTCGTTGTAGACCGGAATTACGATGGAAAGTTTGAGGGCGTCGGGCATGGGTGTCTTTCAATTTTTGGCCGGGCCGGACCGCCTGTTCCGCGGCAGCGGCTGCGGTGGCCGGAATGTTCATTTGCGGATTTTGCTGTAAATAAGATATGCCGGAAATGCTTTTTTTCAAGTCCCGAAGGCTTTTTTTTCAAAATCCGCTTGCATTTCATCCGATTCAGGGTTACATTCTTTTGTTCTTTTTTTCTTTTTGTGCATGAATCCGATCATTCGAAAGGTTTTCCGACATGAAACATTTTCTCCTCGCCGTCATGTTCGTCTGCATTGGCATTCTCTGTTCCTGCGCTCACGACACGGAGCCTAAGCCGGTGTATGCGAGCCGGTTCTACACGGAAAAGGATGCATTCATGCCGAACGGCTGGCGCTGCCGCGAGGACGGTTTCTTCACGAAGCCGCTTTCGTTCAATGTGGCCCCCAACAGGGAACTCGACGAGGATGACGAAAACTACGACGAACGCGCCAACCTTTTCTACGTCAAGACCAACCCCGATTCTCCCTCGCTGTACTACTACTGCGGCTTCTACGAGGTCGAGGATGACTCCATCATCGACATCGTCGCGGATGCCGCCGGAAAGGGCACCTTTTCCCTCGGTGTGGAGCTGTATGACGCGGACCAGAATCTGATCGGCGAACGCCATCAGGGGTTCACGCTTCGTCCCATCAACGGCGACAAGCCGTTCAAAAACTACCGTTTCCGCTTCTATTTCCTCGCCAATGAAAACCGGCGCGCGCGGTTCGTCCGCCTCATGTTCATCGCGGATAAGGCCGCCGAGCTCACGCTTCGCGATATCTCGCTCACCATCACCCCGTACGACATCAACCGGATGGACAGCACCTACATCAGGTTCAAGGATAAAGAGGCGAAGCAGAACCGGAAATAAAACCGGCTGGGGAATCTTTCCCCGGCTTGAGAAAAGCAGGGCAGGGCGGTTGCGTCCGGGTGAAGCCGGACGCCCTTTCATCACCGCCCGTGGTTGCTCTGCTTTTTTTGTCGGAAAAAGCGGCGGCGTGGAAGGAAGCCGTTTGAAAAAACATTCGTGCGCGTGTATATTTACTACCCGCTTTTTTCATCCCCAGCTGGATCAACCCCCTTTTTTCAGGAGAAACCGGATATGCGCTGCCCACGCTGCGGCTGCCAGGAAGACCGCGTGATTGATTCCCGTGCCTCGAAAGACGGCGCGGCCGTACGGCGTCGCCGCGAATGCACGGCCTGCGGGCACCGGTTCACCACGCACGAGGAGATCATTCAGGCGGAACTGAAGGTCGTGAAGCGCGACAACTCGCGGGAGGATTTCGATCCGAACAAGATTCGCGCGGGCATCGAGAAGGCGTGCTGGAAACGCGACGTGAAGCCGGAGGCGATCGACATGATCGTGTCGCAGGTTACGAGCAGTCTGGAGGCCGATTACGAACGCGAGGTGCCGTCCAACGAGGTCGGCAACCGCACGATGGAGGCCCTGCGCCAGGTCGACAAGGTGGCCTACGTGCGCTTCGCCTCCGTGTACCGCGATTTCAAGGACATCGACGAATTCATCGACGAAATCCGGAGCATGGGCAGCAACCGGGGAAACAAGCCGGCCCGCGGCGGGAAGCCGAACTGAGAAGAAGGCCGTCTCCATGCATTTCCCGTTTTCATCGTGGCTTCACGGCCGTTTCCTCCGCATCGTCAACCCGTTCCAGAAGACGCTCGGGGAGCAGAACTACATCATCCTGCTGAGCGTGCTGGTCGGTCTGCTGTCCGGCGTGGCCGGGGCGCTGATGAAGACCGTGGAGCACGGCGTGCAGTCGCTGGTGGCGCTGATCCCGGCGGACGCGTCCTGGGCCGTATGGGCGCTGCCCGCGACGCCTGCGCTCGCCGTTTTCTTCTGCATCTTCGTAACGCAGGTCATCATGCACGGCAAGTACGAACGTGGCGTGGCCGGGGTCATCATGAGCGTGAAGAACCGCACGGGCACTCTGCCGCTCCATAAGACGTTTTCGCACATTATCACCAGCGGCGTCAGCGTCGGGCTCGGCGTCTCTGCCGGACTCGAGGCCCCCGTGGCGCAGACCGGTGCGGCAATCGGCAGCAACGTGGCGCGCGGCCTGCTGCTGAGCCACGAAAACCGTATCCTGCTGCTGGCATGCGGCGGCGCGGCGGGCATTTCGGCGATGTTCAACACCCCGGTCGCGGGCGCGTTCTTCGCCATGGAGATCATTCTGCCGAAGACCGCGAGCGCGATCCCGGCGATCATCCCGCTGATCCTGTCCTCCGCGACGGCTCTGCTCGTCTCGCAGCAGATTTATCCGCCACGCCCCTACGATTTCGACCTGCTGCAGTGGAACCTGCGCGCGGTGCCGTACTACGTGATTCTGGGTGCGGCGGCCGGACTCGTGTCTGTGTTCGTCATCAAGATTTACACGCAGATTTCGAAGCGGTACGGACGTGTCCGCAATCCGTGGGTGAAGGGCCTGATCGGAAGCGCGATCCTGTATCTGGCGATTCTGATGTTTCCGGCCCTGCGCGGCGACGGTTACCACTTCATCAGTCATCTGATTTCCGACCCGGAGACACTGTACGAAGGAAGCCCGATCACCTCGATTTTCGCAAATCCGTGGGTGTTCCTGCTGCTGACGTTCCTGCTGGTGTTCCTGAAGGCGACGATCTCGATTTCCAGTCTGGAGAGCGGCGCGGACGGCGGCATCTTCGCGCCGTCGATGTTCATCGGCGCGTTTCTGGGCTACTCCATTTCGAAATTCATCCACATGGCGGAGCTGGTCTGGGGCGGGTACATCAGCGAACTGAATTTCCTCGCCATCGGCATGGGCGGCGTGCTGGCGGGCGTGATGCATGCGCCCCTGACCGGCATCTTCCTGATCGCCGAGCTCACGGGCGGCTACAAGCTCTTCATCCCGCTGATGATCGTGTCCGCGCTCTCCACGTTCGTCTGCCGCAAGCTCTGCACGCACAACGTCTACAAGACGATGATCCTGTTCCACGGCGGCGACCCGGACGGAACGCGCGACGCCGACGCCCTCAAGCGGGCGATCCCGGACGGGTTGATCGAGAAGGATTACCTGACGCTGTCGGAAAGCGACTCCATGCGGACTGTGCTGACCTCGGTCATGAAGACGCACCAGAACGTGTTCCCCGTGCTCGACCATGACGGCCGCCTGGCGGGGATCGTCACGCTGGACAACATTCGTCACTACCTGCTGGAGACGTCGCTCTACGACGTGGCGTTGGTGTTCGACATCATGCGGTCGCCCGAGGCCGTGCTGGAACCCGGCGACACGCTCGGACGCGCCATCAGCCTGTTCGAAAAACACCGCGTGACGGCTGTGCCCGTGGTGCGCGGCGGCGTGTACGTGGGATTCGTCACGAAGGACCGCGTGCTGGACCGCTACCGCTACCTGATCGAAAACAGACCGGAACTTTTCTGAACGGAGAACGAGGAGACCATGCCATGATCGAACTTTCCGCACAGGCCATTTTCCTTCAGGATTCGCACGGATGCGCCGTGCCGTTCGACCCCGCCGACCTCGCCGCGCGCATCCGCTCCGTCCTGCCCGGCGACGGCGACGATCCCGACGCCCTCGCACGCGATGCCGTCAGCGCGGTGGAATTCGCCCTGCGGAACACAGGGAAGAAGAAGTCCGGGCCGCTGTACGTGAAGGCGGCGGCGGTCGATACGATGATTGCCAATATCCTCCAGTCGGTCGGTCTGAACGAAGCCGCGGCGGCATATGGACGCACGAAACGCATCGACGACGAATCGGACGGATTCCGCGACGCGCGGATTGCCGCGCTGCTGGCCGAACGCCTCGCCTTGAGCGGGGAACGCCTTGCCGCGGTCGCCCGGAAGGTCTCCAACACGCTGCGCTCCATCGGCGCGGACGTCTCTTCGACCGAGCTCGTGATCGAGCTGGCGAAGCATTTCGCGGATGCGGCGGACGCCGTCGGCGCGGTGCATCTTTCGCTCCCGGAGACGGCCTGGAACGACCGCGGGTTCATCCTCCCGCCGGAGGAGTTCGCGTGCCGGATTTCGGCGGCCTCCGCGCGTCTGCTGGACCCGCAATGCCGCGCAGTGAAGGTTCAGCCGGTCGACCTCCGCGTGTTCCCCGCGCTCCGGGTGGAGCTGCGCTTCTTCCCGATCCTGCGGGAATCCGGTCTGGAAACGCCCGTCACGGAGCTGGCGTTCGCCCCGCTCCTCGCGCCCGTGGCCGCCTGCATTGACGAGCTCTGCATCGCCGCCGATGGCGCATGTTCCCGTCATGGGGCCGACGCCGCCACGCCGCTGAAACTTCTGCTTCATCTGGCCGACGCCGAGGCGTTCGCCACCGAGGCGATGGGCTGCGCCGGACGGAAAGCCGCCGAAGGCATCCTGAACGGGCTTGCGGCATTCTTCGCCGGCATGATCACCCGCCGTCCTGAGAAGATCACCTGCGCGTGACCGTTTTCAAATTCCTGCTCAAAAAAAGAGCCTCGCGAATTTTACTCGGGAGGCTCCTGATACCGGACTGTTTGCTGCGTTTTGAGGTCACTTCTTCTTCCAGCAGGCGAGGGCGACGGCGATGACCACGACGTTGACGAGGACGACAAGAAGAATGAAACGCATTGATGCCATGCTGCTGACTGTTTCCATGTTCAGAAGGTGAGGGCGTTGAGGTAGCGGCAGGCAGCGAGCGCGGCGGTGGCGCCGTCGCCGACGGCGGTTGCGATCTGGCGGATGCCCTTGGTGCGGCAGTCACCCGCGACGAACACGCCTGGGGTCTTCGTGAGGCAGGCTTCGTCGGCGGTGATGAACCCGTTCGAATCGAGGTCGCAGACATCCTGGAACGGCTTGTTGTCGGGCATCTGGCCGACGGCGACGAACACGCCTTCGAGCGCGAGCTCGGATTCCTCGCCGTTCGCTGTGTTCTTGATTTTTATGCCGGTGAGCTCGGGTGCGCCGAGAAGTTCGGTCACGATCGTGTTGCAGACGATCTTCACGTTCTGGCGCGCCTTCAGGATCTGGGCGAGGCTGACCTCGCCCGTGAGCTTGGGCAGGTTCTGGACGATCGTGACGGACTTCGAGGTTTCGGAGAGCAGCACGGCATTTTGCAGCGCGGTGTTGCCGCCGCCCACGACCGCGACGTCCTTGCCCTTGAAGAAATCGCCGTCGCAGAGCGCGCAGTAGGAGATGCCGTGCCCGATGAGGTCGTCCTCGCGGGCGAGCCCGAGCGGCCTGTGGCGGGATCCGGCGGCGACGATGACGGACTTGCAGAGGTACTGCGTCCGCGGGGTGATGACGGACTTGATCTTGCCGTTGTCGTGGATCTCCGTGACCTCGTCAAGCTCGATTTCCGCACCGTGGTGGATCGCCTGGTCGACGAGTTTTTCGCCGAATTCGCTGCCGGAGAGTTCGAGGAATCCGGGGTAGTTCTCGATCTTCGGCGAGTACACGATCTGCCCGCCGAAGGACTCCTTCTCCAGGATCATGACGGATTTGCCCGCGCGTCTGGCGTAGATCGCCGCGGTAAGGCCGGCCGGACCGGCTCCGACGATGATGATGTCGAGCATACCGGAAACGCTCCTTTCCCCGTTCGTCAGACGGGCACGGTTGCGGATTCTTCGATGAAGCGGCGGATGTTCGAGACGTTTTCGAACTTCTCCATCTTGCCGCCGCGCACCACGACGAGCGTCGGGGCCTGGCGGATGCCGTACAGGTCGGCGGCGGCGATGTCCTCGTTGGCGAGGATTACGTCGTAGCGGATCGCGGCCTGGTCGAGGAAGCGTTTCGCCATCTTGCAGTTCGGGCAGGTGCTGGTGGCGAAGAGGATGATGCGGTCCTGCGCGCCCGCGTCCTTCGGGGCTGGGGTCTCGACCGGATGCGCCGGATCCTCATGCACGGGGCCGTCGTGATGCGTCACGGCGTGGTGCATGGACTTGCCGATGTCGTAGGTCTTGCGGTCCTTGTACTCCTGCGACTTGCCGTCGTTCCAGTTCTGGACGGGGCGATAGTAGCCGGTGATGCGGCTGTAGACTTCGGTCTTTTCGCCGCACTTGGAGCAGGTGTTCTTCTCGCCGGCGATGTAGCCGTGGTTCTTGCAGACGGAATAGGTCGGAGAGAGGGTGTAGTACGGGAGACGGTAGTTCTCGGCGATCTTGCGGACGAGGTTGGCCGCGCTCTTCCAGTCGGGGAGCTTCTCGCCGAGGAAGGCGTGGAACACGGTGCCGGAGGTGTAGAGCGTCTGGAGCTTGTCCTGAATGTCGAGCGCGGAGAAGATGTCGTCCGTGTAGCCGACGGGCAGGTGGGAGCTGTTCGTGTAGTACGGGGTGTCGTCGTCGCCCTTGGAGGCGGTGATGATCTCCGGGAAGCGCTTTCGGTCGTGCTTGGCGAGGCGGTACGCGGTGGATTCGGCGGGCGTGGCTTCGAGGTTGTACAGGTCGCCGTACTTCTCCTGATAATCGGAGAGGCGTTCGCGCATGTGGTTGAGCACGTCGGCTGTGAAGTCCTGCGCGGCGGCGTCGGTCAGGTCACGGCGGATCCACTTGGCGTTCAGGCACGCCTCGTTCATGCCGACGAGCCCGATGGTGGAGAAGTGGTTGTCGAACTTGCCGAGGTAGCGCTTCGTGTACGGATAGAGGCCGCCTTCGAGGAGCCGCGTGATGACCTCGCGCTTGACCTTCAGCGAACGTGCGGCGACGTCCATCATGTGGTCGAGCCGCTTGTAGAAGTCGGCCTCGTCCGCGGCGAGGTAGGCGATGCGCGGCATGTTGATGGTCACGACGCCGATGCTGCCGGTGCTTTCGCCGCTGCCGAAGAAGCCGCCGGATTTCTTGCGGAGCTCGCGGAGGTCGAGGCGGAGGCGGCAGCACATGCTCCGAATGTCGCTGGGCTCCATGTCGCTGTTCACGTAGTTGGAGAAATACGGCGTGCCGTACTTCGAGGTCATTTCGAAGAGCAGGCGGTTGTTCTCGGTCTCGCTCCAGTCGAAATCGCGCGTGATGGAGTAGGTCGGGATCGGGTACTGGAAGCCGCGTCCGTTCGCGTCGCCCTCGATCATGGTCTCGATGAACGCCTTGTTGATGAGGTCCATTTCGGCCTTGCAGTCCTTGTACTTGAACGGCATTTCCTTGCCGCCGACGATAGCCGGGAGCTCGGCGAGGTCGTTCGGCACGGTCCAGTCGAGCGTGATGTTGGAGAACGGCGCCTGCGTGCCCCAGCGCGACGGCGTGTTCACGCCGAAAATGAACGATTCGATGCACTTCTTGACCTGGTCGTAAGTGAGATTGTCGGCCTTCACGAACGGGGCGAGGTAGGTGTCGAACGAGGAGAACGCCTGCGCACCGGCCCATTCGTTCTGCATGATGCCGAGGAAGTTCACCATCTGGTTGCAGAGGGTGGCGAGGTGGGACGCGGGTGCGCTGGTGATCTTGCCGGGGACGCCGCCGAGACCTTCCTGAATGAGCTGTTTCAGCGACCAGCCGGCGCAGTAGCCCGTCAGCATGGAGAGGTCGTGCAGATGAATGTCGGCGTTGCGGTGGGCGTTCGCGATTTCGTCGTCGTAGATTTCGGAGAGCCAGTAGTTCGCGGTGAGCGCGCCGGAGTTGGAGAGGATGAGGCCGCCGACGGAGTACGTGACGGTGGAGTTTTCCTTCACGCGCCAGTCGTTAACTTTCAGGTAGTCGTTGATGGT
>Ga0265301_10007056_pt1 | contig 10608 bp, 12 predicted proteins | sample AusTroGonzalo_MG_2_FD_193488 | JGI IMG/M metagenome (GOLD analysis project Ga0265301, IMG submission 193488) | Bovine rumen microbial communities from tropical cattle in Woodstock, Queensland, Australia - Gonzalo_04 | ecosystem: Host-associated > Mammals > Digestive system > Stomach > Rumen ...
CTGCGTTGTGGGAGAGTAGGTAGCCGCCACTTTGAGAGCTCCAAGCATTAGCTTGGGGCTCTTTTCGTGTGCGATGCTACCTACTCTCCATTCAATTGGGGTCCCCACAGAAATAATCGTTCAAGGCTTTGCCGAGATAAGAAACCGATTATTTCGCATGGGGAGAGCATGGAGAAGCCAATTGACTTTTGGCTTCGAAAAGGGAAGGCGGTCGGGGAGACCAAGCCGACCGAGAACAAACATCCGAGTATTTACTACTAAAACGCGGTTTTGGTACATATACGAGGTTAGTGCAAGCGAAGGCCGGTCAGCGCATAGCGCTATTTAAATCATAAATTTGCAATTATAAATCATAAATCACCAATAAAATTTGTCTATTTCAATTTTTTTTAGTAATTTTGTTGCCAAAATTACACAACAGCGTCCAGGACGGCCTAGATGATGACCCTGATAAGAACGAAAAGAAGGATGGAGATGGGCCGGACTAACAGCAAATAACTAAGTGAATTAACCGGTAAATATCGAATAAAACTAACATCAAATAACACTTTAAATTTATCATTAGCAATGAAAAAGTTATTCTTTTTCCTCTTCATGTTAGCGACAGCAACATGGATGATGACTTCTTGTCAAGGCACCAACACGCCTGAGGACCCTGAAGACGGTGTGGCACGCTACAGTATCCTGGTTTACGGCAATGCCGGCGGTCATATGGACTATATTATGGAGGGCCTCTGGGAGCGCCTCAAACCGCAGATGAAAAGCAAACAGGTGCGTATCTCGTTCCTCTATAAGTACGGCAAGGCTCCGGAGGAGGGCCAAATACAGAAATATGCGGACCCCGGTACATTGATGGATTTTGAGTTGACCTCAACCACCAATCTGGATTCGCTCCGTTATACGTCGGCTACAACGGGGTGGGAGGATTTTGAGATGTATGATCCTGAGTGTCTCAAGATTTCCATCGATGAAATGAAAAAGAACATGCCTGCGCATAATTATATTCTCCTCATTTGGGGCCACGGAGCAGGTTTTGACCCCAATGCCGATTATCCGAAGGACTTGCGCAACGGCGATCAGAACAAAGCCCCTCAGGGCGTGCTCTACGACGAGTGGCTGCCTACGGACACGATGGGCAACGCCGAGGCCCTGACCATGTATGAACTGCGCGAAGCTATCGCCCGATCGCAAGTGCCGCATTTCAAGGCTATCTATTTCCATAACTGCCTCTTGGGCAATATGGAGACCTTGGATGAGATATACGACAAGGCCGATTACCTCTTCTCTTCGATGCACCTGCTGGCCAGTGACGGATGGATGGTGGAGACGCTTGTGCAGGCGCTTTACGCCAATACGGATTTTGAGAAGGCGGGTAAAGCGGCGCTGACTACGATGGAGAATCATTGGAAAGAACTTTATTCCGTTCCGGTTGCCATGAATGGCGATTTCAACTTCATCAAATCGTCCGAGTTCGAAGTGCTGGACCCTGTTTTTACCCGTTTGTCGAAACGTCTGGTAGAACTCTATCCTACACAGTCTGAGGCAATTGACCGTGCGATGGACAAGGCCTATAAACCCGCTGTCCGCACGAATTTCTACGACGCACTCGATTATGCCAAGAAACTGGCAGCCGAGACCAACGATGCCGAACTCAAAGCCATCGCTACGGACCTGAAGGCGGCCTTTGAAAAGATTTTCCTGAAGCGTCTCGGGGTGTTCAAGAAGGAAGATGCGCGGGTGCCGGAATATACGCTCTCTGTCTATGTGATTGATAAGGAGATGTATAACAAGCAGGTGGGCACGTACAGCTACACCACCAAGCAGGCGTACGAGTATTCCCGCTTCCACAAGCAGACCCTCTGGGGCAATTGGCTCAATACCAATACCTATATGTCCACGGTCAGTCCTTGCGGACAGGTGATGCCGGATTGAGTTCAGATCAATAGTACAATTGCACTTCGAAATCCATATGCGAAGGATTGTTTTATGTCTCATAGCTGGCCTGTTGTGCCTGATGACGAGCCGTGTGTCGGCTCAGGAAGAGTTGCCCCAATGGGCGCAGGATTTATGGAACGCGAGCCCGACTCTGTTTGACTCGATTCTCTATTATCCCGCCGACCCGAAATATCCCGATACGCGTACCTACGTCCTCTATTATCATCAGCCGCTGAAACATGCTCAGCCCGGCGCCGCTTCCTTCCCCCTCCGTGCTCTTATCACGGTCTATAAGGATACCGACCCGACCAAGGCTGTGAACCATATCTATGCTTCGGGATACAACCTGATGGAGGATTATCTCGCCAATCCCGACTCGGCTTTCTATACCGACGGACAGTCTTGTACGACGGAGATAGCCGATCGCTATCACGGCAATTACATTCAGATAGAGCACCGCTATTTCCAGTTCTCCGCTCCTGCCAATTGTTGGGAGAACCTCGATGACCTGCGGGCGGAAGAGGCGGCTGAGGACTTCCATAGCCTCTTTGTAGCGCTCAAAAAAACGCTGAAGGGCAAGTATGTCATGAGCGGCGTCAGCAAGGGCGGTATCACCACTTTGCTCCAGCATCGCTTCTACCCGAACGACATGGATATCTTCGTGCCTTATTCGGCGCCGTTTTTTGACACCGACAGGGACACCCTCTTGCAGAAATACTATTTCAATACCGGTTGGAGCAAGGAGTTCCGCGATATGTACACCACTATTCGCAGGAACGGCATCTATTACAAAAACAAAATCTTCCCGCCGTACCTGAAGATGAACAGCGAGTGTAAGACCCAGGCTGCCATCGACTCCACTTATTGGCATTATCTGGCGGATGTGGCCTCTTTCGGTTTCCGCGATCATGCCTATAGCGATACGCTCTCTATCCGTCGGCAAATGACTCGTAATGACAGCATCATGCGCGCCAAGGGTGTGGAGCTTTATGGCGATACCGTGTATGCTTATTTGTTCTCTAAGGGAGTGTTTGACATGATTGGTTTCCCCGCATGGATTGACACGCTCCGTAAGTATCCGGAGAAGAATCAGGTGCCTGTGCTCCCCCGTCGGAGTAATCGTTTGGATCCTTACGGTGTCACGGAACATGATTGGTGGGCGGATGACAGTATCGCAGGGGCGGCCTATCAGTATCAGTCCAAATGCGAGTTGGGTTATTTCGACCTCCGTTTTGATGAAATCCTCGAAGATCCCGTTTCGGCGCAGAACTTCAATCAGTTCTGGAAGGACACTATCGGCTGTGCGCGGGACCTGTGGAGCCCGTATTTCCGCGACCGCCAGTTCAACCGTTCGCTCTATGACGAGACGATGGCTGCTACGAAAAACGCCACTACGCCTATTGTGCTCATTTACGGTCTGGATGATTCCTGGACGGGCGGAGCGGTCAAAGATGAGTTTATCGGCTCGAGTGTGCATAAGTTCATCCTGCCGGCGCAGAACCATATGGCGGCCTTCAGTTCGAATACCGACATGACCCAGTGCAATGCTATCCGGTCTCTCTTGGACGGCGTCCTCGGCATCCCGCATGGCATCGAGGATGTAAATCATCAATCAGAAATCATAAATCATAAATTTATGAAGGACGGCCAGCTCCTCATCCTCCGTGGTGACAAGACCTACACTATTACCGGCCAAGAGATTCACTAGTTCTTAATTGTCAAATTTGAAACCAACAAACGATTAACTAAATGGACTATTTACCAAAGAATCCTGCGATACTGGTGTCGAGTATCAACATGCTGCTGAGGGACGAGGAGTATGAGTCGCTTGAGTCGCTGTGTGATAACTTCAACACCAACGCGGAGCAGATAAAAGCCTATCTGCTCGAAGCGGGATATGTCTATAACGAAGCGCAAGAGCAATTCCGACCGGTTGGGTTTGATGAGTAGTTCTACACAATAGAATCATAAAACACAAAAATAAATATGGCATTACATAAGATTTTTGCCATTGCGGTGGCAAGTATAATAGCATTAGGTATGGAAGCAAAAACATTAGTGGCCTATTTCTCGGCCACAGGAACTACGAAAATCGCAGCCGCTAAGATTGCGCGCGAACAGAAGGCCTCACTTTGGGAGATTGAAGCCGATGAATCCTACACGGCAGCTGACTTGGATTGGCGCAATCCGCAAAGCCGTTCGTCCATTGAGATGAATGAACGGAAAGCGCGCCCTGCCATCAAGCAATGTACCGATGTTACGCCGTATGACACCATCTATGTCGGATTCCCAATATGGTGGGATATCTGTCCGAGAATCATCGACACTTGGTTGGATAACAATCTTGAGCAACTGGAAGGCAAAACGCTCATCCCCTTTGCTACCAGCGGAAGCAGCACTATCGATGGTGCGGTAAGATACCTCCGAAGGACTTACCCGTCTCTTCAATGGCAGGAAGGACGTTTGATGCGATAAAACCGCCCGAGTATAAAAACCACAAAGATATGAAAAAGCTATTTTTATTATTCTTTTTGGCGATTTTGCCGTTGAGCATTTTTGCTGAGTCTCGAAAAAGCGAATTACTGCCCCATGATATAATTGGAGTTAAGTTAGGCATGCGAGAAGCGCAAATTGCGAAAGTATTAGAACAAGAAAATTTTTCATGGGAAACGGAATACATTGCCGACGGATATTCTATTATAATTGCACAATACAATGTAAGCAACGAGTGGGTATGGCAGTTAGGTATTATGTTTAATCAAATGGAGATATTGCTAGACAATGATCAAGCTTTTGAAATAACTGTATATGACAACAGAAAAGAGAAAGATAGTACGAAGGGCATCGAAAATGCCAACCGATTGTACGACTATTTAAATAAGAACTATAACCTGCATGAAAATCCTAAAAGGTATAAAGAGATGGAAAAATCATCTTTAAAAGATGAATATGCATATCAAAAATACTTTATAGATGCCGTAGGAGGCCAATTGGATATCGAAGTGTTTCTGAATCAAGCACGACTCGCGATACGCTACTATTAACAATTTCAAGTCCGCTCAACCACAGCGGGCTTTTTTTGTACCCGTGCTCAAAATCTTCAGTTTTGAGTCAAAAAACACCTCCCTATCCTCTATATTCTTCGCAATGGTGAGAAATACGATGCCACCGGCAAGAAACTGACTAAGTAGTATCCGCAGAACGAACTGTTACCGCACCGCATGGACTTCTGCTACGTCCGCTGGATCTAAATCTGGCACCTTTTTGAAGGCTTACAAAGAGAGAGATTTCCCACGAAATCTCTCTTTTCTATTTTATAACCGGTTGCCCCTATTCATGCTTCGGGACAATCATCCGCCCGTGCGGAATTGGAGGTATTATTTAGCGATGTAGTGCTTGTAATACGAGATAATGAGCGTGGTAAGCGGCAGGGCGATAATCATACCGATAACGCCGAAAAGCGCACCCCATATACTGAGCGATAGCAGAATAGCCGCAGGACTCATGCCCGTCACCTTGCCCATGATCTTCGGCGTGAGCACCATGTCCTGCAAGGTCTGCACGATGATAAAAACCAAGGCCATGCACAGCAGCGTCACCCATACCGGCCGGCCCGTCTGCGCCGATTGCACCAGGCATAGCAGGATACAGGGCGGAATACCCAGGGCCTGCATGTACGGCACCAGGTTGAGCACACCGATTATCAATCCCATCGCAATACCCATCGGCATACCGATGATGCTGAAACCGATGGCAAAAAGGATACCTACTATCAACGCCACCAAACCCTGCCCGCGGAAATAGGCATTCATGTTCCGGTTCGCGTCATGGACGATCGTACGCGCCTTGTCTCGGTATTTCTCCGGCACATAACTGCTCCAGTTGGCCCGTATCTGCGGGAAATCGATCATCAGGAAGATGAGGTACATCAGTCCGATGAAGATGACCACTAACTCCGCCAACCAACTCAGTCCGCCGGTTATCCAACCGCCTACCTTCGGGGCCAGGTCCTTCAAGGCGTCGCGCACCTCGGGATAAGACAGCACGGACTCCAGATTAAGGCCGTCAAGCGTCTTGTGGATTTTCTCTTGCTGCTCAGGGGTGAAATACTTGTCCGCATCGAAACTGGCGAAATACTGCTCCACGCCTACCGCTGCCGCCTGCACCTCGCGACCGATGGCGGGGATGAGCAGATAGACGGAAAGCGTCAATATACCGACGAACAGCAGCAGCACAATCGTTACCGACAGTCCGCGGAACTTGACTTTGCACTTGTTCTGTACAAAATTCACAACAGGGTCAAGCAGATAGGCTATCAGAAAGCTGACAAAAAACGGCAGCAGCACGCCGTATAAACGGGATAACATAAGCGTATCAGATTAATAATTTGTCAGGATACGGTTAATTTCGCTATTTTCCGCTGCACACAATCGGCTATAAATCGTGCCACCTCTTTCGGCTCCAGATCGGTCACAATAAATCGTTTTTCCATATCTTTTCATGTTTTTAATGTTTTTTCTTCCTTTCACCTTTCACTTTCCCTTTCACTTTTCACTTTTCATTTTTCACTTTCCCTTCCCCTTTCTCGCCTTTCCGCCTACAAAGGTACAACAAATATTTGGAATACACAAGCCTTGTCTTCTTTTTTGTGAAAATTTGTCAAAAATGACAATTATTTTGCATATGTCAAAAAAAAAGTGTAACTTTGCGCGAAAATTTGTTTTGAGGTCGCAATTTGCGACCATAGAATCATCGCATGGCAAAAAAGAACGACATAGCAAAAGCAGAGACAGCCTCCATCCAACCGGTGGAGCAGATCGAAAGCCCATCAAACTTAACGGATATAAGTGCATCGAAATAATATAAAGGTAGCATTATAGGTATTACCTTTGCTGCCCTCGTAATAGTAATCTCACACTTCTAGTGTGGGCTTCTTGAGGGCATATGCAAAGGTATCTGTGATGGGCTACCTTGGTCGCGCGATAAGAAGCTCACGCTTTTTTATCGCTGTTTACGGATTGATAGCAATGCACAAATAGCTATCAATCCATGCCAAGAAGCCTCGAATTACGACAAGCAAGGGCTGCTAAAAAAGATGAGTTCTACACCCAGTACGCAGACATTCAGAAGGAAGTGAATGCCTATCTTGAATACAATCCTAATGTTTTCCGTGGGAAGACAATCCTGTTACCGTGTGATGATCCGGAGTGGAGCAACTTCACACGTTTCTTTGCTGAGAATTTCGAGAGGTACGGCCTGAAGAAACTCATCAGTACCTCCTTCGCTGTAGAAAGCAAGCAAAGCAAGTGGTATGAGCCGACATTGTTTGAAACGGATTCTCCTAAATACGACAAAGACAAAACACGTACTCACGGCAAAATCTTTGTTCTTGATCGTGATGTGAACAATAGCGGTCGCATTGATATTGAAGATTTACAATGGGAATATCTGCAAGGAGACGGCGATTTTCGCAGCAAAGAAATCAAAGCCCTGCGCGATGAGGCAGACATCATTATTACAAATCCGCCATTTTCGCTATTCCGTGAGTTTGTAGCTTGGATCTTCGAAGCAAACAAGCAATTCCTTATTCTTGGCAATATCAACAACGCTTGCTATAAAGAAGTCTTCCCGTTGATGCAATGCAACAAAATGTGGCTTGGACCTTCTATCTCCAGCGGTGACCGTGAATTTCGTGTGCCTGATGAATATCCCTTAGAGGCAGCAGGCTGGAGAATCGACGACGAAGGCATACACTACATTAAAGTGAAAGGGGTGCGTTGGTTCACAAACTTGGAACACGGACGACATCACGAACCCTACAAACTGATGACCATGGCAGAGAACATCAAGTACTCCAAGCATAAAGAGGTCAAGGGTATTGGTTATCTCCATTACGATAACTACGATGCCATAGATGTCCCGCATTCCGATGCTATCCCTTCTGATTATGAAGGAGTCATGGGAGTGCCGGTTACATTCTTTGATAAATACTGTCCGGAACAATACGAGATCGTCGGAATAGGAACGGGCGAACTTGCCGGCGCTCTTGGTATCAAGAAGAACTATCGAGGCAGAACCGATCTTGCACTTACCAAAGATGGTGTCTCTTCTTGCCCTTATTCCCGCATTCTAATCCGCAAAAAACAATAATCATGAATACATCACTACGTACTGATCTAACCATTCGCGACATCTGCGAGGGTTTCGTCTATAACGAACTCGAAGGCAAAGGACTCTTTGGCCTCAACGGAAAACTAACCATCCAGCCTGAGTACCAACGAAACTACATCTATGCCGACGGCAAGAAAGATGTGGCGGTCATCGAATCACTCCTCAAAGGCTATCCTATCGGCGTCTTGTACTTCAACAAAGTGGGCACTGACCGCTATGAGGTGCTTGATGGTCAGCAACGTATCACCTCGTTCGGTCGTTATGTCACCGGTAAGTTTGCCGTCAAATGGAATGGCATCCCGCGTAACTTCGATGGCTTAGCAGAAGACCTACAAGCACGAATCATGGATACCAAATTGCTTGTGTATATCTGCGATGGAACGGAAAGTGAAATTCGTGAGTGGTTTGAAACCATCAACATCGCCGGCGTACCCCTTAACGAGCAAGAAATCTGGAATGCGGTGTTCAGTGGTCCGTTTGTTACAGAAGCCAAACGCGAATTCTCCAATTCACAGAATGCGAACATGCAGAAATGGTCTGCATTCATCCGTGGCAAGGTGAATCGCCAAGACTACCTGCACACAGCCCTCTCATGGGTTGCCAAGGGCGAAAAGAACATCCGTGAGTATATGTCCACGCACCGCCAGGACACCAACATCAACGAACTCCGCAATTACTTCAACAGCGTCATTGATTGGATTGATTCGGTATTCATAAACATTGAAAGCGAGATGCAAGGTCTGCCTTGGGGTGAACTCTACGAGAAATACCACAACACACCTTATGACCGTGATGATGTGGCTCGCATTCAAAAAGAACTATATGCCGATTCTGCTGTCAAGTCTCGCAAAGGTGTGTTCGAATATATCCTTGGAGGTTGTCAGTTACCTCAGTTACTGGAGATCCGCTATTTCGAAGATTCGATCAAGAAAGCTAAATATGCCCAACAAACCGCCGAAGCGCAAGCCGCCGGCATCTCCAACTGCCCCCTCTGCGCTCTTGGTAAAGACAATAACCGTACCCGCATTTGGAAACTCTCCGAAATGGATGCCGACCATGTCACCGCTTGGTCCAAAGGCGGAGCAACAGATATTTCCAACTGCCAAATGCTCTGCCAAACGCATAATCGCGCCAAAGGTAATAAATAAAATTCAAAAAAATCATTATTTTTTACTTCCTTCAACGCAGTCCTAATATGGGCTGCGTTGCTTTTTTATATGCCTAAAGATCTTTGAATTAGCTATTGTATATGTCAAATTTTTTTTGTACCTTTGCACGTTTTTTCAATATATTTACAGCCATGAATAAAGTAATTATCTACAATCAAGCACCTGTTTATCAGCATTGCTCATTTACCACAAATCACTATCATCTACCGAACACCGCACCTAATGCACAAGACATCCCCTTAGAGGGTATTCTTGATATTCCAAAAGAGGGCAAGTATAACGAAGTCCGTAAATACATACAGGAGCGCTGTCGTTTTGATGACGAGTTCAAACGTATTGTCGAACAAAGCACAAGGGTAGAACTATGCCTTTACCTCACCGACCTCTTTGGATGGGATGTTGACCCGCATCATTTGGGTGTCAATATGAACCGAAATCGTTAAAGTCACAAGAAAGTCACAATTAAGTCACAAAATGTGACTCCAACATCACAAAAAAACCTCTACCTTTGCAGCGTCTTTCGAAAGAGAGGCGCTGTAATTTTATTTATTAACGCGAAAGTTGAGTGTGACTCGCACGTGCAATGAGTGGCCACTCGCATACGAGACCAAGCACAAAACAATTTCGCATTATGCAAGACATTATCAATGCCAACCTCTTGGCGCAAATGGCCAATGACCAAATTGAAGTAAATGAAGTAGTTAACATCTTGGACAGCATGTATAACCAGATGCCGAATGATGAGCCTGAGAACCGCAATTATCAAATGCTCTGTGCCGCCAACCGTTTGGGCAAAGCCAATGACACGGAAATCAGTAAGTTCAAGAAAGCCATCATCAATCTGCTACAACGCCCGAACGACCACACTCCGCAGACCGTCTCTATCGGAGCACGGATTGTCAAGTTCTACTACACACCCTCGTATCATTTTGAGCGTGTGAACCTGCCCGAACTGACCGACGAACAACTGGCGCAAATGACGCCTGATGAACGTAAGGCGGAAACAGAAAAACGCGACCTGCTGGACGAGCAGCACAGACTCTGTCGCGAAATAGAGGAAATCGAGGCGCAACTGGCTCCGAAGAAGGCGAAACTGCGTGGCATCAACGAAGCCATTTCTGCAATGATGCCTAAGTCCAAGGCTATTCATTACACTCCGGTTGTTCAAGTAGTATGATTCCCTACGTCTCGTTAGACTTCCTCCGCGAGCATTTTCGGGTCGTTGACCCGGGATTGCTCTCGGAGCGGGAACTCAACAAACACTGGGATCCGTTTTGCGAGCGGGAGGAGTGAAAGGTGCTTAGCCCCGAAGCCATGCGGATAGCGTATGCTA
>Ga0265301_10007057_pt1 | contig 10608 bp, 19 predicted proteins | sample AusTroGonzalo_MG_2_FD_193488 | JGI IMG/M metagenome (GOLD analysis project Ga0265301, IMG submission 193488) | Bovine rumen microbial communities from tropical cattle in Woodstock, Queensland, Australia - Gonzalo_04 | ecosystem: Host-associated > Mammals > Digestive system > Stomach > Rumen ...
CGTGGCGGAGAGAGCTTCCAAATCTTCCGGAGGCCATCCTTCCACCTGCATACCCAGATGCAAATCCATACCGGCCAGCAATTCCTTAATCTCGTTCAAAGATTTACGGCCAAAGTTCGGCGTTCTAAGCATCTCGGATTCGGTTTTCTTAACCAAATCACCGATATAAATAATGTTGTCATTCTTGAGGCAATTGGCCGAACGAACCGACAATTCCAATTCATCCACTTTTCTGAGCAGATTCTTGTTAAACGGCAATTCAGCAATTTTGTCCTCAATCGTGGCTTCTTCAGGTTCTTCAAAGTTAATGAAAACCTTCAGTTGTTCTTGTAAAATACGAGCAGCCAACGCAACGGCATCTTCTGGCGTGACAACACCGTTTGTTTCAACCGTTAAATACAGCTTATCATAGTCTGTCTGTTGTCCGACACGAGCATTAACCGTTTTATAAACAACAGACTTAACCGGTGAATAAATCGAATCAATCGGTAATAATCCGATCGGGCAATCTTCCGGACGGTTTTGAGCCGCCGTCACATATCCTTTACCCGTATTGACAATCATTTCAATTTCAATGCTGGCGTCTTTATCCAATGTGCAAATAACCAAATCCGGATTCATCACTTCAACCGTATGATTTGTTACGATTTGAGCTGCCGTCACGACACCGGGACCCGTTGCATTCAAGTAAATACGTTGCGGACCTTCGCCATCAACTTTAAGAGCCAATGACTTAATGTTTAAAATGATTTCGGTTACATCTTCACGAACACCCGGAATGGATGAAAATTCATGCAGCACACCGGCAATCTTAATCGCCGTTACGGCACCGCCTTGTAAAGATGACAGCAAGATTCGACGAAGCGCATTCCCAAGCGTTGTGGCAAAACCCCGTTCCAACGGTTCAACAACCATTGTTGACTTCATGCCCGGAACAACCTGATCATCCGTGCATTTATCCGGTTTAATCAATTCTTGCCAATTTTTTTGTATCATCATAAGAAATTTCCCTTCTTCAAGATAATGTTATAAAAAACGGTTCCCCGTTTCAATTCAGATTAAACTCTCCGGCGCTTGCGGGCACGGCATCCGTTATGCGGTAAAGCGGTAATATCCTTGATGGATGTGATTACCAAACCGGCGGCCTGGAAGGCACGTAATGCCGATTCACGACCGGTACCCGGTCCCATCACATAGACATCAATCGATTTGACGCCATGTTCCATTGCTTTACGGGCTGCATCATCAGCCGCAACCTGTGCCGCATACGGTGTTGATTTACGGGATCCTTTAAAACCTTTAAGTCCTGCGGATGACCACGCAATAGCGTTACCTTGCGTATCCGTAATTGTTATCATTGTATTGTTAAAAGAAGAATTCACATGAGCGATCGCCACAGCGATATTCTTTTTTTCACGTTTGACGCGTGTTTTTGTTTCAGCCATTGATTATTCCTTTCACCTTACTTTGTGACTTTCTTCTTACCGGCAATAGCGATTGCCTTACCTTTACGGGTCCGGGCATTGGTATGTGTCCGTTGTCCGCGAACCGGCAAACCTTTCCGGTGACGCAATCCCCGATAACATCCCAAATCCATCAACCGCTTAATATTCAAAGAAACTTCACGACGTAAATCCCCTTCGACATGATAGGAATCGTCAATAAGTTCACGAATTTTTAACGTTTCATCATCTGTTAAATCACTCACGCGTTTATTTGCGGGAATGCCAACTTTTTGGCAGATTTCTTCTGCCTTTTTCCGACCGATACCATAAATGTAGGTGAGTCCAATGACCACCAATTTATTTGTCGGAATATTTACACCAGCAATACGAGCCAAGGTATTTTCTCCATTAAACCTATAAAAAATAATAAAATTTGAGTTCAGACCCTAAAATCCGAACATCTAGACGAGCGGGAATTATACACAATTTTTCGTCCGATGTCAAGCCTGAAATCAATATCCTACTATTTTTCTTATTTTTTCACTAACCACATCAATGGGTCCCGTCCCATCAACGCACACTAAGAGCCCCTTGTCTTCGTAGTAAGGTATAACCGGAGCTGTCACCCGACGGTAATTGCGGAGTCTAGATACTACCGTTTCATAGGTATCGTCCACCCGCCGTGTGAATTCTTTGCACCCACAATTGTCACAAACACCGAAAACTTTCGTGGGTTTAAACTTTTCATGATAGAGCATACCGCATTTTGCGCATTGGCTGCGTCCGATAATGCGATCTACCACATATTCATCTGGAACCTGCAACAATAAAACCAAATCGACACCCAGTCCATTTTCCTGAAAAAACGGTTTTTGTTGCATTTCCTCAAAAACTCTTGCCTGATCCAAAGTCCGCGGGAAACCATCAATAATGTATCCTTTGTGATTCTCCGGCTCTCTGATCTTGGCCTCAATCCGTCCGACAATATATTCGGCCGGCACCAAATTTCCTTTATCAATAATCTCTTTAATGGCATTACCTTCGGGAGTACCGCTTAAGGTCGCCTCACGAAGCAATTCACCTGCAGAATAAGTGTTAATCCCTAATTTCTCTGAAAGAATGGCACTTTGTGTCCCCTTACCACTCCCTGGCGGGCCCATCATCACAATATGTCTGGGTAAAGCTTTATTTTCTACCATTTAGAACCGTCCTTTCAAACGAGCTTTTTTAATCAAACCTTCATATTGATGTGCAATCAAATGAGATTGAATTTGACTGACCGTATCCATTGTTACCGATACCACGATTAAAAGGGATGTGCCTCCCAAGGCAAACGGAATATTAAATGTAGATGTCAAAACCATTGGCAACACACATAAAACGGTTAAATAAATAGCCCCTAAAACTAACAAACGTGTCATCACAAAGCCCAAATAATCGGCTGTCGTTTTTCCCGGACGAATACCGGCCACAAAGCCCCCCTGCTTTTTCAGGTTCTCGGCAATTTCTTCCGGATTGGTTGAAGGTTGTAAGCTGGCATAGAAGAAAGTAAAGAATATAATCAATGCCGCAAAAATGAGCATGTAAAGACCCCGTTCCTGAAACAATAATCCCAAAAATCCCGAAGACATATCCCAATGCAAGAAAGTAGCAAACATTGTGGGAATACCCAAAATCGTACTGGCAAAAATCGGAGGCATCACACCGACAGGATTAATTTTTAAAGGCAGATAAGAACTGCTGGCCTGTGCCATCCGCGGTCCCATTTGACGTTTGGGATATTGAACAATAATCCGCCGTTGAGCCCGTTCCACCAACACCACAATATAGATAACGGCAAAAACCAGAAACAGAACACCCAGTAAAAGTCCTGTGGATAAAGCCCCGGCACGACCTTCCTCAAAAACACGAATGAAAGCAGCGGGAATACCCGATACGATACCGATTGTAATCAGTAAAGAAGAACCATTACCGACACCACGTGCCGTAATTTGGTCACTAAGCCACACAACAAACATGGTCCCCCCTAATACGGAGACAACCGTTGATAATTCAAAAATAAAATGGGATGACATAATAACGGCACCACCGGCTTCCAGTGTCTTGGCCATACCAAGGGCTTGAAAAATTGTCATCACAACCGTTAAATAACGCGTATATTGATTAAGCTTTTGCATCCCCGAAGCCCCTTCTTTTCTGAGGGCTCCCAACTTCGGGAAAATAAAACTGGCCATTTGAATCAAAATGGAGGCCGTAATATAGGGGATAATATTCAAAACAAAAATGGACATACGGGATAAAGCTCCCCCCGTGAAGGAGTTAAACATACCGATGAGACCGCCGCTTTTATCTGAGAAATACTCACTTAAGGCTGCCGGATTAACACCAGGGATAGGAACATAAGTTCCCAGCCGAAAAACAATTAAAGCAAAGAGTGTGAACAATAACCTTTTCTGTAAATCCTTCGCTTTTGAAAAAGACGAAAAATCAATACTGGATGCCATTTTTTCTGACATAGAAACCATTGTTCACACTCTCCTTATTATTAAGCTTTAACTGTTTTCTTTGTTTTTTTGACTGTTTTTTCCTTTTTAGACGTTTTTTCGCCCTTTGTCAAAACAGTTTTCTTCTTGGGTTCAACAATAACCTGGCCACCCGCTTTTTCAACGGCAGCGATAGCCGACTTTGTTGCACCGGTAACCCGAATAGTCGCTTTAGCGGAAAAATCACCTTTACCCAGTAATTTAATCCCATCACGCACATTCTTGACTAAACCGGCTTCCATCAAAGCAACGGCGTCAATTTCTTTGGCAGCAGCCAATACCTTGGCATCAATTGCTTTTTGGATTGTACCCAGATTAATCTCGGCAAATGTTAAACGGAAAATATTATTAAATCCCCGTTTCGGAGCCCGCCGATATACCGGCATCTGACCACCTTCAAAACCATTGACGGCCACACCTGTACGCGACTTTTGTCCCTTAATACCGCGACCGCCGGTACGACCCTTACCCGAGCCGACACCACGAGCCACACGCATCAAAGACTTTCTGGCACCTTTATTATCACGAATTTCATTTAATTTCATTTGAAATCTCCTTATTCTGCAATTTCTTTAGCAGCTGTTTCACCATCACGCCGACCGACGATATCGCCAACCTTTTTACCGCGTTTGGTAGCAACAGCTCGCGGAGAATCGGAATTCACCAACGCGTCAAAAGTTGCCCGAACCATGTTATGCGGATTGCTGGATCCCGTGCATTTGGCAACAACATCCTGAATCCCCAAAGCTTCAAAAACAGCACGCATCGGACCGCCGGCGATGATTCCGGTACCGGCCGGAGCCGTCCGAATTGTCACACGACCTGCGCCAAAATGACCATAAGCATCATGATGCAGTGTCCGACCTTCACGCATCGGAACCCGTATCAAATGACGACGAGCCCGTTCCGTAGCCTTTTTAATCGCATCGGGAACTTCCTTGGCTTTAGCATGTGCAAAACCAATCCGCCCTTTTTGATCACCGACAACCACTAAAGCTGCAAAAGCAAATCTTTTACCGCCCTTAACGGTTTTGGACACACGATTGACGTGAACAACACGATCAACAAATTCATCGGCAACCTTTTCGGCGCGGCCTTCTTCATTGCGATCTTTACGAGGACGCCGCTTTTTTTCCGGCTTTTCCTGTGTTTTTTCAACTTGTTCTTTTAATTCTTCTGCCATTGTATCCTCCTAGAACGATAACCCGGCTTCACGAGCCGCTTCAGCAATTGCCTTAATCCGACCATGGAACATATAGCCACCACGATCAAAAACGACTTCTTTAATACCGGCCTTTAAAGCACGTTCTGCAACCAGTTTACCAACTTCGGTCGCACCGGCAACAGTCGCTCCTTTTGCCTTGATTTCTTTATCCTTGGAAGAAGCAGAAATCAAAGTTTTTCCAACCTTGTCATCAATGATCTGAGCATAGATATTTCTTTCAGAACGATGCACCGATAATCTGAGCCGACCGGCAGCCTTTGTCTTCAGCGCATAACGAACACGCGCTTTACGACGATTAAATTGTTCAATATCTTTCATCTTGAATAATCCTTATTTCTTCTTACCTTCTTTGCGCAAGACGGTTTCAGTATCATACTTTACACCTTTGCCTTTATACGGTTCCGGCGAACGATATGACCGAATTTCGGAAGCAACTTGACCCAACAATTGTTTATCACTACTGCTGAGTTCAATGGTTGTCTGAACCGGACAAGCCGCCTTAACACCGGCCGGTAACTTATAGTCAATATCATGGCTGTAACCCAACGTCAATTTTAAAATTTGACCCTGAACCTGAGCCCGATAACCGACACCGATTAATTCTAACTTCTTGGTAAAACCTTCAGAAACGCCTTTTACCAAATTATTGATATTGGCACGAACCGTTCCCCAAAGAGCCCGATGAGCATCATCTTTTGAAGCCGGTATCACAACGATACTGTCGGCTTCTTGCTTAACGGACACACCATGCGGAATGTGCGTTTTAAGTTCCCCAAGCTTACCTTTGATAGTAATATCTTCGGCTGTAATAACAGCACTGACACCCGCAGGCATTTTAACAGGATGTTTCCCAATACGAGACATGGTTTAAATCCTCCCTTAAAATACCTTACAAAGCACTTCGCCGCCCAAATTGGCTTTGCGTGCTTCGTTGTCAGACATAACGCCTGACGGGGTTGATAATACATAGATACCGAGACCGTTATAGAATTTCGGTAAATCTTTTACTTTAGAATATACACGACGACCCGGTGTGGAAACACGAGCGATTTCCTTAATCACCATCTTATCTTCGTGATATTTAAGTTCAACTTTGAACTGATCAACACCCGGACGGACATTGACACGTTCATAACCGCGAATATAACCTTCCCGTTGCAAAACATCCAAAACACTGGCGCGCAGGTTGGAAGCCGGAACGGTTACATAACTTTTGTGAGCCATGCCGCCATTACGAATGCGAGCGAGCATATCTCCTAAAGGATCTGTCATAGACATTGTGTCTTTCTCCTTACCAACTGGACTTAACCATACCCGGGACTTGACCTTCATTGGCCAACTTCCGCAATTGGATACGGCTGAGCTTTAATTTTCTGTAAAAACCATGAGAACGACCGGTCAATTCACACCGATGATGAATCCGTGTAGACGAACCGTTCCGTGGCAACCGAGCCAATTTCAAGGTTGCTTCAAACACCTGTTCCGGCGTTGAATTTTTATCCTTGATAATCGCCTTTAACGCGGCACGCTTTTTAGCATAACGCTTTGTCAAAGCTTCGCGTTTTTTATTTCTTTCAATGGAACATAATTTTGCCATTTTCTTTTCCTTTACTTCATAAACGGCATTCCAAAGCCGGCGAGCAACGCCTTAGCTTCTTTATCCGTCTTGGCGGTTGTCCCGATGACAATATCCAACCCGCGGATAGCATCAACGGTATCATAGTTAATTTCCAAGAACACGATTTGTTCTTTAAGGCCCATCGCATAATTCCCGTGACCGTCAAAACTTTTGGCGGAAACACCACGGAAGTCACGTACACGCGGCAAAGCCATCGTGATTAAACGATCCAAGAATTCATACATCTTGGCCCGACGCAACGTTACCTTACAACCGATAGCCATACCGGCACGCAGTTTAAAAGTGGCGATAGACTTTTTAGAATGGGTCAAAACCGGTTTTTGACCGGAAATGGCTTCCATATCTTTCAAAGCACCTTCTAAAGCCTTACGGTCTTCAGTTGCTTCACCGATACCCATGTTCAGAACAATTTTGTCCAATTTGGGAATTTCCATTTTATTCTTGTAACCGAACTCTTTTAATAAAGCCGGAACAATGACATCTTCATATTGTTTTTGCAATCTTGTTGTCATGATGAAATCCCCTTACTTCGTGATCACTTCGCCGGATTTTTTAGCAATCCGAACTTTTTGACCGTTTTGAACTTTAATACCGACACGTGTTGCCTTACCCGATTTCGGATCGATCAAAGCCACATTGGACACATGAATCGGCTGTTCCTTTGAAACAATACCGCCTGCATTTTCCTGTGTCGGCTTCGTGTGACGTTTAACCAGGTTAATGCCGCGAACAAGAACTTTGCTGTCCTTGGGCATCGCCTGAATAACTTCACCCGTTTTACCCTTATCGCGACCCGTAATCACAATGACCTGATCGCCTTTTTTAATTTTCATAGCCATATTATAAGACCTCCGGTGCCAGGGACATGATTTTCACAAATCCCGCTGCACGTAATTCACGGGTAACCGGTCCAAAAATACGTGTTCCGATCGGTTCCCCATCTTTGTTGACTAAAACAGCGGCATTGCTGTCAAACCGGATAGTACTGCCGTCTTCACGACGAATTTCCTTTTTGGTCCGGACAATCAAGGCACGTTGAACATCGCCTTGTTTCACCTTTCCTTTTGGAATCGCCTTTTTAACAGAGACGATAATAACGTCCCCGACGGAAGCATACCGGCGACCGGCGCCACCGATGACCTTAATGCACTGAACTTTCCGGGCTCCGGAGTTATCAGCCACATCAAGATTGCTCTCTACTTGAATCATAGTATTTCCTTCCTTAGTTTCAAGTTATTGATTTTCCGACACAACAACCCAAGTTTTTGTCTTGGACAGCGGCCGACTTTCCATAATTTGTACAATGTCACCGACTTTGCACGAATTATGTTCATCATGCGCGGTATATTTTGCCGAACGCTTGATGTATTTCTTATAAACAGGGTGCATCACACGCCGTTCAACACGAACAACGACAGATTTATCCATTTTGTCAGAAACGACAACACCTTGTAAAATTCTTTTAGGCATGATTAAATCTCCTTATACCCTATTTCTTTTTCTTTTGAGAAACCGCTGTTTTGATTTGAGCGATTTCACGACGAACCTGCCGACGGCGAGCCGTATTCTTCAGCTGACCGCTAGCCTGTTGAAAACGCAGGTTTAAAGCCTCTTTACGTAAAGTTGCTTCCATTTCCCGCAATTCTTTTTCGTCTTTTGCTGCGATATTCTTAAATTTTTCCATAGCTTATACCTCTTCATCCGCAGAGCGTGCAATAAATTTTGTCTTTATCGGCAACTTTGCAGAAGCTAATGTAAATGCTTCACGGGCGATTTCTTCCGAAACACCGTCCACTTCAAACATGATACGGCCCGGTTTAACCCGGCAAATCCAGAATTCCGGAGCACCCTTACCTTTACCTTGACGAACTTCAGGCGGCTTCTTAGACACAGGTACATCCGGAAAAACCCGAATCCACAAACGTCCCTGACGCTTCATTGCACGGGAAATAGCCCTACGCGCTGCTTCAATCTGCCGCGCTGTAACACGTTCCGCATCCAATGCTTTCAACCCGAAGGATCCAAAGTCTAATGTCGTAGCTGATTTAGCGACGCCATGAATGCGTCCCTTAAATGCTTTACGAAATTTTGTTCTTTTTGGTTGTAACATACTTCAAGTCCCTTCATTAATGTTGATCTGCCAAACGCTTATCCTGAGCCATCGGATCATGGGCCAAGATTTCACCTTTGTAGATCCATACTTTCACACCACATGTTCCGTAAGCGGTGTGTGCCGTAGCAACACCATAATCTACATCAGCACGCAATGTGTGCAAAGGCACACGGCCTTCACGATACCATTCAACCCGGGCAATTTCAGCACCGCCCAAGCGACCACCGCAATTGATACGGATACCTTCAGCACCTTGACGCAAGGCCGATTGAACAGCCCGCTTCATGGCACGACGGAAGGAAATTCGTTTTTCCAATTGTTGTGCAATATTATCCGCAACCAGTTTGGCATCAATTTCCGGTTTACGAACCTCCACGATATTGACACTGACTTCTTGCCCTTTGGACAATTTTGTTAAATCTTTTTTCAGTGTTTCAATATCCTGACCTTTTTTACCGATAATGACACCGGGGCGTGCACAATAAATCGTAACACGCGCTTTCTTCGCGGGACGTTCAATCACGATGTGACTGATTCCAGCACCGGCCAATTTTTTCGTCAAAAACTTACGAATCTCAATATCGGCCAAAAGCAGGTCGGCATAGTTATCGTCGGCAAACCAACGAGAATCCCATGTCCGGTTAATTCCAAGGCGTAAGCCTGTCGGATTTACTTTCTGACCCATTATTTTGTCTCCTTCTGTTTAGTCGTTTTTTTAGCTTTTGTTGTCTCTTTTTCAGCAGTTGCCTTAGCAGGAGCAGCCGTTGTTTTTGCAGCTGAAGCCTTTGGAGCAACTTCCTGTTCGGCAAGTACAATCGTCATATTGGAAAAAGGTTTTAAAATCCGATTTCCACGGCCTTTTGCACCGGCATGGAAACGTTTCATAACCATCGCTTTTCCCACATAAGCCTCTCTGACAACCAAACGATCAACGTCCATGTTGTTATTGTTTTCGGCATTAGCAATCGCAGAAAGCAACACTTTTTTGGCTTCTTCCGCAACCCGCTTCTTAGAAAAAGTTAATTGCGCAACAGCCTTACCGGCTTTCAATCCACGAATGGATTCTGCCAGTAAATTCAGTTTCCGCGGCGACACGCGAATCATGCGTGCTTTAGCCGTAGCTGTTTTTGTCTCTTGTTTCTTTACCATGTGTTACCTCTATGATTGAGTTGCTTTCGCATCAGCTGCCGTATGAGCCACAAAAGTTCTGGTCGGAGCGAACTCGCCAAATTTATGACCAATCATATTTTCACTGACTAAAACCGGGATGAACTTTTTACCATTATATACACCAAAAGTCAAGCCCACAAATTGAGGAAGTATCGTGGATCTTCTGGACCACGTTTTAATTACTTCATGACGACCAGATTGTTTCGCTTTTTCTGCCTTATCCAACAGATAACCGTCAACAAAAGGTCCTTTCCATACGGATCTTGTCATTTATGCCTCCTTAAGCTTTCTTAACCGCATGACGAGAGCGTACAATAAGCCCATTCGTCCGCTTGTTATTACGAGTTTTCTTACCTTTTGTCTTCCAACCCCACGGAGAGACCGGTTGACGACCGCCGTTTGTCCGACCACCATGCGGGTGATCCACAGGGTTCATGGCAATACCACGAACAGAGGGACGAACACCCATCCAT
>Ga0265301_10007059_pt1 | contig 10607 bp, 13 predicted proteins | sample AusTroGonzalo_MG_2_FD_193488 | JGI IMG/M metagenome (GOLD analysis project Ga0265301, IMG submission 193488) | Bovine rumen microbial communities from tropical cattle in Woodstock, Queensland, Australia - Gonzalo_04 | ecosystem: Host-associated > Mammals > Digestive system > Stomach > Rumen ...
TGTCGCAAAAGCTGAACAAGGACCACTGGATAAACGGGAGGGGTTGGGTCAGAGGTTGGGGCAGAGTAGGCGGGTAAAGCTGGTTCGGATGAAGGCGACAGGATGATGTTGCACAATCAAATAGCCAAGCCCTTGTGCATATTGCTGATAATCAAAAAATTTGCGCAAAGGTATTGAAAGATAGTCTTAAATATGTTATTGTATAGTTACAGAAACAAAGAAACCAATTGTACAAAGGAGGAACAGAATATGAAATTTTACAATGGTTACATGAATGAACTCAAGAACGTTAAGGTTAGCTACAATGGCGAAGACACATCAGCTGTTGACCTTCTCAACTACGTTGACAAGATGGTTTACAAGCTCACAATGAATGGCTTCAACTTCAAGAAAGAGTATTACGGCAGATGCCTCAACTACGTAGCAAACAGAACAGATGCTCAGCTCTTCAATGAATCAGCTAAGAAGATTCTCAGAGTATTCGAGATGTTCCTGGAGGATGAAGAGTACAAGGCAATGCAGGAACTGGCAATGACTATCATAGAAGAGATGAGGAGGTAAGAGATATGGATAAGTACACAGTAGAAGTTGGCGGTGTTGAGTACGAGATTAACGAAGCAATCGCAATCCTGGTAGACATCAAGAACCGCTCAAAGTCACCTGAAGAGAAAGCAGACTTGGATAAGGATATCAAGAAGCTCGTAGCTTACAAGAACAAGCATAACATCAAGAGGCAGTCATACCTTAAAGCTACGAAAGTCGTACTTAGACAGAGAGGATTGGTAAAGATATGAACAACGCAATGGCAGAATTCGAGAAGAGAAACAAGGAGCAGCACGATAAGCTCAATCAGATGAGACCTTATCAGCAGCAGACTGTAATATTTAATGATAGCACGCATAACGCTTACGTGTCAACTATCGGTAACAATGTTACAAATATTAACGTAAGGAGGATGTGGTAATGATTAACATCAATAAGAATATGGTAGAGGAAGCTACCATCGAGACATACGAAATCACTTATGAGAAGGGATTGCTTGCAGGTAAAACAATTTACTATCGTATTATTATAACACCTGAAGTCTTCCGTGTCCAGGCCAGCTGGGATAAATACGAGGATTTCGTAATCACTCTGGCTAACTTCGTTAGATACGCAGACCCTGTTATCAATAACAATATGGGATTTACAATGAGTGAGGTACTCGATTACATCGCAAATAATGACGAATGCTACTATGATGTAGCCGAGTTCGTGGATATGCTGAAAGAGAGGTTCGAGTAATGCCGCAGATAGTTGGAAAGGATAACAGCCAGTTCTTGAAGGTCATCAACACACAGGCTGAGACACAGTTCTACAAGGACCTTGCAGAATCCATGATGGAAGCCCTCAGACGTCTTGAAGAATATTCTAAATACGAATACTACATGGACTCTGAATGTAAGAGGATTGTAGAGCCCAGACAGAAGGATATCGACAACGCAGTTCTCGAAATGGAAAACGATATGTTTCCTAATGAGCTCACAATCCTGATAAAAGCACTCATCAATAGTAAAGGACGGTTGCTTACATCTAAAGAAATATATCAGGTAAGTAAACTTTATAACGCATACAAGACATACAGTTTACAGCCCGAAGACACCAGAGTTAAGATAGAAATGGTCACAATCAGAAGGAGGATTGGAATATGATAGCTAAAGAATTTTACGATAAGATAATTGACCTTTGCAATTCAGTTCAGGTCAACAAGAGTGGCAAGAATGCAAAGTGGATTTTGTATAGACTCATCAAGAACCTGGGCTCAGATTACATGACCCGCGCAGAAATCGAAACAATGCGTACAGGCTGTAAGAAGCCTTCAGAAGATGAGATTAAAATCCACATGATGCTCTCAGTAATCAAGAAGGACAAGTTCTCAGATGTTATGACATTCGAAGAATTCAAAGCTCACATCATCAGAGCAACAACTTCTATCATAAATTCATAAATTATTATTGAACATCTCCTGCCTATGAGCTATAATGAATGTAGGGCTCATACCTTTACAGCCGTATGAGCCCTTAATCATCCCTAAAAGAAAGGAGGAACATAGATGGGCAAGAAATATGTCAAAGTAACTCCTGAAGTCCAGAGTCTTATCGACAAAGCTCTCACCACAATCGACAACGCTAAGAAGCGTATACAGGATGCTTCTGATAGCGGAACACCAGTACAGACAAAGCACTGGCTTGACCTTGATAGAATGGAACGTGATATTAAAGCCTACAGGTCAAGAAGTAAAATCTCAGTTTCCAATCTTGGATTTCTCAGAGAAGCTGCTCGTCCTACATACTATGACAAGTGGATTAGTTATCAGCTGAAGTTTAGTGAGGAATCAACAAAGTATAGCAAGAGAACTGGAAAACCCGTAACTTCATACAATTCAAAATATAAATGGGTAACTCAGGCTGAGATTAACTCCATTAAGAGAAAAGAGCTGAAAGGCACAGCGACAGCCGAGGAGATACAGTTACTTAGCCACTGGCAGGATTCTACAATGAAAGCAAACCAGGCAATCAATGAAACATCGTTGCCTACAGTAGATAAAAGTGTACCTGCAACAGACGAAGACAAGATTAGAGCTATTAGAGCTCGTAGAGCATCTCGTAAGCTTGATGTCTCAATTGGAGGTCAGTCGGACCTCATTAACGACTTAAGTTATTTCTTAGGCAGTAAGTTAATAACTTCAGACGGAAAGTACAACCTCTCATACGTCCCTGACTTTATTCAGTGGTACAGAGATGAAGCTAGCAAGAACAAGGTATTCTTTGGTGAAGTCGAACAGCTTTACAGACGAAATACCGAAATCAGAAAACAGTTACAGGACGCCAAAGGTGCAAACCTTTACGTTCAGGTAAGAAAGATAGCTCAGGCATTGGTTGAACTGATTACAAAAATTAAAGAATCTTACAAGAAGTACAGTGCTGACACTACTCTTGATGATATACATAAAAACGTAGAGGCAGCCAGCATGACAGATATTGATTAAGGAGAACAATGGTATGGCAAGAAAGAAAGAAAAGAAACCCCAGAAGGTTTATGTAGCCGATTTTGAGACTACAGTTTGGACGAAAGATAAGCTCAAGGAACTCGGCCTTACAGAACAGCCTGAAACTGAAGTTTGGAGCGCAGCATGGTGTGAATGTAAGGCGAGACCTGAGCCTGAGGATGTTACAGTTGTTAACAACATCTATCAGTTCTTTGACTGGATGGAGAAACTCCCTAACAATACATTGATTGGCTTCGTCAATCTCAAGTTTGACTCAAGCTATATTCTCAACGAACTTATCAACGAAGGATTCACTCCTGTTTACAAGCTCATTGACCTTGACGCTGGCGAAACAGATGACGACAGAGAAGAGGAAGATGTACCTGAGTACGGAAGTGAAGCAGATATGTGGAGACAGCCCTATTCCTATAAGTGCGTTATCTCCAACATGGGAAGCATCTATAGTCTTTCCATCTGCTTCAATGGAAACGTAGTAAAGATTGTTGATATCTGTAAGGTACTTCCTATGAGCCTTCGTGAGATGGCTTCTTCAATGGATACTAAATACAAGAAGCTTAACATGGAATACTCTGGAGACATGCACGCCTTCGGAGAAATCGATAAAGATACTCAGCTCCCTTACATCATCAATGATGTTCTTGTCGCTTCGGAAGCGTGGTTCAAGGCAAGGTCCCTTCCTATTCCTTTGACTGACCTTACCATCGGAGCAACATCACTCAAGACATTCAAAGCAATGGTTGGTGGAGATGATGTTTTCGAGTATATGTTCCCTGACCTTACAAAGTATGACTTCAATGGAGAGACAGCTTATGAGTGGCTCAGAATGAGTTATCAGGGTGGCCTTTGTTGGAAGAAGGATGAACCCGAAGTAACTTATGTAGCAAGGAAGAACTGCACACCTGAGATGGAAGCTCAGTATGTATCTCCTGAAGCTAAAGTACAGTATGTTAAGAACATCCTTTGTGTAGATGTGAATTCACTTTACCCTTATTCCATGAATAGCGTATGCCTCATGGATGGTGAGAATCACGGATACCCTGTAGGAGAGCCTGTATTCCGTGAAGGCGAACCTACTCAGGCTGAAATTGATAGCATGTGCGTATTCCGTAGGTTCAAATGTAACTTCGACATTAAGCCTAACAGAGTACCCTTTGTACATATACGTAATTCAAAATACTATCGCCCGCAGGAGGCCCTTTCCTCAGATAGAGTCTTCGGTAGCAGAACACTCCCTGACGGTACACCCACACTCAGAGAGTACACAATGACACAGATTGATTTCGAACTCTTCACTTATACTTATGACATCGAGAATTACGAGCCCATTTCATACGTTTGCTTCGCTAAAGAAGAAGGCGTATTTGATGACTACGTTAACATGTGCATCGAAGGTAAGAAGAAGGCTACACTTGAATCTAACAAGCCTATGCGTACTTTGTACAAGCTCCTCGCAAATAATCTTTACGGCAAGCTTGCTACATCTACTTGCAATTCTACTAAGATTGTGTATCATGACCCTGAGCAGCCTGGTGTGCTTAAGTTCAAGACTCATGTTTCTTACAACAAGAAGCCTGTAGCCATCGCAGCTGGTAGCTGGTGTACATCACTTGCTAGAAACTACACTGTAAGATGTGCAGATAAGTATTATGACCACGTTAAGTACATCGACACAGATTCACTTCACATGGTTGATATTGACCCTGACGAGCTTACAGAGCTTGCTATCGACCCTGCTGAACTTGGATACTGGGATGTAGAAATCAAGAATGGCGCAATTGCTCACTATGTAAAGCAGAAAACTTACATCGAAATTGAACCTAAGGTTGACAAAAAGTCTGGAAAGGCTTATACTGATATTATACTCAAAGCAGCTGGATTGTCATTCAAAGGCAAACAGATTGTAACAAAAGCTTTCGAGCTTCCTGAAGATTATGATGGTGTTGCTGCTTTGTACTACAACGAAGACAAAGAAGACTTCGATATGTTCCTTGAGGAAGACGAACTTCCTGATAACTACAAGAACAAGGAACCTGATTACGAAGTAGATAAGAAGTACATTGACTGGTTTGGTCCGTCCTTCTACATGAGTAAGATTAACACGAAGTGTAAACAGATTAAAGGTGGTATTCTTATTTATGAAGATGACTTCTCAATAATGTGATACACAAAGTTCTCCTTTGTATCAAATATCTTTCTGCCATTAGAAAAGGCCCCGTAGAGACGAAGCTCCTACGAGGTCTTTTCATTATGAAAGGATAAAGACAATGGGCTTAAGCTAAGAACAAATCATAGAGTGCATTCTTGCATCCCATGTTTGCAAATCTAACACTACCCTGCTGCATAGCATCACGCAGTACAGAACAAGCGAATGCTGATTTTATTACAGGGATATTGAGTTCCATATCTTTCTTTCTGATATTGTATTTAAGAGGTGCTGTCTCGTCTACCTTGTTATCAACATAGTAGAGACCCTCTTCAGGATAATACTTGACAGCGAACTTCTTGTCGCCACTGATTAAGGTTACATAGTAATCAGCGCGGCCCCAGTCTTTCTGTGTACTATTAACGATAGCCTTATAGTCATCATTAACCCAGCTATTATCGTTATAGTCTGTAGTTCTATCAGATGCACTGAATACCCTATTTACATAGTCATTCTCATGCATATCGTTGATAGCCTTAATCTCAGCCTTGTTAAATACAAGTCCATCAAGCTTAACCCACTTAGTGTCCGATTTAATGTACTTATGCAAATTAGCCTCAACCATGTAAGGTGAGAACACAGATACAGAGTTCGAACACATAACAATCGGTATGTACTTAACAGGCTTATCAATACCCTTCTGGAGTGTCTTCATAAGTATCTTGAACTTGCTTATCTCATCAGGGAGGTAAGTAGCGTTGAACTCAGGCTGATACTCGTCGAAGAGGATGAACGCACCTTTACCAAATGTATTAGCAACAAGCTTGAGGCCATCGTATGCAGCGATAGCAACAGACCAACCAACGTGTACTTCCTTCTTATTCTTGTCAGTGCCTGTGACAAAATATATGTCAGAGTACAAGCCCTTTGCTCTGATTTTCTCTACAACGATGGTATCAGGCTTATGAATGGCAAGAGCAGTATCAAAGATACCACTTGCCAATTTTCCGAGGAACTGCTTTTCACGACAGATGAGGATGAACTGGTCACCCTCAAGAGGGAGCTTATCAAGATGAGAAGGTTCATGTGTATAGAACTTCTTAATCATCTCAATAGCAATACCTGTCGTCTTACCAATGGACCTGCCCCTGGAGCAGGCCATGAATACTCCAGGGACGTTGCCATTTCTATCTTTCTTACTGAGGATTTCTCCCCAATCATAATATTTGTTTTCCATAGTCTTATCCTTTTCCTTTCAATTAGACTTCAGACTCTTCATAGATGTCGATGTCGAAGAGGCATCCGCCGTTAAACATCTTCTCGATAAATGCTGCAGCCTCACCAGGTACACCGTGAGTTCTGAGGTTCTCAGTCTGTGTGTAGAATACACCACCTTCATGCGTATACCACTTCTGGTCTACAGAATCCCAAGCAGGTGTTGAAGGTCCTGTGCTTCCTTCAGGATGAGGAGCTGTTCCGAGTTCAGCATCTCCGCTTGTAAGAACTGCAATAGCAGGGTTGCCGATTCTATTTGCTGTATAACCATAGTTTCTGAAGAATGCGTTATACAGTGTAATGAACTGTTCAGAACGTCTTCTCATTACGAGGTATACACCGATAGGCTCAGCGTCTTTCAAGAAGTTGAGTGCACCAGCACTTGAACCCTCATGATAGTTAGGTGCAACGAATGAGTTCCTTGCATAAGCGAAGTTCTCAACAGCGTTGTTACCAATCTGGCCTGCTGTCTCGTACCAATATTTAGCTCCAAGCTCGAGAGCTCTCTTATTCTCAACAAGAGCCATCTCATTCTTGAGGCCCTGAGAACGAAGTCCGCTGCTCATTCCTGAACCAAGAGCCTGAGCTCCACCTACAGCCATGCTAGCAACTGTACCACCAGCAGAAGCATCTTCCTTCATTCCAGAACTTGCAGAGTTTACAAGTCCAGCTAATGTAGATACAGCAGAGTTGAAAGCGTTAGTTACAATATTACCCTTTGTCTGACCGTAAGCAAGAGACTCTGCCATACGAGACTGGTCTGTAACATTCTCAAGCATTCCATGAAGCTGCTGATTGAGCCATACATAGTAAGCATCCGTTGTGTACGGAACCTGAGGGAACTCAGAATAGAAAGCACCTTTACCCAAGTCAGACTTAACCATGTAAGTATAGTTAGCTGTAGGGTCATATCCGATATGAATAGCACTATCAATTCTATCACCGTAATCTACAGGTGCAACACCGATGTAGATACCATCTGCTGTGATAGATACCATCTTACGAAGTGTGAAGTAAGAAGGTTTACCAGTGTTAGGGTCAACTCTAGGGCCATACAGCTTAGCAGGATACATAGCAGGAGTAGAAGCTACAGGGTCTGAAGGACCCATCTTCTCGTACTGAAGCTCAATGTGTCCACTTCCGTTTACACCTTCAAGGCAAGCATAAGCAAACGGGAATCTGAACAGCTTAGGAGAAATCTCAGCTGTACCACCGTAAGCGGGCTGGTCAAGAGGTCTGATATCCTTGATGACATTCGGGTAAGGAATGTTCAAGTAATTAAGGTTAGTAGAGATATCCTGAGAGGGTGCATTGAAAGCGTTCTCAATAAACTCATCTAACAGGTAGATAGGGAATGTGTAAAGCGAGAGAATCGAAGATACACAATCATACACGTTGAAATAGTCAATGCACTTCTTGAGTGTCTGAAGGTCTCCGCATCCTACCATCCAGTAAGGACGAGCTACGCTTGTATCCTTAAGAGGAGTAGAGCTGTGAGAAAGTCCAGCACCATACTTGTGTCTACCTTCACCAAAATACGGAATAGTAAAATTGTCATCACCTGAGATTGTGATAGGCTCAGGAGCACAAACGATGTAAGGTTTTGTGTTACCAGCAAACTCTCTTACTGCTTTTACAGTTTCATAGATGATGGAAAGTCCAGCCTCTGTAGTTGAAGGAGAAGCAAAGCTAAGCACATAGAACGGAGCATCATCAGCAACAGATGTATCAATCGTGTGACCACTCCACATGTACTTACCAGTGTAACCGTCCTTAAGAACTGCATCCTTGTTCTGGAATACGTTCCATCCATCATTTACACGAGCACCATCACCAGTGTCAAGAACGGAACAGAAAGCATTGTTACCTGCAATCTTGTATCTCATAGGTTCAGTCTCGCTTGAGCAAGCCAAAGGCTCCTCAGTTCTCATCTTGTAAACATCAGCGTAAGGATTTACAGAAAGAGTGGTGTACTCGTTTCTCGTAAGTCCTTCACGTGCAACTGTGCAGGTATCAAAAGCTACGTCAAACATGAACGTGAGCCAGAAGTCTACAGTATAAGATACTAATGTAGTATTGTTATTAAGATAGTCCATTGACTCAATGTGGCAATAAAATATCTTGTTTCCGTATGACGGATTAATGAAGCTCATGTAGTTACAGTTCATGATAGTAGCATAAGCAATAGAGGTCTTGATTGTCTGGAACCTCTTCTTGACTACCTGACAATTAACCTCTGTAGCTATGGTTCTTCCCTCACTTCTAAACCACTTTTCACGAGCAGCGGCACTGTTAAATGCCTTAGTTCTACCCGCTAACGTATCTACATCAACCTGGTAGAATTTTACTGTACTATCGGGTGTGTATGCTGACATCTTTATCCTTCCTCCTTTACTGGTAATCTGGAAAAGGCATTGTAGAGAATAGTCCCTGTGCCGTTTCCGCCGAGGTTATGATAAGCCTCGTATAATTGAGTGTACTCGTCCAATTCATCTGTAGTAACGAATCCTCTCGAGTTGGCTTCGTTATACAGTTCTCTAAGCTCCTTACGCAGAAGCACTTTCAATGCCTCTGCTGTAGCTGACTTATCCGAAAACTTCTTCTGCAGATACCAAGTGATGTATCCACATAATGATGTAAGAATTATGGTGAGTGCAGTGTTTAATACTGTCAACCAATCCATTCCTACTACCTCCTGTCCAAAAATAACTCTGTTATGATAAAGACTATAGTGGGTAATACTATACCCACTATAAGTCTCAATTCTAAATCATCCATCTTAATACCTTACGATGTAAGTATCGAATCCCTTGCTTCCAAGGTCAAGGCTAAGTCTTTCAGCGTTCTGTCTGTCGTTGAAAGCACCGAGCTGTACCTTGTAGAGACCATCTACGATTACAATGTAAGTATCGAAGCCTGCATTCTTGAGCTTACCTGCAAGAGCATCAGCGTTTTCCTTAACCCTGAATGCACCGCACTGTACTCTCCAGTAGGACTTCTTAACGTAACCGAGCATCTCGTTTACCTTAGACTGTACTACGTTGTAGTCATAGCCAGCAGCTGTGAGGTTGTTCCTACGGTCAACACCGTTACCCCACTTGCCGTCGATTATTACTTCCTTAGCAAGCTCATCAACTGTCTTTACAGGAGTTGAAGGAGTTGCAGGTGTAGGCTCGGGTGCAGGTGCGGGCTTTGTGTCCTCAACACCGAGGCCTCTGTTAACCTCATCACAGAGCCATCCCATCTTATCGTAGAGATACTTACCAGGGCAGCTCTTGTTAGCGAACCATCTATGAACTGTGAAAACACCTTCACCTTCAGGAAGGTTCTTCTGATACTCAAGTGCCTTGTCCTTATCAGGAATCCAAGTCATGTTCTTGATACCGTTACGCTTGCAGACATCGATACAGAGTTTGATAGCTGCGTTGACTGAAGCATCCTTCATAGCATAAGGTTCAGTTGTATCAGAGTTAATCTCAACAGTGATAGCACGAACATCGTTGTAGCGATTAGAAGAGCACCAAGAACGGTCCTTCTCCTCAACGATGAGGATGATGTCTCCATTATCTACGATACCGTAGTTGCAAGAACACTTTCTTGACTTCTGGAAACATGAAGCGAGGCCAGCCTTATTAGGATGACCAACAACACAGTGTAATGTGATAGTATCAATTTTGTAATCCTTACCATTAACATTACGGCCTTCTGTGTAGTTAGCCGATGTTGCACGGTACTGTTTACTCTGGTCAGCCAGAGGTGAATTAGTGAATCCCATTATTTAGCCTCCTTCTCTGCATTGAGTGCTTTCTTGTACTGATAGTTGGAGATACCAATCATAGTACCAAGGCAAGCATCAACAGCGATAGCGATAGTGATTACTTCCTGAGTGTACGGTATCTGAAGAGTAGCACCGATAACACCGTAAAGAGTCGTCAAAGCAGGCAAAGCTACTTCAGCGATGTAACGAAGTACGTCATACACTTTCGAGTTCTTGAAAATCATTGTCTTTTCCTCCTTTAAGGTATTTGTTGTGTTAATGCGTTTATTGCATTAGCAATGTAAGACTTAGCCGTAGTGTAATCCTGGTTTTCCATTGCAGTCTTGGCATTTCCGAGTTGAACAGAAGCCGAGTCTAAGTAT
>Ga0265301_10007060_pt1 | contig 10607 bp, 8 predicted proteins | sample AusTroGonzalo_MG_2_FD_193488 | JGI IMG/M metagenome (GOLD analysis project Ga0265301, IMG submission 193488) | Bovine rumen microbial communities from tropical cattle in Woodstock, Queensland, Australia - Gonzalo_04 | ecosystem: Host-associated > Mammals > Digestive system > Stomach > Rumen ...
TCCGGAATCGATCCGTCGACCGTATAGTAAATCACAATATCATCATCGTTCAGATTATCCTTGCCCGGCTTCAGTTTCACTTTCTGCCGTGTTTTATAGGCGCCCGGGGCAAGGTTGCACTGGGGTGTCTGCGGTGACGGCATGATAATCTTGTATGTGCCGCGCAGTTCGTCTGACACAAGTTCCCCGTTGACGGCAACAGCGCGCAGGTTATGAATTCCTTCGTCGAGGAAAACACGTTCCGTATACTGCGTGCCTCCTGAAGGAAGCTCGGCATTTTCGTCAAACGTGTAATACACATCATATCCCTGATAGGAAGAGATCTTGATATGTTTCTTGGCTTCATAGTAACCGGCTGTCAGGTCGACCTCGGGCGGTGCGGGCAGCAGATCCCGCCTCTGCGTCTGGAAGCTGGTTTCGCCTGTTTTTTCATAGGCTGTCTTCATCAGTTCCCCGGCCTTGGCTTTGTCTTTGTCGGAGCCGCTCATCAGTATCCGGATATGGTTTGTATATGCTTCCGTACGCGAAGGGGTATCTGTATAGATCTGCTCATAAAGCGCGGCCGCTTCATCCATCCGCCCGGCTGCTTCATAGGCGCTGCCCAGCATCAGCAGGCCGTCAACGTCAATCAGGCCTTCCGCTTCATCCTGTGTTTTGGCTTTTTCAAAACTCAGGATCGCGCCGTCCACATCGCCTGAATTCATTTGCTCCTCACCCAGGGACCACAGTGCGGATGAGCTGGCCTCTTTGCCCATTCTGGCCATGATTTTCTGTCCGGCATCCGTTTTGGTCAGGAACAGCCATGCGCCGACTGCCGTGGCAACCAGCAGGACAAAGATCACAAAGCTGATCTTCATCCAGTTGACCATCTGCAGCCGCCGTCTTCCGCCCTTGGCGATCCATTCCGTATAGGCTTTGGCAGCCTGTTCCTCCAGCGCTTCCTCTTCGTCGTATACGGTTCTGCGGCGTCTTTCAAAAACACCGTCGTCTCCGTCAGCCTCCCCGTAGAAAGCCTCCTGTTCAGAGACCGTGAAAGCGGACAGGTCGGCTTCTTCCCTGTCGTCCCTTACAGCCGGCATCTCAATCGTCGCGTGGCTGGCCCCGCTGCGGCGCTTTCTTCTGGCTTCCTGGTCCTTCCGCGCCGCCGCGTCATGTATGGCCTGCCGGGCCCGTTTTCCCTGGCGGATTGATTCCGCGCCTTCCGCAGGCGTGCCGGCGTTTGTGTTCAGTATTTCCCCGCATTCAGGACATACCTGGTCTTCTCTTTCCGCGTAATATCCGCATCTTGGGCAGAGCACTGCCGGTCACCTCCTTGCCGCGCATATTTTTCCACCGTCAATTCATATCCAGGTCCCTGAGCGCTTCATATTCGGGATCATTGTCATATTCCCTTTCGGGGCATACCCCGCCCAGTTCCTCTATGGCGTTCCTGATCTCAATAAAGCTCAGATAGGACAGTTTCTCTTCTCCGGCCGCCTCGATCAGGTCCGGAAGGGCCCGCTCGTCCCCGAGCCTGGCCAGGTAGCCGGCAAACAGGGCTCTGCGTTCCGGGCGTTCCCGGAAAAGCCTCAGGGCAAGCCTGAATATCTGCTCATTGCCCGGAAAGTGTGAAAGCACTTCCAGCAGCGCTTCCTCGCCGGCCTCGTTTGCGTTGCGGAGTTCCTGCAGAATCGGCTGGACAACGCATTCCCCCATCGCGGTAAGACTTTCCAGGGCGTTATCCTTCAGCTCGTCCCGGCCGGACCTGTCCAGCTGCCAGTGAATATACAGCATCTTCGGCAGGGTGCTGTCCATCTCGCGAAGCAGCCCAACCGCTGTCATCCTGGCTTCCTCCGGCGCTTCTTCATCTTTCAGCAGCTCCAGAAGGCGTTTCTCGCAGGGCCTGCCCACCGTTGTGATCTGTTCCAGCAGCAGGTCCGGCACAGGCGTCCGTTCTTCACAATACTGTGTAAGCCAGTCAACGAGCACCTTCGGATCCTCAAACTGGGTGAAATAGGCGCCGGGTGTAACGCTGCCGAGCCATTTGGCCCGGGTATTCAGGAATGCCATATAAATCCGGGGCATGTCCTCTTCCATTTCATCAAAACTGGCATACTGCTCCTGATGGTTCTTCAGCCAGTCTGACATAAATTCCGCGAAATGTTCATCAAAATTGATGATTGGCATACTCATTTGCCTGCCTCCTTGAGGAGTTCTTTCAGCTGTTCCGTGGTGAAATTGTATTTGCTGTGGCAGAAGTGGCAGACCAGCTCGGCGCCTTCATCGTCATCGATCAGGCTCTGCAGGTCCTTTTTTCCGAGGGAGATCAGCGCCTTCTCCATCCTCTCCCTGCTGCAGGAGCAGGTATAGGATATCGGCGTGCGCTCGAGAATCCTGGGCTCAAGGCCCCTGAACCAGTCTTCGCAAAGCTGTTCAACCGGCGCGAAAGTCATCTCCCGGCTGATATCCGCAAACATCGGGCTCCTGAGTTCCAGCTGGTCAATGATCTCATCCGGGCATCCGGGAAGCGGCTGAATCAGCAGGCCGCCGGCTTTCAGCACCGTGTCCCCGTTCACCAGGACTCCCAGGGCCACCAGGGACGGCTGCTGTTCGGAAACCGTGAAATACTGGGCGAAATCCATCGCGATCTCGCCGTTAACCAGTTCGCTCTGCCCGATATAGTTTTTCCGCAGGGCCAGGTCCTTGATAACGCTCATACGGCCGCTGTGCCCGACCGCTGCGCCGACGTCCAGTTTCCCGTCTTCCCGCAGCGGGAGTTCCACTTTCGGATCATCCGCGCAGGCTTTCACTTTTCCGTGATCAGCCACGGCAACCAGCGTCCCCATCGGTCCGTCTCCCTTGATGGTTACCGTCACGGTTTCCTTTTCGCCCTTCATCATGATCCCAAGCATGGCCGTACCGGTCAGCAGCCTGCCAAGCGCCGCTGTACAGACCGGTGTTGTTCCGTGAATATCAGCGCATTTCTGTACCGTTTCCGTTGTTTCGCACAGCATGACCCGTACCTGTCCGCCGCACAGGTCAATCTGCAGCATTTCATCCCTGTCTGCCATGATCTTTCCTCACGTATTTTCCGTCTTTTCCGTTTATCAGTTCGCTGGATTGGTGGCGGCGATATGCCACCGCTGATCCTTTTCCGTCGCGGCGTTCAGCGTTCCTTCCGAATACATGCATACCGCGCGGAATCCGGCCTTCCAAAGCACGTTTTTCAGCGTATCCATATCCCATGCCCGCTGCTTCTGGTGTTCCTCCATCCGCCTGTACCTGCCGTCGTTTTCGCGGATAAAGAAACACAGGTCAAGGTCCACTGTCCCGCTGCGTTCATGCCAGGTGTTCTGCCACAGGTAGGTGATATCTTCCCGGTCCTCGCACATCAGTCCGGCACAAAGAATATGTTTCAGTTTGTAGGGTGTCGAAACATCAAAAATCAGAGCGCCGCCCGGTTTGACAGACCGTTTTGCCGCCCTGAAAAAGCTCAGCAGGTCCTCTTCAGTCAGCAGGTAGTTCACGCCGTCGCACGTCGCGATGACAGCATCCACGGGTTTATGCAGGTTCAGGGCTTTCATGTCCTGCTGGACAAACGGGATGGCCACCCCGTTCTTTCTGGCTTTCTGCGCGGCCTGCCAGAGCATTTCACGGCTGAGGTCAACGCCGGTCATCTGGAACCCCCTGCGCTGGAGCGGCAGCGTCAGTCCGCCTGTCCCGCACGCGCACTCGCAGACTTTTCCTCCCCGTATCCCATAAATCGAAAGCAGGCGGGTATAATGATCCGCCCAGCTTTCATAATTCACATCGTTCATCAGTTCGTCATAGATTTCGGCAAATCCCTGGTACATGGTCAGTCGCTTGCATCCCCTTCCCCGGCAGCGTCCTCTTCATCATCGTCTTCATCCTCTTCAGATTCCTGAAGTCCCTGATTCACCTTGGCTCCTTCGATGCGGGAGTTGATGAAGCGGTCAAAAACAGCGTTGGTATAGCTGGCAGTGACAAACCGGCTCATCGAAAAGCCGATCAGCACATACCAGGCCAGGAGGCCCAGCATGCCATACCAGGGATTCCACAGATAGCACAGTGCGCCGCAGATCAGGGCCGGAACGCAGTGCAGCAGGCGTATGCCGACGCTCATCGGGAGCCTGGCGATGCCCAGCAGCAGGCCGTTCCGGATCACGTCTTTGAGCTTCAGCTCATAGGTAACAATCAGCGGATGCATATAGGTGACACTGATGGACCAGATCAGCGTGACCAGCACCACCAGCACCTGCGGAATCATCATGATCATATTATTCTCTGCAAGCTGCCCGTAATACTTCCACCCGAGATAGGCCGCCAGCGGCATAAAGGAGGTAATCACGGAAATGACCAGCGATTGTTTCCAGTTGGCCTTGACCGCGTCCTTGAAATCCGTCCAGATAAACGCGTGTTCATCCCTGGCCCAGTTCCGGGTTACATAGCTCAGTCCGGCCGTAAAAGGCCCTGTGATCGCGATGCAGGGGATCATCCAGAGCAGCCAGCGGAACAGAAGGCTTTCTGTCAGGTCTCCGAAATTGATCCCGTCATTTTTGACCTTGTTGAATTCCTCTTCGGTGATTTTGACTTCTCCGTTATTGGCCTGCACCATTTCCACATAGGTGGAATAGTCATTCTCCTGAATGGTCAGCAGGTTGCTGGTCGCTGTCAGAAACTGGGTGTAAAAGGAAATCGACACAATGATTGCGGGCAGAAAAATCAGCATATACAGCAGATTAAGCCGGCACAGGGCGCTCAGCCTTGTTTTCAGCGTGTCCGTAAAAAGCTGCCAGCGGTTCTGCGGCAGGTCTTCTTTCCGGAAATCGCCTTTGCCGCTTTTTCCGTAGTAATAGTTGTTCATCATTCTGCCGAACATGGTTCTTCTCCCCCGGCCGGCGCCTTTCCGTTCGTCAGGGGGACGATGGCGCCGGCTCTTTCAAAAATTGAGATGTGCTGCGCTTATGCCATCAGGGCTTTGCTGGCTTCGCAAAGCCTGGCGTTCAGCGCTTCCGCTTCTTCCTTGCCTGGGGCGTTGCTGTTCACATACAGCTTGATCTTGGGTTCTGTGCCGGAGGGCCGTACGCAGACCCAGCAGCCCTGTTCAAGCTCAAAATACAGCACATTGGAAGACGGCAGGCCGGTCGGTTCTTCTTTCCCGTTCTCTGTCCGGACGCCCTTCTGGTAATCCCGGATCGCGACCACTTTGAGCCCGGCGATTTCTTTCGGAGGCTCTGCCCGCAGGTTGGCCATGATTTCCTTCATCCGGGTCAGGCCGTCCTTCCCGGGCAGCGTGGTGCTGACCACGTTGTCCACATAATACCCGTATTCCTTATAGATTTCCTGAATCCGGTCATAGAAGGTGATGCCTTCGGCCATGCAGGCGCACGCAACCTCGCTCACCAGCAGGCTCGCGTTCACGCCGTCCTTGTCCCGGACAAAGGTGCTGGAAAGGAATCCGTAGCTCTCTTCAAACCCGAACAGGAAGGTATGGTCTCCCCTGTCCATAAACTGCTGAATCTTTTCCCCGATGAATTTGAAGCCGGTCAGCGTTTCAAAGATCGATACGCCGAAGCCTTCACAGATCCTGTTCGCCAGGCTGGTGGACACGATGCTCTTCACCGCGGCGCCGTCCTTCGGCAAGGTGCCGGCCTTTTTCCGGCTTGACAGGATATAATGCAGCAGCACGCAGCCGATCTGGTTGCCGCTGAGCAGGTGCCACTCCCCTTTTCCGTCTTTTACCGCCACGCCCAGCCGGTCACAGTCGGGATCTGTGGCGAAAATCACGTTCGCGTTAACCTCCGCGGCCAGTTTGAACGCCAGTTCATAGGCGCCCGGATCTTCCGGGTTCGGTACCTTGATCGTGCTGAAATTGGGATCCGGCATTTCCTGCTCTTTGACCACCGCGACATTGGTCAGGCCGATTTCTTTCAGCAGCCGCCGCACCGGCACATTTCCGCTGCCGTGCAGGGGTGTATAGACTATGTTCAGTTTGGATCCTTCTTTCCGGAGCAGTTCCGGATTGATGCTAAGGGTCTTGACCTGCTCGATATAATCATCGTCCACTTCCTTGTTGCCGATCATCTTCAGCAGGCCTTTGTCCAGCGCTTCCTGTTCATCCATCAGTTTGCAGTCCGTATAGCTGGTGGCGCGGATCACGCGGGTAATTCCTTCGGCAGCCTCCGGGCCCACCTGGGCGCCGTCTTCCCCGTAGACCTTATAGCCGTTATACTGCGGCGGATTGTGGCTGGCCGTAATCACGACGCCCGCAATCGCGTGCAGGTGGCGCACGGCGTAGCTCAGTACCGGAACAGGGCGCAGGGCGTCAAACAGGAACGCCGGAACGCCTTCCGCGCACAGCACCAGCGCCGTATCCTTCGCGAATTCGGCGCTGCACCGGCGGCTGTCATACGCGATGACGACACCGCGCTGCGCTTCTTCCGGTTTCTCCAGCAGATATCCCGCCAGTCCCTTTGTCGCCCGCCGGACGTTGTATTTATTCATCCGGTTCATGCCGGCTCCGAGAACGCCGCGCATACCGGCCGTTCCGAAGCTCAGTTCCGTATAAAAGCGGTCTTCCAGTTCCTTTTCATCATTCCGGATTGCTTCCAGCTCGCTGATGGTCTCAGCGTCGCCGGCAAAGTCTTTCAGCCACTGCTCGTAATTTTCCCGAATTGTCATGCCAGTAACCGCCTTTCTGATTAAATCGTTTTGCTGTTGCTGCAGGTGTGAAAACCTGTAAATAATTATAAAATCTTTCTTCTTTCTTGACAAGCTTTCCTTTTATATATTGTCTTCCCGCACGCATACCGCCGCCGCGACACCGCCGTCATGGCTGATGCTGAGAAAAAACCGGTCTCCCTGGCCGAGCTTTTCCGCCTCACCGGACAGAGAATAGCCCGGCTGGCCGGCTTCATCATGAAAAATGCTGATTTCTTTCAGGTTGAAAACAATTCCGGTTCCCAGGGCTTTTGCGAATGCCTCTTTCGCGGCAAAAATCCCGGCCATGGTCTGCGCGGCGTTTCTCCCTTTGGACTGGATATAGCCTGTTTCCCCTTCATTGAAATAGCGCTCCAGGAACCGTTCGTCCCTCAGCAGTTTCTCCATCCTGGCAATCTCACACACATCAAGTCCCAGGCCCTTTATCATGCCGGCATTCCTCCTCTGCGCGGGGCTGTCTGCCCTTTATACTTTATTGGGTAGTCAGCTTTCATGCATCATACCACACCTTGCGGTTTTCATCAAATAAAGGTATAATTACAGTGCTCTTTATTTTGAAATCCGGAATTCACAGTCACGCTTCAGAAATGAACCTGAATGATGAATCCTGAACTGGAGGAAATATGATCAATCCCGGCAGAATGATCCTGGCGCTTCAGCAGAATATCAGCAAAGCCGTTGTCGGCAAGGAAGAGGCGATCGAATACGCGCTGATCGCGCTTCTGTGCAAAGGCCATGTCCTCATCGAGGATGTGCCCGGCGTCGGCAAAACAACGCTTGCCAGTGCCCTTGCCCGTTCACTGGACTGTTCCTTCCGCCGCATTCAGTTCACGCCTGACCTGATGCCTTCCGATGTTACCGGTTTCACGCTGGTTAATTTCAAAACCGGTGAAATGGAATATAAGGAAGGCGCAGTCATGAGCCAGATTGTTCTGGCGGATGAAATCAACCGGACCAGTCCGAAAACCCAGTCTGCCCTGCTGGAAGTGATGGAAGAACATCAGGTTACCGTTGACGGCATCACCCATCCGCTTCCCCAGCCTTTTATCGTCCTTGCCACGCAGAATCCGGGAGAGTTTGTCGGCACTTATCCGCTGCCCGAGGCGCAGGTGGACCGTTTTTTCCTCCGGATCTCCATCGGTTATCCCACCGTGGAACAGGAAATGGATGTTCTCGAGCGCTACAGCGGCACGGTTGCTCCCATGGCCACCATTGAACCCGTCTGTTCCGCCCAGGACGTCCTGGCCATGCAGGAGCAGGTCACCACGGTCTATTGTTCTCCCGAAGTCCGCAACTATGTGGCCTCCCTGGCGGCTGCCACCCGCAGCGATCCCGCCTTCTCCCTCGGCGCTTCCACCCGTGCCGCCATCTCGCTGATCCGCGGCGCGCAGGCCTGCGCCATGCTCGATGACCGTGACTTTGTCCTCCCGGAGGATGTGCAGCATATGTTCCTCCCTGTCATGGCGCACAGGATGGTTCTTTCTCCCGAAGCCAGAATGAAAGGAATCCCTTCGGAGCAGATTCTGCTCACCATTCTTCAGAACACGGTCGTTCCCGTTAAACTGTAATATCATGAAGCTGCATTTTACTCTTCCGCTTTTCGTTTTTCTGATGCTGCTGGCGGTCGCGGTCTGCACCGGCAGTCAGCTTTTTTTACTGCTTTCACTGCTCATCCTCCTGGTCGCTTTCGGAGCTGTTTTATCCGTGCTGCTCGCTTCCGCCACCATGGAAGTGGATGGCACCCTTTCTGAAACCACCGTCCGCCGCGGGGATGCCCTTTCTCTCACCATTCGGATCCGGCATCGGGGCATTCTTCCGATTGCCCCGATCCTCCTTGAGCTCTCGGACCCTGCCGGCAGCAGCGGCCGGGAGATCCGCCTGAAAAACCAGCCTCATCGTCTTCAGAGCCTGCGACTGCCCCTTCACACGGCGCATGTCGGTGTTTTTTCGGTCGGACTCCACGCAGTGGTCGTGGAGGATCTGCTGCGTCTTGTTCAGAAGCGTATACCGCTGGAGCGCACTTCCTATGAACTGGTTGTCCTTCCGCAAACCTTTGAGGTGCAGCCTCTGACGCTTGCCCCCGGTGATCCCGGCAGCGAGATTATGGCGCGCGCCACCGAAGACCTGAACGCGCCCTCCGATACGCGGAACTACCAGCCCGGAGATGCGATGAAGAAGATTCACTGGAAACTGTCGCTCCGCAAGGGTGATTTGATGGTGCGCAAGTTTGACGAGCCGATTCTTCAGGATGTGCTTGTCCTGATGGATTGTTCCCGCCCGCCTTCCTGGGGCCATCCGCAGGCGGAAGCGGATATCCGGGACGCTCTTCTGGAAACAACCGCCTCTGTGCTGACTTCCCAGGCTGCCACAGATCATTCTTTCCGCCTGCCGCTCCTTGGCAGCCATCCTGTTGATGTGGAGAAAAGTATGGGACTGCCGATTGCCCTCGATTATCTCGCCCGGGTGGATTTCTCCGAAACAGACCGCTTTGAGCGTGTTCTCGCCATGGAAAGCAGCCGTCTCCGTAAAGTCGGCTGCGTGGTCGTCATCTCAGCCCGGCTGAATGTCTCCATGGTTGATATCATGATCCGTATGCATCGGACAGGTCCCAACATCCTTCTGTATCTGATCACCTTTGCCCCGGAAGATGAAAACGTCCTTCCGCTCATTTCCCGCCTGAAGCAGTCCGGCCTCGAGGTTTCTTACGTTACGCCGGAGCTCAGCTGATTGACCGTCTGCATCCTCATGGGATACTCCGTTTTGTGAATGAAAAGAAATTTAGGGAAAGGAGGAGCCTGCCGGTGAACGAAACAATCCGGAAACGCCTGGTCCACGCGCTGCTTTCCGCGCTGCTCTCCGCGGGGCTTCTGCTTCCCCTGCTGGGGATCCTGCATCCTCCCTTTCTCTCCCCGGCCGTTTTGCTCGGCGCCGCGGCAGTGATTGTTCTTTTTGAGCTTTCCGCCGTCAACCGGACCACTGCCCTGGTCGGCGCGGGTGCCGGAATCGCCGCGGTCCTGATCTGGCTGTTCGCTTTCGGCGGCCTGCTGACGGTCTCGGATGCTGTCCTGGCTGTCGCGCTGCGTGCCTCAGGCATCCGCACAGCGCTTCCGCTGGTGTCAGATACGGTCATTCCGCTGATCACTGTGGCCGTCACGCTGCTTTCCTGTTTTGCCTGCCTGAGGAGCGCTTCGGTGCTGCCTGCTTCGCTCCTGTGCTTCGGTATGATCCTCCTGATCTATCTTTCGGATTCATCCGCGGTGATTCCCTGGTTCCTTCCCGCGCTGGCAGCGCTCCTGCTGCTCCTGATGACGGACCGTTTTCCCGAAACGCCTGTCCTGCCTCTTCTTCCCTTCGCGGTCCTGCTGGTGGCTGCCGCTTTCCTTATCGCCGGAAAGGGAATCGGGCCGAATTCCGTGCAGGAAAAGACTGATGAACTGCGCCAGGCAATCCTGGACCGTCTTTTCTTCACGGAGCCGCGCGACGTCTTTTCCCTGTCTTCGGAAGGTTTCTATCCGGAGGGGCAGGAACAGCTCGGCGGCAAACCGTCTCCTTCTGATCATCCGGTTATGCAGGTATCAACGCCCCGCTCCGTCTATCTCCGCGGTGTGATCATGAATGAATATACCGGCCGTTCCTGGCGGAACACCACCGGCGGGCGCCGCTATCTCTGGCAGTCTTCCCGCCTGGACAGGGAGCGGACGCTGCTGTTCAATCAGGATCTTCCCCCGGAAGCAGTCCGCAATGCCCAGTGCGAAACGGTGCAGGTTTCGGTCCGGATGCTTTCTGACAGCGCCTCCACCCTCTTTGTCCCCCAGCGGGTCCGGACCCTGACACCCGGTGAAGAGCTGGTTCCTTACTTTGCCAATTCATCCGAGCTGTTTGTCACC
>Ga0265301_10007062_pt1 | contig 10606 bp, 1 predicted proteins | sample AusTroGonzalo_MG_2_FD_193488 | JGI IMG/M metagenome (GOLD analysis project Ga0265301, IMG submission 193488) | Bovine rumen microbial communities from tropical cattle in Woodstock, Queensland, Australia - Gonzalo_04 | ecosystem: Host-associated > Mammals > Digestive system > Stomach > Rumen ...
AGTTCAGGAACGTCTGCGTACCGGTGAGTTCCGAGACAACCTTGGGGATGTTTCGTTCGGCTTCCTCGAAGAATGGTTTTGCCTGCTGGTCCAGTTCGCTCATGGACGTAATAGCGGCTGTTTGTCTGCTCCTGGGCTTCAGGGACGAGAGTCCGCAGATGCCGAGGATGAGGGCGACGCCGAGTCCGACGAAGAAAATCGTCCGGCCCAGCACTTGAAGTTTGTTTTTCATGTTTTTTCTCCTGTTTTGAGGTTGATTGTGCGGGAAACAGACCGTGTCTCCCTGTTCATCCTATTCTGCCGAGAAAATGCCTGAAATTAAGCGTTTAGGGCTTGATTTTTCCGAGACATGGGGATAAATTGTTCCTATAGATATTGTTCGCCCGCTTTGGAATCTCGCTCTTGAGCTCATTCTTGCTCTGTTTCAGCAAAACAACAACGTGAGTCTTTCATGCCCAGGTCCGTTCGTTCCGACAGTCTTCAATCTTCTTCAACCGGAACGCTGTTCGTCCGGCGGGCATTCAGCATACTTGGCACAGACGGGCGGGGGCTTCATTCCCGCGCCCGGATTCTCCTCGGACGTTTTTCCCGTGTCCGTGAAACGCACGATCTTTCCACGATTCTAAGTTCAAAATGAAATAACATACCAGAAAGGTCTCCTCAAAATGGCGTACATCATTTCCAGCGGCATCACCAGCGAAGGCATCGCCCTCACGAACGATTCCATGACCATTCTTGACAGCGGAACGGCAAACAGCACCACGCTCAATACCAGCGGCTACCTCTATGTCTCCAGCGGCGGCCTAGCGAATAGTACTACTGTCAATTCCCGCGGCAAGATTTGGGTTCTCTCCGGCGGCTTGGTCAACAGTACCACGATTAATTATGACGGCCATCTCAATATTTCCAAAGGCGGTATAGCGAACTATGCAATTGCCAAAAACAGAGGATGGATTGATGTGAACGATGGCGGAACCTTGAATAACGCCATTGTCACACAATCTGGTCGCATATATGTTTATACCGGAGGGGCTGCGTCTTTCACCACGGTTCAGGAAAATGCTGTTTTTTACCTCGGATTCTCAGGCTATGGTTTAGGCGGTTTTGCGGACAAAACTACAGTTAATTCAGGCGGCAGTATGTTTGTCTCCTCTGGAGGTACAGCGAACAGCGTCACGATTAATTCTTTCGGCAATCTTTACATTTCCAGCGGGGGCACGGTGAACGGTGCCACGGTTGATTCCGATGGAAGAATTTATGTCCTTAACAGAGGCGTCGCGAACAGCGTCATGGTCAACAACGGGGGGTATCTCTACGTTTCCAGCGGGGGTACTGCATTGGATATCATTTGCACGCCTTTTTATGGGGGCGTTACCGTAGCGAATGGCGCATATGTCACCTATGACATTTCCCCTCTTGATCTGACAGGCGTTTATTACGGCTCCGGCAATACACTCATCTCCTCGGCTCCGGCTCTGGAATCAATTGACATGGATTCCGGCACTTCCATGCTTGTCTTCTCCAGCGGAACAGCAACAGAAATCGTCGTCAACAGTGGCGCTCTTCTCCAAATCGCCCGTAACGGTATAGCCAACAGCGCCACGGTCGATCCAGGCGGTAATCTCTATGTTTCCTCCGGCGGAACAGCGACAAACGTTCTGGAAAATGGAGGATATGTTGAGTTCGCAGATGATGCAGATGTAACTTTTACAGCCAACCTTTTCAGTGATCTTCATCTCTCCAATGCTTCTGCAACAGTTCACTCCGGCACGACAGCAAACAGTACCACAGTCAATTCCAACGGCCATCTCATCATCAGTCGCGGCGGAACAGCGAACACTACAACCGTCAACTCCGGCGGCAATCTCTATGTTTCCAGCGGCGGCGAAGCGAACAGTACCACAGTCAACTCCAGCGGCAATCTCTATGTCTCCAACTATGGTACAGCAAACAGCGCCACCGTCAACAACGGAGGAAATGTTTTCGTCAACAACGGAGGTGCGGTAACAGATATCACTGTCAACAACGGAGGAAATGCATATATCTCCAGCGGTGGCTCGGCGGCCGGCGCCACCGTCAATTCCGGGGGTATTCTCAGTGTGTCCAGCGGGGGAACAGCGACCGAGATCGTCTGGACGCCGTGCTTCGGCGATGTGTCGATCGAGAATGGTGCATATGTAACATTTGCCAGTGAGCTTTCCGGCGTGTATTACGGTTCCGACAATGTGCTCCTCAGCCATGCTCAGATCATCGAGTCGATCGCAATCAGCGGTACGATGAGCGTCATTTCCGACGGAGCCGTGTACGACATTGCGGTCAACAACGGGGGTAATCTCAAAGTTTCCGGCGGCCAGGCAACTCGTACCACAGTTAACTACGGCGGCAACCTCCATATTTCCAGCGGCGGCGAAGCGAACAGCGCCACGGTTTATGGAAATGTTTACGTCTCTGACGAGGGCACGGCAAACCGCATTACAGTCAGTTCGGGCGGCCGAATGTTTGTTTCCGGAGGAGGCATAGCAAACAACGCCACAGTCGTCGGACGTCAATATTATGGTTATGGCTATATTTCTGTCTTCAACGGCGGCGTGATAAACAATGCCACCGTCAACAACAGTGGTGTGCTCAATATCTCCAGCGGCGGCATGGCGAACAGCACCACGATCTACTCCAATGGCAATCTCAATATCTACAGCGGGGGTACAGCAAACGATACAATTGTCCTATCCCAGGGGTGGATCAATGTCTACGAAGGCGGAAACGCGAGCAATGTCATGGCCTCAAATGCGGGGCGCATCTATGTTTATTCCGGTGGTTCCGCAGATTCCACCACGATTCAGGGCAACGCCGGCTTCTGGCTCGGACTCGAAGGCTATGGGATGGGCGGTTTTGCAGACCACACGACGGTCAATTCCGGCGGCAGCATGTTTGTCTCCGCCAACGGAAGCGCGAACAATACCACGGTCAACTTCCGCGGCAGCATGTTTGTCTCCTCAGGCGGCACGGCAACAGGTATCGTCGAAAACGGCGGATACGTGAAGGTGGAAGACGGTGCGCAAGCAACGTTCCTAAGCAATTCCTTCAGCGGGCTCGGACTCCAGAATGCGTCTGCAGCCATTCACTCCGGCACGACGGCAAACAGTGTTACCATCACTTCCGGCGGTTATCTCTATCTATCCGATCGCGGCATTGTCAACAGCACCTTTATTTACAGCAGTGGCATGATCTACATTTCCAGCGGAGGCATCCTGACCGGGAGGACCTATTGCATGGGCGGAATCATCTACGCATACGACGGCGCGATCGTGAACTACGACCTGACACGGACAAACCAGGGAGCTTTTCCCCTGATTTCCGATCTCTCCTGCATTCAGGGGGCGGCAACATACACCATCACGGTCAAAGCAAACCAGGCGGAAGGGACTTACATCCTTGCGGAAGGCGCTTCCGCATTCGATCAGACAATCACTGTGAAGAATGTCATCGGGGAAGAACTCGGCGTCCTGACCGTCGGCGGGTCGACAGCCATTGCTGGTGTCAACTATGCACTGAACCTGACGGACAATACCTTGTCTTTGACAATAGGGGAAAAAGAAACGCCCTTGCCCTACACGTCTGACGGTCTTCTCTTCTGGAACGAAACCGGAAGTGTCGAATCCGGGGATTTGTTCCACGATATTTTGATCCTGTCCGGAGGCTCCGTGATTGTTTCCGGCGGCGGCTCGGTATACAGCGCAACGGTCAACTCCGGCGGTTATTTCTTTGTCTCCAGCGCTGCCGCAGCCCATGCGATCATCGAAAACGGCGGATATGTGATCGTGGAAGACGGTGCGGAAGCGGTTTTCCTCGAAAACACAATTAACGCGTTAACGTTGGAAAGGACATCCGCCACACTCCATTCCGGCACAACCGCGAATAATGCCACGGTCAATATCAGCGGATATCTTGATGTTTACGGGGGATCGGCGAACGGCGCCACCGTCAAATCCAGCGGTTTCCTCCGCGTCTACGACGGAGGATCGGCGAACAGCACTACGGTCTACTCCGGCGGCAATCTGAACATCTCCAGCGGCGGCACGGCAAACAACACGATTGTCAGTGGATACAGCCGTATCGTCGCCAATCTAAATGTCTACAGCGGCGGCGTGGCAAGCAACACTATCGTCAGCGGCGGATATTATTATGGATCCGCCTATCTCAACGTCTACAGCGGCGGCGTGGCGTCAAATGCTGTTGTAAGTGGATATGATTATAATGGATACGGCTATCTTAACGTCTTCTCCGGCGGTACGGCAAACAACGCAACAATCAAAACCAGCGGCTATTTCATTGTTTCGTCCGGCGGTGTAGCGAACAGCACCACTGTCAGTTTCGGTCAGCTTTATGTGTCAAACGGCGGGTATGTCTCCCAAGCCATCATCTTCGGAAAAACAGATCGTCAGCAAGGTGATATTTACCTCTCCAACGGTGCAACGGCTGAAGATGTTACGGTTGAACAATATGGCGATTTTTATGTTTCCAGCGGCGGCACGGTAAACAACGTTACGGTCAACGTGTATGGTGGCATGTGGGTTTCCTCCGGCGGCACGGCGACAGAAATCAAGGAGAACGGCGGATATGTGTGGGTACAGAACGGCGCAAATGCCGTCTTTGCCTCCAACACCTTCAGCGGAGCGGTCCTGAACAGCGCGGCAAGCGCCACGGTTCACTCCGGGACCACGGCGGTGAACGTCACCCTCAACCAAAGCAGTTATCTTGCCGTATACAGCGGCGGCACGGCGACCGATCTGGTCTGGACGCCCTGCAACGGCACGCTCTGGGTCGAGGAAGGCGCTTATGTGACGTATGACAGTCTCCCGGAAGGCGTTTTCTACGGTGGCGGGGGGGTGCTGTCCTCCAACGCCATGAAAATGGAAGAAATCACCGTTCTGACCGGGCAGGAGATGTATGTGATGCCCAATGGTTTGGCGAACAGTACAACCGTCTCGTCCGGCGGCAACATGTATGTTTCCAGCGGAGGTTTGGCGAACAGTACGACCGTCTCGTCCGGCGGCAATATGTATGTTTCCAGCGGCGCCACAGCAAACAACACCGTCGTTCATTCGAACGGCTTCATGCGCGTTTCATCCGGCGGAACGGCGGCTCACATCGAGGCAAGTTCCGGGGCACGGCTGGATCTGTCCATCGCACCCGATACCTATATCGAGGGGACGTATGCGGACTCGGCATTTGAAGTCAAGGACGGGAGCGCCACGTATTACTCCGTCAACTCCGGCAATATCCTCCGTGTTTCTTCCGGTGGCATGGCGAGCAGGACCTACGTCTACGGAGGCGGCAATCTTTATATTTCCAACGGGGGCGCCGCCAACCGGACGGTCCTGAGCAACGGACTCATGCACGTCAGCTCCGGCGGCGTAGCGAACAGCACGACGATGAATAACGGCTCCATATTCATTTCCAGCGGCGGCACGGCAGACACAGTCATCGTCAACAACGGAGGACTGTTCATCTCCAACGGCGGGACGGGAAATGAGGTCACCGTCAACAATGAGGCTGGAATGCATATCTCTTCCGGGGGGACGGCGACCAATGCAATTGTCGCTAACAATGCATGGCTGTATGTTTCAGCCGGAGGAACCGCGACCAACCTCACGGCATCCGGGACGAGGGTTCGCATTGATGTTTCATCGGACACGTACATTACAGGGACCTCCGCCGGTTTCGACTTTGAAATCAAGAACGGTGTCGTTTCCGGTTATACGGTCAATTCCGGAGGCAATCTTAATATTCTTTCCGGCTGCGTGGCGAGCGGGATTTCAACCACATGGTCCGGATTTGTAACGATTTCCAGCGGGGGGCTTTTGAAGGATTCGTATCTGTCCGGCGGCATAGGCAAACGGATGGTAACGGTTGAAGCTGGCGGCGTTGCCTCCTCCGTTCAGGTTGTGAATTGCGTGGATCTGTTTGTTTCCGGTTCCGCGTATGATATTGTTCTGAAAGAAGGCCGAAGCAACGACAAAAGCGATCTGTACCTTTGCGGAGGTTATGCGGAAAGAGTCACGGTAGGGTCCTTTGGATACTATGATATGTCCGGCGGCACAGCGAGCAACACGACGATCGAGCAGGGCGGCAACATGTATATGTTCTCCGGCGGCGTGGCATCCGATCTCAGAATCAATTCCGGCGGATATCTCTCCATCGAACACGCCAAGCTGACAGGAAAGATCACGATCGCGGATGGCGGCGTAATTCATGCGGGACAAGGTACGGTGATTGATTTTGACATCTCCCGACTTGCGCCCGGGATGGGAGCGCTGCTGAACAATCTGTCCCTGATCCAGGACGACGCTCCGGCGTTCACGCTCACGGTGTCCGATCTACAGTGGAACGGCACCTACAGACTGGCGCGGGGCGTGACCGAGTTTGACAACCTGATCTCCGTGAAGAGCACTGCCAGTGAAACGATCCACATGGTGGCCGTGGACGAGACGGCAAATGTGGACGGCATCGAATACACGCTCAAGCTCACGAACGACACGCTGTCCGTAACGGTGACCGGCGGCCGGGACATCCCGATCATCCCGGTTTCCGCAGACATCACAGACCCGACGAGAACACCCGTCATCGTGACGGCCGCTTTCAGCGACGCCGCGGTCATGCGCGAATATTCGTTTGACAACGACACGTGGCACGTCTACACCGAGCCGGTCACGTTCCGGCAAAACGGCACCGTGTATTTCCTTGGCAAGGATCAGCGCGGATTCATCAATGAAGTCGCCAGTTACGAGGTCGCGAACATCGACCTTACGCCGCCTGAAAACCCGACGGCATCGGCCGATATCACCGAGCTCACGAATTCGGACGTGCTCGTGACCGCCGTATTCAGCGAGGATGCAAAACTTCGGGAATACAGCTTTGACGGCAAAACATGGATGGTCTATACGGAAGCGGTCGCATTCGAGCAGAACGGCACCGTGTATTTCCGCGCCATCGACGCCCTGGGCAACGAATCCGAAATCATCAGTTACTCGGTTGAGAATATCGACAAGACGCCGCCCTCAATTCCGACAGCCCAGGCCAATATCACCCATGCGACGAATCAGTCGGTGAGTGTATCTGCCCAGTTCAGCAATGACACGGTGAAGAGGGAATACTCGCTGGACGGGCAGAACTGGAGCGAGTATCAATCGCCCATCCAGTTCACGGAGAACGGAATCGTATATTTCCGGGCAATCGACTCGGTTGGAAATATCTCCGAGACTGCGACATATCAGGTCACGAACATCGACACGGCAAAGCCCGACAAACCGACTGTTTCGGCGGATATTACCGAGCTCACGAATACGGACGTTCTGGTGACCGCTGTATTCAGCGAGGAGTGTACCGGAAAAGAGTATTCGTTTGACGGCAATGTATGGAGAACATATTCCGGCGCGATCAGATTCACCGAGAATGGCATTGTGTATTTCCGAGGCACGGATGCGGCTGGTAACGTGTCCGAGGTGGAGAGTTATACTGTCGACTGGATTGACAAATCGGCTCCGTCAAAACCGACGGCATACCCGGACGTGGCGAACATCACGAACGGCAATGTTTTCGTCTCCGCCGTGTACAGCGAAGATTCCGTTGCGTACGAGTACAGCTTCGACAACAAGGAATGGATGGAATACACCGATGCCATAATGTTCTCAGAGAACGGCACGGTCTATTTCCGCGGGATGGACGAGGCAGGGAACTATTCCGGCGTCACGAAATATGTGGTCTCCAATATCGACAAGATCGCCCCGGCCAAACCGACGCCTTACGCGGATGTGACCGAGATCACCAGTGGCGACGTGCTGGTTTCCGCCGTGTTCAGCAATGATTCCGCAGTCAGGGAGTATTCGCTCGACGGACGCACGTGGAAGCCTTATGACGAAGCAGTCAGGTTCGTCAAGAACGGCAATGTCTATTTCCGCAGTTTCGATGCTGCTGGGAACGTCTCCGAAGTCGCGGGTTTTACAGTCAACAACATCATCAAGGCGGCACCGGAAAAGCCGGGCATTTCTGTCGACGTCACGGAACCGACTGGCGGTTCAGTCACGGTTTCGGCGGTGTTCAGCGATGAAACTACCACTAACCAGTACTCGCTGGATGGAGAAAACTGGCTGGATTATGCCGGAGCTGTCATATTCATGGAAAACGGATCTGTGAGCTTCCGCAGTGTGGATGTGGTCGGAAATGTGTCCGAGGTGGCGACGTATCAGGTCACGAACATTGACAAGACCCCGCCGGAAAAACCGATTCCTATGGCAAATGTCACCGTACCGACGAATATGGACGTACTCGTGACAGCAACCTTCAGCGAAGATTCCGTATTGAAACAGTATTCGCTCGATGGTGAAAACTGGGGAATTTATCCCGGTGGGATTCTGTTCGGCGCGAATCTGCCCGTGTACTTCCGCAGCATTGATGCCGCCGGAAACATCTCCGAGGTGGCAAGCTATACCGTGACCAATGTCGACCGTTCGGCTCCGGTGATTACGCTGACAGGCGACAATCAGACGCCGACTCGTCAAACCACGCTGACGGCCGAAGTGGACGACGGAAGCACATTGTACTATTCTAAAGATGATTCTTCTGACTGGACAGAATACCGGGATGCTATCACCGTGTCGGCAAATGCGACATACAATTTCCGGGCGACCGATGCCGCAGGCAATACCGGAATCGGCATCCTCACGTTTGAAAATATCCAAATGGGCGAACTTGTGAACGCTCCTGACAGCGGAGAGAACGATTTCCTGTTCAAGAAAGGGGTATGGAACGATGCGAATATCAAAGTTACAAACACTGTTTCCGGCCCCGGCGAGATCAACCTTGATGAAGCAGGTACGATCGACGATGAGGACGGCAGGCACAACATGTTCGGCAATGACGGCACAAACAAAGATGCCGGAGATGTCGCGCAAATCAAGGTCAAAGACACCGCGAAGCTGACCTTCACGATTGACTCCACTGCCGCCGCCACGTTCTATGTCTACGAAAAAGGCAAGGACAAGAACAACAAGGACAAACAGATCACTGTCGGAAAAGTTTCGGTCAAGGCCGGCAAACCTGCGACTCTCAGCATCTGTTTGACCGACAGCGGGGACTACTACGTGGCGATGATCGCGAAGAGCGCCAAAAAAGGCATGCTGGGCTATTACAACGTGAATGTTACCGGCTACGACGACATGGTCTTCGTGGACGCCGACGAAGGCGGAAACAACACGGCGGCCACCGGAAACGTCATAGAGGTCGGACGCGACACGACGGCCATTGTCCTGGACACCAACGAGATGATCGGCAGCACGGAGTTCGTCAACTTCGTCGGCTTCTCCGATAGTATCGACTACGCGAAGCTCGACCTCGCATCCAGTGCGTACCTGAGTTTCAACATGAAGGCCGACGGTGCCGCAAAGTTCACGCTCTGGAAGCAGAGCGTCAACGGCGGCAAATTGACGAAGGTTGTCTCCAAGTCGCTTTCGGCGAAAAGCTCTTACACGGGGACCACTGCGGCAAAGTTCCTCGACACGGACAAATATGTCTACTATGTCTCCATGGAATCCACGGACGCCGCGAAGGGCGGAGCCGCGCACTACAACGTCAGCGTCAGTTCCGCCGTGTTCTTCGACAGCTTAGACTACGACCTGATCAACGGGCACGTGTACGACAAGAAAAAGAATCTGAACACGAGATTGAGCGAGTTCCGGACGAACGACATCATTTCTTCCGGCAAAACGGAAATCTTCCTGGACAGCAATGAAATCAAGCAGGACGGCTACAGCAACTTCGTCGGCTGCAACGACAAGGCCGACTACGCCAGGTTCAACGTGGCCTCCGAATGCGCCGTTACGTTCACGATCAATACCACCGGTGTAGGGACGTTTGTGATCTGGCGGAATAACGCGGAGACGAAGAAGCTTGAGGCTCTCGGGAAGGTCGAGATCAAGGACAGTGAGAAGACCGGAATATTGACGGTTTCTGACCTTGCCGAAGTGGAAGAGTATTTCATCTCCATGACAGCGAAGAGCACGAAAGCCAATGCAAGCGGTAGCGTGTTCTACAACGTCTGGGCAGATGCCGCATTGAGCGAAAACGCCAATGACAGCCTCGTTATGCCGGAGACGGACATCCTCAATATGACTGACACACTGAAGTTTGACGAATATGACGTGGATATGCCATTCGCATCTTCTTCGGACTTTACCTCGGAACGCATCTTCGAGGAATCCGGCAAAGGCATCCTCGCCAGCCTGTAAGCATCGAACCAAGAAGATCAAAGAAAACCGCACTCGGCCCGCTGGCTCCGCAAGGAGTCCGCGGGCTGAAGTTTGTCGATTACAGAGCAATGGGTGCCATGTGATATTTCATGGTTCCATCGCCCATGGTGTTCCTGTCAAGGCAGGCGGCCATGTCTACATCAGTGAAGGAGCCACTGTGACAGGCTTCAAAGCCGCCAAGTCATCAACGATCCTCGGTAAGCGAATTTAATGTGTTCTTACGAGGACGCCAGGCAAAAATGACACTTCGTGTCATCATCTCAGAAAGGAGGTAGACATTCATATGCCTAACTGGTGCGATA
>Ga0265301_10007064_pt1 | contig 10605 bp, 9 predicted proteins | sample AusTroGonzalo_MG_2_FD_193488 | JGI IMG/M metagenome (GOLD analysis project Ga0265301, IMG submission 193488) | Bovine rumen microbial communities from tropical cattle in Woodstock, Queensland, Australia - Gonzalo_04 | ecosystem: Host-associated > Mammals > Digestive system > Stomach > Rumen ...
GCCAGACATCATACATATTTTTGGAACAGAATGGCCTTTTGGACTTATCACAGAACACACAACCATTCCCGTTGTCATTCACATTCAAGGCTCTATTATTGAATGCAATAAACATACATATCCCCAGAATTATTCTTTCTTTAACGAAGCGTGTGCAGCGTTCCCCAACATTCCGCTATTCTTAGAAATTCTGTTAAAACCTATAAAAGATCTCACGCCTCTCTATGGAAAGGAAAGTATGGCAAGAGAACCGCTATTACATGGGAAGAACCGAATGGGACAGGACTTTTTCTTTAAGGATGCACCCTAACCGCAAATACTTCCATGTAAACGAAGCTCTACGAGAAGAATTTTTAAATCCGTCTGGGCAGTGGACTTTTCAAAAAAAGGACCACATCATACTGATTACGAATGGCTGTGCTTCTTTTTGGAAAGGTCCAAATATACTACTAAGAACAGCACAAATACTAAAGAATAAGGGAATGAAATTTAAGTGGTTAGTAATAGGAGAAATGCCCCCCCACATAAAAAAACTTATAGAAAAAAAAGAACACTCTTCTTTCAAAGAAAATAATATCAAATTACTTGGCAGGCAAACAGCAAGGCAAATACAAGAAAAAATGAGCAAAGCCTCTTTTTACGTACATTGTTCCTATGTCGATAATAGTCCAAACGTAATTTGCGAAGCACAATGTATCGGGACACCAGTAATTTCAACTTCTGTCGGAGGCATCCCAAGTCTTATCGAAGATAACAAAACAGGATTTCTTGTTTCCCCAAATTCTCCCCCAAAATTAGCAAATTTGATAATATCCTTGAGTAAAAACGAATTTCTTTTAAAAAACATCTCACAAGCAGCCAAAAATGTCGCTCGTATTAGACACGATAAGAATAACATTTTAGCTCAATTACTAGATTGTTACAACACAGTCATTAACCATCACCATATTAATGATTAAACTCATAATCAACATAATAAACATCATTTATAGCAGAATCCTTTCTTCCTCACTTAAAACGAAGAATCGCATTTTCGTTCATTTTCCAACGAGCATCACCGGAAACAAGAACATTTCCTTTGGAAAAAATTGTTTCCTAGGAAAAAATTGCATCATTTCAGCTTGGGAACAACATAGAAAGCAGAAGTTTTCCCCTTCAATACAAGTAGGCAACAATTGTGATTTCGGTGAATTCAACCACATTTCTGCAATAAATAAAATCCAAATTGGAGACGGCTTACTGACTGGACGATGGGTAACAATCACCGACAACGCACATGGGAACAACGACAAAAATGAGCAAAATATTCGTCCAATCGAACGAATCGTTTATTCCAAAGGCCCCGTCATTATCGGAAACAATGTTTGGATTGGAGACAAGGCAACTATACTTCCAGGAGTGACAATTGGTGATAGCGCCATCATAGGAGCAAATACCGTTGTAACTCATAACGTTCCAGCAAACTCAACTGCCGTCGGAAATCCCATGAGAATCATAAAACGATAAGACCATGCCATTAGACAAGCCCATCATTCTCGCCTACTACCTTCCTCAATTTCATCCATTGGCCATTAATGACCTATGGTGGGGAAAAGGCTTTACTGAATGGGATAATGTAAAAAAGGCCAAGCCCCTATTTAAGGGACACCAACAGCCCCGAATTCCCGCTGATTTAGGCTATTACGATTTAACCTCTCGCGACATCCGCTGCAAGCAAGCAGAATTGGCTAAAGAAGCTGCTATTTCCGGTTTCTGTTATTGGCACTACTGGTTCGGCAACAAGAAACAAATCATGAACGAAATCATCGATGAGGTTGTCGAATCAAAAGAACCCGATTTCCCATTTTGCATCGGCTGGGCCAACGAAAGTTGGACAAACAAGCAATGGCAAAAGAACGGCAACGCTAAGAGCGTCGTTGAACAAAAGTATGGAGGCAAAGCGGATTACGAAGAACATTTCGCATACGCCCTAAAACTTTTCAAAGACTCCCGATACATTAAAATTGACAACAAGCCCGTTTTCTTGATTTATCGCCCCGAATTTTTGCCAGATGATTTCTGTCCCTCATGGGAAAGGCTGGCAAAAGAATCCGGTTTTGACGGGATTTACTTCATCGGCAGGCTCAAGCGCAACGTCAGTGCGAAACGCATCGAAACCAAGGGCATCCAAATTTTCACACGAGACCGTATAAACAGTCCATACATGGACAACGGCCTTTTCCACTTTGCCAAGCACCGGATTCATTCCTGGCTAATGGGACTGACGGGAACAGCAATCTCCTATAAGGAAGCCGCCAAATCTTTTGTGAACGGAAAAGAGGATTCCCAAGAAAATTTTATTCCCACCATCATTCCCAATTGGGACCACTCGCCGAGGACAGGGAAATCCGGTTTCATCATCTATGGCAGCAATCCAGACCTCTTTTTTTATCATGCAAAAGAAGTTCTAGAAATCGCATCAAAGAAAGAAAACAAACTTGTATTCCTTAAATCATGGAACGAATGGGGCGAAGGGAATTACATGGAGCCAGACACAGAATTCGGCACACTGTACATAAAAAAATTGGCAGAAGCGATAAAATCTATTTAAATGGCTTGATTTTATTCTTTATTGCAAACAGTGACGCCACAAGAAAGCCAACAACATCGCCATATGTTTTTGACCATTTTCTTCTGATTTCAAAATACTTCTTTTGATACGGAGTAAACCAGGCTCCATTAAAATGGTGAATACAATATGTATTCGGAGTTACCTTACATTTACCAGTCAAGTTGTTCAAGGGAGAGAAATATTCTGCGGCCATGACGGACGTCTCGTCCACAAAATCCTTTAAAATATAAGGTATTGCAACTTCAGGAGTGTTTATTTTCAAAACATTAAAGGCCCGCCCCTCATAAAAATCAAGGCAACTCTTGAGCCATAGCAACTTTGATTCACTACCCATGACAGCCGCCTCGATAACCGGCCTAGCTGTTTCACGTCCAATAAACATCTGCCGGTCTAACAAATCATCAAACGACTTTAGAACTTCAACATCGCAATCCAAATAAATGCCACCATAATTATACAAAGCATAAAGGCGAACATAATCGGCGGCAAAGGCCCATTTCTTTTGGGCAATGGCACTATCAATCCACTCGCTATGGATTTCTTTGATTCTTTCCATATCCCAAAGCACGAATTCATAATCAGGCAGCATACGTCGCCAAGATTCAACGCAACGCGATTCGACGTCTGGGAAAAGCTCTCCACTAAGCCAGCAATAATGAATTACTTTAGGTATAGCCATCACGCCCCCGCCTTCAATGATTTAACCTTCTCCACCATCTTAGATATAACTTTTTTTAGAGTATACCAAGCGCCCTCGTAACGGCAATGAATAAAGAGTGCGGCGATACTAGAAAGTATTTCTCCTATCTTTTCGCCAAATACCTTGCATAATTTGATTCTCAACCTTACATGCACACTCTGAGCCTTAGTGTACCAAGAACCATTGAAATGATGCACGCTGTATGTTTCCTCGGTAGCCTCTACTTCCAATGTTCGCGTGTTTTTGGGGCTAAAGAATGCCATCGGAAGCAGGCACACCGTATTCGGATCAGAATCAAATTCCTTCACCGAAGGAATGTTCTTTAACTTATACTTCGCAAAAACAAGAGCCATGGCATACGGCAAAATCAACATGTCCAGTTCGCCATTCGGCTTGACGAAATTCCTATCTTTATAATAATCCAAGCAAGCCTTGATAACGAGGTTTCCTTTTTCGCAGCCCATCGTAGCAGCCTCAATCGTATTTGAGGCATCAATCATGTCAAAATAGTGCTCCCGCCCAAAAAAGTACAGCAGTTCCAATAAGTCATCGAACGACTTCAACACTTCCACGTCACTATCGAGATAGATGCCACCATAGTTATAGAGCGCATATAGACGGATGTAGTCGGCAGCAAAGGCCCACTTTTTGGCCGCACAGGCCTGCTCCACCCAAGGTACGGAATGGATGTCGAAGCGGTTCATGTCCCAAAGCATGAACTCGTAATCCGGGAGTTTTTCCTTCCAGCTCTGTATGCAGCGCTGGACCAGCTCCGAGTAAGGGTCGCCGCTCAGCCAGCAGTAATGGATTATCTTGGGTATGGACATTTCTACTCCTCATTAGAGAGTTCAAAATTTTTTATCCGAATACCCTTATACGTGAAATTTTCCGCACCGGCATACACAATGTTTTCTCCAGCAGATTCTTCCGGATATTCAGACTTGAACACCTCCAAATTTTTACAGAAACTGCTGTTGAACGATGCTGCCGATTTTATTTCAGTAGGAATCAGCGTGCGTCCATTCTCTTCAACTAGATCAACCTCAATTCCAGATGATGTCCTGTAATACCAGAAATTAGACGGCTTTGTCGTATTGAATGCATGCTTGATTTTCTCAAGTATTACCAAGTTTTCAAAAAGACTGCCCCGCAAAGGGTCGCGATTCAGCTGCGCCTCTTCGTTTATTCCAAGCAAGGAGCAGGCCACACCAGTGTCGTAAAAATACAGCTTCGGGGACTTAATCAACCGCTTGCTCCTATTCACGTACCATGGATTCAGCAAGAAACAGATATACGACGCATCCAAGATGGAAAGCCATTCCTTCACAGTCTTCACGGATATCCCGCAATCATTCGAAAGCGATGTATAATCCAGAACAGAGCCGATTCTCCCCGCGCAAAGCGTGAGAAACCTCTGGAAAAGGTTCGAGTCCTTGACGTTGACAATCTGGCGAACATCTCGCTCGATATAACTACCGATATAGTTCCTGAAGAAAAAGGTCCTGTCCGGCCTTTCTGTTACGAGTCGGGGATATCCTCCATACAAGATTCTTTTGTCGGCGCCGGCGAGCCACGTCTGTGACCTGATCTCCGTCATCGAGAAAGGCAACAAAGTAAGGATGGCGATGCGCCCCGCCAAACTCTGGGATGTTATTTGCCGTAACGAGAAATTGTCACTGCCCGTCAAGATAAAGAAACCGTTTCGTTTCTTGTCGTCGACAATCTGCTGCATATACGAAAGCAGGTCCGGCGTCCTCTGTATTTCATCGAAAACTGCTCCGTCGGGAAAGTCTGCCAAAAAACCTCTCGGGTCATCTAACGCTCGGCTACGCGTATCCGGGTTTTCCATCGACACATAAGGTTTGTCCGCGAAGACCGCTCTACACATGGTGGTCTTGCCAGACTGCCTAGGGCCATGCACCAACACCACAGGGTACTCCCCTGCGGCCTTTTTTAATGACGAAGCTATTTCTCGTTCAATCATACCATAAATATACATCTTTTCTTGCAAAACAGGCAGTCAACTTCCATTTTTGCAAGAAAATTATCAAAAACACGCTTATTTCCTAAAATATGACAACAGGAACCCAGTGGGTGAAACTTTCGCGGCGGATTTTGGGGGCGCCGAGGATGGGGCGGTGCGTCCCCTGGATTATGAAGCGGACTCCGGAATGCTTGCGTGCCACATCGGCAATGCCGTGTAAAGTCGCATGGAGCTTGGCCCGGTCACCATCGCGAGAATTCTGCGTAGTCAGGGCTATCACTTTGGCCTGTTCCGGAGCGAAAAGGGAATCCAACGAAAGCAGGCTATCCAACTTACCGAGCATTACGGAATCGCTGCACTTCTGGCAGAAAATTTTCTGCGTATACCGCAAGGTGTCTATGTACAAGTTACGGCCGTACTCCAGGGAATCTCCGCCGAACAGGTAAACCCCATCGCGAGAACTAGTGCTATCTCCGGGAATGCGCAGTTCTGCAAATTCCGCATGGCGAGTGCGATTCGCCAGCCTGTGGTGTAGAAATTCCTTGTGAGGCAAATCCTTGAAAATGGAGAAATCTTCTGCAAGTAGATGTTCATCAAAGGGAACACCCCAGGCATCCACCAAAATAGCGACGGTTGTCCGTGAGGAATCGGCAAAGCGAAACAGCAACGACTTCTTGTCCAGCAGTTCATACTTGCCCGTATATTCTGCAGTCAGCGAGTCCGCATCCGTAAAAGGTTGCATGTGCCAAGGTTTTTCCAACTCAACAAAAAGCGTTGCCCCCATCAAGTACGAAATAGCCACAGCCAACACGACAAAGGCACAAAAACCATATAGCGATACTTTCTGCAATTTCGTCATGGTTCGCCCTCAACCGTTTTATATTTGAGCAGTTTCAAATAACCGAATGTTTTTACAGTGTCTATAACAAAATTTTTGTGGTAATGGGTTTTGTAATAGTAGTCCAACTTTACCCCTTTACCACTGCTGAGCACAAACACACTGTCTTTCACAATATCGCGGAGTGGATTTTCAACCCCACGTTTTTCCAATTCACGCTTCATTCCAGGCAGGTTCACATTCCAGTAACCGATAGGCACTATGTTACCCCAACTACCAGGGGCCGCTGCCCTATACGCCGGCTCTTTATAAGAGGCAAGAGCCTTGTACGGATCAAAGTATAACAGAAATACGCAACTAGGGTGCATCTCGGCATAACGAGTAAATTGAACCCACTCTGCAGGCATTTTTCGAGAACCAAAAAATAAGCGGTCGTTCTCTATTGAGCGTTGAGTTGACATGGCGAATACAAAGCATAAAACAGACATTGCACAAATCAGATAAAAAAGTTTTTTTTCACCAGAAATGATTTTATCCTCTTGTATCCGCATAAACGGAACTGCGCAAATTACAGCATAAAGCCAGATACCCGTTTCCACATGGTACACAACCCTGTTCTGCATCAATAGGTAACTGAGGCACAATGCAATCAGAGCAAGCGATCCCCAAGCATACCAACCCGCCCTTTTGGGGACGGTAAAGAAAAGGAACATACACAAGACAACCCAGCACCATGCGTTTGTATGCAAAAAGGAGTTTGCTACGGCATAAACCAAGGCAACCGGCATTTTTGCCTTATTGAGTTCATAGCGGTTCCTGTAAACCACATCCGCTATAGGTCTTAAACTGTCGTAAGAAAATGCTTCCGTATCATAGAACATCCAGCGTTCTAGTATTCGGAAGTCTTGCCCATGCATTCCGCGTTCTTCAAGTTCATCGTATGTGGCATCGCTGTCGTAAAAAGCACCATCCCCCAAAAGTGCTCGCGGCCCCTGATAAGCCAAATAATAAGCATATTCGCCGTTATCTTCAAACAGGCTCCGATTGAACAACTGCAATCCGTAATACGCAAATCCGCAAACAGCAAGCGCCAAAAGCGTCGCGAGCCACCCCTTCTTGGTTTTCCAGAAGCCCCACACCAACAAAGCCCCCGCAAACGGGACTCCCAACAAGAACCCCTCTTTGCGGAAAACGATTCCCGCAATCAAGAACACCACCGCAACAAGCAACAAAGGCCACCGTCTTTCGATATGGCCAAAGTACAATAGCAAGATACCAGCCGCCGTCGCGACAGCGGCACACTGAGTGAACGATAACTGTAAGTAAAAATCGGGAGCAAGACACGCAAGCAAAAAACACGACAATGCAATCCCAAGCTTGCCACCCACCTGCCGCAGCATAAAGTAAGTGAGCACTGTGAACGACGCAAAAACAGAAAGCAGTTCAAAAACAAAATACCAGCCAACACCAGGAAATAAGGAATAAAACGGCCGCAAAAAATAGGCGTAAGCCCCATTCACAAACAGCGTATGCGCATCAAACTCTCCACCATACGCTCCCGTCACAATGGCCGACATAAAATAGTCGTCCATGGAGCCAAAATGCACCCCGCCAATCCCCAAGCAAAGCAAGAGGAAAAAGAGGTTCAGGCATAAAGCTCCGCAGAAAAAATTCTGTATGATGCTTTTCAACTTCATGGACTAAAATATACCTTCTATACGAGTAATTTTTTCATCTACAGGACACTCATATAGCCAAACATATTTCTGTTTAACATCTAGAAATAAAGAATCTTCCTTGGGGAGCGGTAAATTCGCATAATCTGTAGCAAAATGAGTTATTTCATCTATCTCACAAAGGAATTCTACTCTAGCAAGTAAAGTATCCGTATTTGCATAGACATCAGCAATTTTTCGAGTATAGTCGTCCAAATTCCCTAATACAGTATCGCCCAAAAGCAAAGCATTTTTCCTCCTTTGAGCTTCCAAAGACTGTCCCTTATAAAATAATTCCCCGATATTGATAGTTTCGTCGGCATACGTCCCTGTCAAAAATTTAAAACGAGATTGTAACGGAAACTCTCTATTTTCAACAAACAAAATTTTTCCTCTATCTTGAACCTGCGGGAATATTGTCTCATCAAAAAACACATCCATCTGGAGTTCATCAATAATCCGCGATTCACTGCGGACATCCCACATGGCAACATCCCAAATAGCAAAAACCACAATCATCAACAAAAACGGCGACCATAAAGTTTTTTGTCTAGTAGAATTATTCCAGCAGATTATCCATACAATCAAGCAAAACAACACCACAAAGAAAAATGAACTAAACAACCCTGATTCAAGCAAAGGCGAAGCTTGTAACCCTGATAAATACTCAACAAAAGAAACAACCACCGCAACTGCAATTAGAAATTTCTTAAATAAGCCCTGGATAGTAGGAAAAAAATATAAAACTATCACAACCATAGGAAGTATCGTCAAATTACCATTAAACAAAGAAAGCCCAAACGAAATTGCAAACCAAAATTTGCGTTCCACAAGACATATTATCGCAAGTGCACTCAAAACAACCTTATGGACCAGCAGAAAATGCGCAGGCAAATCCATAAAATAACGGGCAACATCCGTACTTCCAATATTCTGTTCCAATGCCAGTTGAACAATATTTCCCAAAAAAGCGGACACAACAAAAAAAGCCAACGCCATTCCAAATGCGACACGGACAAGAAAAACCCTTGACAATATCCACAAAGAGAAACGTGACAAACAGTCTCTATTTTCCCAAATACATAGCACTCCCACCGGCAACATTGGAACAAAACCAAACCACAAAACTCTATAAGGCTGAGCCTGAACAAGAAGCTGATGGCGCATCAATATACCAGCATATTGCCAAAATATGCCTATAAGGGTAATCAAAAAGAAAACGAACGCAAGCTTTGATACGGCAGGATTTCGACAGAACTTCCACATAAGCCACCAGAAAACAAGAACACCCGCAAAACACAAAGCATCTTCCCCCGTAGGGGTAAAAGGAATGTATTTTCCAAACCAATCTATCGAATAAAAATCAAATCTCCCCACATGCAGAAACGCAGTCAATGGGGCAAGCAGCGCAACAATACCCACCGGCCAGCGAATTTTTGGATAATGATATAGCAACCACAATGGGATGCCCCAGCCACCCATCAGGGGATGTAATACAGCAGCCAACAAAAACATCACAAGTGAAACTAGCCTATTCTTAGACCAAAAGAAAGCCAATCCGAAGAGGATAAAAATTTCCGCCACAAATCGAGCAACCAAAATATGATCTATAATCGGAAAATAAGCACCACTACCATACAATTTATTTGTAAACACTACAAGTGTTGCGACAAAAGTGGGTAATGCCCATGTCGGAACACCCCATCGTTTTGTCCAACAGACTGCAAGCGTAATCGCAGCAATCCCCCACAGAAATTCAAACAGAAAAACTGCAAACATTCCCCCATGATTTACCCCAAACAGTTTAAAAAACACTGTCATCAATGGCGAAAATACCGTAAAACTGTCCTGGTTACCGAACATAAACGGGACATCGCCTACGAATCGATCAGGGTGCATAAAATGGACGACCTGCAACAAATAGCGACCGGCATCTTCAAAATACCCGTAATATCGGAATAAGACGAAGAAAAAAGCCAATCCAGCTGTATAGACAAACCACCTTTTTTTTAGCAAGTCAATCATTTAGGGCAACCATACAACAAAATCTTTTGATTATTTCGTGTCATAATTGAATCTTCCACACCAAACGGAAGATCTATTTTATCAGTCACAATATGCGAAATTTCTTTATTTTCACAAAGAAAAGAAGTCCTATCTGCAAGCGTATCAGTATTGGCAAATTTATTCAAAATATCACCAACCGTATAAAATGTTTGCGACTGAGAATCTAATTCTTTTTTATAAAGCAAATGTGACCGTTCCAAAGCAGTTCTATAATGCTTTTTATTAAAAATCCCCCCTATATCAATGGAACCAGTAAAGTAAGTTCCCGTCATGAACTGCAACCTGGGTTCCCCCAAATAATTTCCAGTCACATAATAAAGCATGCGCCCTCGTTCTTTGACCTGTGGAAAAATACTCTCATGCAGAAATTCGTTCAACTGTTTTTCTCTCTTTAAGGTATTTACACAAGACGATCCATAATGGATCATAGCAAATATGCTACATAAAGACAACCATATCACCATAATTGAATAAGAAAATCGACTTTTCCAATAAATCACCAAAAGCGAAATCATCGTTGAAATCACCACATATGGAAAACTCAGAGGGAATCCTTCAAATAACGATTGTCGTCTTGCGGATGCATCAAATATTCCATCAAACAAAGTTAATACAAAAATAAAAACTATTCCACCCCACAATTTCGGTTTATCTAATTTAGGAAAGCAAAGCACAAAGAGAGGGAGTAAT
>Ga0265301_10007066_pt1 | contig 10601 bp, 6 predicted proteins | sample AusTroGonzalo_MG_2_FD_193488 | JGI IMG/M metagenome (GOLD analysis project Ga0265301, IMG submission 193488) | Bovine rumen microbial communities from tropical cattle in Woodstock, Queensland, Australia - Gonzalo_04 | ecosystem: Host-associated > Mammals > Digestive system > Stomach > Rumen ...
ATTTTTGCGCACTATTATACAAGGCCGGAAATACAAGAAGTAGCCGATTTCATCGGAGATTCTTTGGCTCTTGCACAGCAAGCTACGCGCGTACAGGCGGATATATTAGTAATGTGTGGCGTGCATTTCATGGGTGAAACAATGAAGATCCTTTGTCCGGATAAGAAAGTACTCATCCCTGATATGCAAGCCGGCTGTTCACTTGCCGATAGTTGTAAAGCCGAAGACCTAGCCGCTTTCAAAGCTGAACACCCGGACCATATGGTCGTTTCATACGTAAACACAACTGCCGAAGTAAAAGCGCTTACAGATGTAGTAGTCACTTCCTCTAACGCCAAAAAGATTGTAGACCAATTACCAGCAGACGCTAAAATCATCTTTGGTCCCGACCATAACTTAGGATCCTATATCAATTCAGTTACAGGTCGCAATATGCTTCTTTGGAATGGCGCTTGTCATGTGCATAGCCGCTTCTCACTCGATGCGCTACTCCAACTAAAAGCAGAAAACCCTGGCATAGAAGTGCTCGCGCATCCCGAATGTAAAGCTCCTATTCTCGCTCAGAGTGACGTAATAGGTTCTACACAGGCACTCCTTCAACACACCATCAAATCGCCCGCTAAACGCTTTATCATAGCTACCGAATCAGGCATCCTCTTTGAGATGAAACGTGCGTGTCCGGATAAAGAGTTTATTCCTGTTCCGCCGGAAGTAACCGAAGGCGTAGGTTGTTCCTGCAACGAGTGCGAGTATATGCGCATGAACACACTCGATAAACTCTATTCCTGCCTCCTTAACGAGTCTCCCGAAATACTCGTCCAAAAAGAAACAGCCACCAAAGCGATCTCTTCCATCCAACGCATGCTATCAATGAGTTAATAAAGCCCAAATACACTTTTAACGACTCATTCACTAGCTTTTACCATAGGATACCCATAGGATATCCATAAGATACCCATAGGATAAACTCCATTTTTTGCACAAAACATGCTTTATACTATATATATACTTAGTATATATATACTTTTTGTCTTACTTTTTTCTAAAGAATAAAATAGTATAAACTACTAATTATTTCCTATTATTAATAAAATTTTTATAAAATATTATATTATTTGCTATATTTTAGTATTTTATTTACTATTACTATGAAAAATTTGTATATTTCATAAAAAAACAGTAATTTTGTCGCCGAATTGATAAAATGATTGCTTAAATAATGAAAATTCTATTTGTAATTGACACGTTTTATACGTCTAATAACGGTACCAGTATCTCCGCTCAACGCTATGCTGCCGAACTGCGCAAGCGCGGACATCAAGTACGTATTCTATGCGGAGACAAACCTAAATCGATGCAAGCTCCGCAAGCGCAAAGTGATGATTTCTGCACAGGGATTTTCCATTTTCCTATTTTCCAACCTCTCTGTGAGAAGAATGATTTCTTCTATGCGAACGCGGATAAAAAGATTATTCAACAAGCTTGCAACTGGGCAGATATCGTACATATATACACACCTTTCTTCCTTTCAAATGCTACACTTTCCTATTGTAAGCAAATAAATAAACCTGTGACAGCGGCTTTCCATGTTCAACCGGAGAATATCACTTCCTCGTTTGGACTTGGAAAAGTTAAAATGCTGAATAATATGATTTATCGCATTTTCCGTCACTTTACATACAGCCGAGTTCAACATATTCACACCCCTTCAAACTTCATCGCTAATCAATTGCGCGAGCACGGCTATAAAGCCCAAATGCACGTCATATCCAACGGTATTCATGACGAGTTTATCCAGGCCGGTAGCAATAAATTTAACACAGTAAGCGCCACAACAAGTGAAAATAACATTTTCAAAGTTATGATGATTGGTCGTCTCAGTAATGAAAAACGCCAGGATGTGATCATCAATGCGCTTCAATACAGTAAGTATAAAGACCGTATTCAACTGGTTTTTGCGGGGCGTGGTCCTCTTAAGGAACATTATTTGAAGTTGAGTAAAAATCTTCCTATTCAACCTCAATTTGTCTATTTAAACCGCGAACAACTCATATCTGAACTGCTGACTACGGATTTATATATTCATGCCTCAGACATGGAAATAGAAGCCATTAGTTGTATAGAAGCATTTGCCACGGGACTTGTGCCTGTGATTGCCAATTCATCACAAAGTGCTACGCCGCAGTTCGCTTTAGATGAACGCAGTCTATTCCAACCAGGAGACCCAAAAGACCTTGCACGAGTGATTGATTATTGGTTAGACAGACCGGAAGAAAGACATCTGATGGAGAAAAAATACGCTTCATCAGCGCATAAATACACCCTTACCAACGCTGTCAGACGCTTCGAATCAATGTTATATGCTGAATTGAATAATGAAATACCTGCAACCATATCTACTCGTACTCCTTTGTTTACTTCCATTAAACGCCAGGCCATCCGACTCTACAAACATATCGCTTGATATTCTTCATACCTTTTGGTACAGCCATACGGAGAGTATTTTCCGCCGCGTGGATATTTATCTTCCTGCAGCATATGATACGTGCTCTCAACCATTACCTGTACTATATCTCATTCACGGTATAAATGGATACGAAGGTTCATGGCAAGACAAAGGAAATGTAGTTGACACGCTCGAAGCGTTTATTGCTTCAGGGCGTTGTCAACCTATGATACTTGTTATGCCTGATTGTAATAAATGGCCCTTTAAGAAACGACCTGTTGATCACGGCAACTTATGGAAATGTCTCCTTCGTTATAGTACTTTAAGCCATGAACATCAGATAGAATATGCGCTTAGTGACTTAATAGATATGATTGATTCTACGTATTGTGTCTCTACTTGTTCAATTGCAGGACTTAGCGATGGAGCACGAATGGCGGCTAATATTGCTAATCTACGACCTGATCGTATTAGCGACGTGGGACTTTTCTCGCCGGTTTTACACAAAGATCAACTACCGCGCGATTCTACGCAGAGTTATTCGATTTATGTAGGAAAGAACGATTTCTTCTATCCTTCCGGAAATCGTTTTCACAAACGTCTTACAAAAGCGCATTATCCGCATCGATGGGTGGTTTATCCGGGCCATCATAACTGGACCATCTGGCGCAGATCTCTATCAGATTTCTTAGATCAACCCTAACTATTGTATGAATGAAGTCCGCCTAAAAGATACGACACACCAAAATAGGTGAACAACACAAAGAAAAAGGCGACTATACTAAGTATGTGGTACATAATTCTCCATTTTCCATTCTCCATTTTCCATTTCCTTATCCACGGCCAGTGGAGAAGGACCGCATAGACGAGCATAGTAATCAGTGCCCAGGTCTCTTTCGGATCCCAGCCCCAATAACGTCCCCAACTCATGTTCGCCCACACGGCACCGATGAAGATACCGGCCATCAAACAAAACTCAGCGGGATACAATAAAATGGTTGATAGGTTATAGGTTATAGGTGATAGTTTTTTGCTGCACAAGCCGATGATGCCGTTAATGGCGATGATGGCAAAGAGTGTGTACGCCAACATGATTACGGACACATGAATACCGAGTAAAGGAGTTTGTAAAACCGGTTGCAAAGGCGGCTTAGGAGTGACTACTTTCGTCATCACAAAAGCCATGATAATGGCTACTACAGCCAAGCCGACCATCAGCCATTTGTGCTGCTGACGAAGCATGGCGCGGAAATAGGTGCGCTTTTGAAAGAAGAACGCAATCATAGCCACCAGCAGCAACGCATAGCCGGTGTACGTGATTCCAATACCCCAAGGATCATAGTTATAACTGAGCACTACCCCTGCTTCGTCGCTATCATAATCCGATTGACAAAAACGCCAGTTGTGGTACTTCAAAGGTTTATTCATCCGAATTGTTCCCTCTTCAACAACCAGAGGTTGTTTGCTTCTATCGAGTAGGCGCAATTCACTAATGAAATCCACAGGATTATTATCGGCATCATTAACCACCTGAAAATCCCACAAAAAGAGACTTAGAGTTGAGTGTTTAGTGTTTAGAGATTCCGCCCTATCTGCGCGGAGATGTATCTCGCCTTGCTCGCCGAAGAAATGCGTCACACAAGCCCCGACGAATATTGTCAAAAGGGCTAAATGAAGTAATAACGTTGCTTGTTTTCTGAACATAAATTTATATTTAGACCGTCCTTTGGACTGAAAGAATAAAGACCGTTTACTACGCTCACTGAAAGAATAAAGATTTGTTATTATCGGTCGAATCATTTAAATATTTATTCCTTTAGCGAAGCGGTCCTTGCTCCTTATTCCAATTTTGAGTGCAAAATTACACAAAAAATCCCACCTGAGCAATAGTGGGAAGCAAAATCACAACAAATGGGGATAGGAGAAAAAGAGAAAGTCCGAATACTATTTCAGGAAACGGACGAAACTTTTTAAGCGGCGTTTGACTAACGCCTGAAATACAAAGAAAACCGCTTGGCGTTGTAGTGGGCGCCAAGCGGAGGAAAGGGAGTGAGCAATCGCCCATAGATGGTCGATGAAAATTATTTTACTTGCTGGCCGGTGAGGGTATAGGTGCGAGAGTCATCAGTAAGGATGTATATGTTGCCTTGAAGGAGCAGTTTTTGGGCAGAATTAGTGGGGTTGGTGACAACAGAAGGGGAGGATGTAGGAGAGTCGGGTGTATAGATGGCTTGGATCTCAAGGGTGTCTCCTAAATCTCCTCCAACAACTACCCATTTAAGGAAAGTAAAGCCAGTAAAATAAGGAGGTACAGGGATTTTAATAGAAATATTATCGTCAGAAATCTCTCCATGGTCTACATCGTTGGTAAATAGCACATCAAGATCAAGCGTTTGCCCTTCTTCATATAGAGCCGTAACAACTAGATCGCTGATGATGGAATTAAACTCTTTGTCCCATCCGATGAAGGTGTACCACTCGCGGGTTGGGTTAGCTGGAGGTGTTGCGGCTGTTTGGTATGCTACATTTTCTGCTTTAAGAAGAGTATTATCCCAATTACGGAATTCAACACGATAGTGATTGATCTGGTATTGAGCAGTAACGATGATGTCTTCGGAAACATGACTAAATTCTTTGTCCCATCCTGTAAAGGTATATCCTTCGCGAGTAGGATCAACAGGAGGAGTAGCGGATGAGTAAATAACCACAGTGTCGTTTTTGATAAGAGCGTTATTCCAATCTTGGAAAGTAATTACGCACTCTGAATATCGGATGTTTTCAAAATCTTTCCATACATCAGCCGCTTGATACAATTCTTCGGATTTTCTAGGGATATATAAGGTACAAGTAGATTTATTAACATATTCAAACACATTGGAAACTACCGGCTGTGGTGTGAGTGCAAAATTATAGATGGCTTTAAGATTCCCGCAGCTATAAAATGCGCTCGACGCTATGTTTTCCAAGCTGATTGGAAGAGTAAGAGAAGAAATGTTGGTACACCCGAGGAAAGCATTCTTTTCTAATGTGGTTACTCCGTTAGGGATATTTAATGTAGTGAGACCAATACACCAAGCGAAAGCGGATTCTCCGATGCTGGTAACTTTATAAGGAATCGAAATTTCTTTTAATGCCGTGCATTGCCAAAAAGCGTTATTACCTATGCGGGTTAAATCTTCAGGGAACGTCACATAAGAAAGTAGAGAAGCATATTTTGACCAAGGAGCGGTATTGCCATAGTTTGTATAATCCCGCATTTCTCCGCTACCAGAAATAGTCAATATACTGTCCAGTGTGTTATATACCCAAGTAAGGTTGTCGCCGCAGATTCCTCTTTCGGACATCTGCCAAGTATGAGTGAATTGTTTCCACACATTTGCAGTACTATACGAATAATCTGCACCCTCGGGAACAAACAAAGTGCACTCTTCTTTGTCCACATCTTCCATCACATTGCTATAGATAGTTTGCGGATAGTCGGCATAGTTATAAATGAATCGCAAGTTAAAGCAACCAGATAAAGCGTAGTCTCCGATGTTCTGCACATTTGCAGAAATACGAACAGAAGTTAAACCATTTTGGCGGTAACATAAATAAGCCGGAATATTCTTCACATTCTCGCCGAATGTTATGTTTCCAATAGAAATGGATGAATTATAAAAAGGAGAACCATCAGAAGAAGATATTTCATAATATGAATCGCTATTCCATAATACAGAATCCAAATTATAGCAAGAAGCGAAAGCTGCGCTACCTATCTCTCTCACATTCTTGCCAATTGTAATTGAGCGCAATTCATTGCACTCGGCGAAGGCATTTTCGCCAATTCTGCGAACTTGGTCGGGAATAATAATTGACTCCAGATGTTCGCAATTCCTAAAAGCATAATTTGGGATAAATCGGGTTTTCTCATTGATGGTGTAGTGAGTTTGCGTTTTATCCACGACTTCTATGATAAAATAATCAGCATAGCGGATATTATCAATTACAGGCAAACTGGTACAGCCATTAAAGACCTCGTCCACATCCCTAAGTTCCGTTCCTAAGAAAGTGACAGAAGATAGGTTGGTACAATTGGCGAACGCGTCATTATATATTTGGTACACCAATTGAGGGATAGTGACCGATTTAAGATTGATACAATCGGCAAAAGCGTACCTTCCAATCGTTTTAAGTGATTCAGGAAAGGAGATATATGCAATGTATGACCGATATTGGTTCCATGGAACAGCCTCATAAGTATACCAATTGGCCATATCGCCCGATCCTTCGAACACAAGTGTACTATCCTCGGTGCTAAGAGACCAAGTGAGTGTAGGATATCCATATGTGCTACAATTTCCGGAATAGACTTCGGCATAAAGAGTTCCAATACTTGCAACCAAGGCTAAAAAGAAAGAAAATAATTTTGTTTTCATTGTATAGAGCTTATAAATTATACAAAAAGCGTGCGTTTTCTTTCGCTTCATTTGATTCGTTGAGGTCTTCGACTACCTTGTTAATTCAAATTTACGCACGGAAAACTCACGCTGATACGTGAGCGTGCATAAACCGCGCTTGAATTAACAAAGATTGTTGAAGTTGTCGAAGTTTCAACGAATCAAGTTGGGCTTATTACGCTATGTGTCGGCGCTCGCTAGCGCCTATGTTATGTCATTTTTGCTCGGTTTAACGTCTCGGGTAGGACGGGATTTATTTAGCCAATTCTTCTTGCAAGTAACTATATACATAGCCGGAAGATTGGAAGTATAAGCCGGTTTTGGGGTCGTTGAGTTTCTCAAACAAACGAGAGTTATATACCTTGTCGAACGCTTCTTGCATCGTTAAGCCGCGTTCTTCCATAAGACGGGATATAAGGTCTTTCACTATCTCCTCTTTCATATTTTGAAATTCTGCCTGCGAGACGTTCATTGCTTAATCAGTTTATCAATCGCCCTTTGCGTGCAAAAAGCGTATTGGAAAGTGATCGTGGTAAAGAATCATAGATTGCCTCCTTTCCTTTTGCAGTATTCTTGCAAGGTTTGCAGGTTGTCCTCAACGGAGAGCGTGTGCATGATATTATAGTGTTTCTCGCACAAAGCCAACGCTCCATACTGCTGTAGATAGCGGTAGGACTGCACCTCCGACACCTTATGCAGGTGAGCAAATTCCGCTACCAGCAATACGAGGTACTCAATCTTATCTATGACCGTTTTTGCCATGTCAATTATAACTCTTTGCAACTTTTTGCTGCAAAGTTAGTGTTTTTTTTTGACATATGCAAGTTTTCTGGCAAGAAACTGTGGATTTTAAGGATTTTGTAACGGAAATGAATGAATAGCATCCTTAAGATGGAGCTGAACACATAAAGATGCGTGAATGAAGTGAATGGTGAAAGTCACGCTACAGTGACGTCCGTAATGCGAACGTAATGCGAATGAGAATGACCCGTTGCAGTATTCATCGCCAAAGGATATATATTCACCATTCACTACATTCACACAAAAATGTGTGTTCATTACTAAAATTCCCACAAAAAAAAGCAGACTCACAAGGAATCTGCTTTTAGAAACAAAGAAGGCGATGTTAAATTGCATTGATGAAAGCAACGACGGCATCGCGGTCGGCTTTGGGCAGTTGATAGAACTGTTGCGTGGGCCAGTAGGCGTCGGACTCGGAGCTGTAGCCATGCCACATGATTGCCTCTATCACGTTGCGGGCACGGGTGTCGTGCATACGCGCCTCGTAGGCGTCACCAGTGGCTTTGCGGTGCAGACCGCGTCCCCATAACGGCATGGTTCGACACCAGCCTGTGCGGATGTCGTTCTCCATGCAGAGCTTATGCTGAATCATGTCGGTGTAGGGCCAAATCTTCTGGTTCGGGTAACGCGGCATGGAAGCCGTGAAGCCTTTGAAGTTATTCGGGTCACGCACTTCGTCCGAACCGGTGGTCCAAGTAGGACGATGGCAGTAGTCGCAGCCTATTTGCGAGAAGAGTTCCTTACCTCGCAGCACTTGTTTGTCGGTCACGTTACGTGCAGCAGGAACAGCCAAGCCACGATGCCAGACCATGACTTGCGTGAACTCGTCGTCGCTCATCTCTGCCGGTAACTCTCTGCTCGTCAGGTAGTTATAAATCTCTTGTTCCGTACCAAACTCCGCTTGCACTTCCGGGTCTTTGGATGCGTACTCGGCATAGATAGTGCCGTTAAGGTCGAGGTAGTGATATTTGCGGTCGGAACGGGTGACGTTGGTGATATTCCAGATGGCATTGGCACCTGCGCCGTCCATGAGCGGGCCACGCGTGAGGGCATAGGTGAAACGTTTCGGTCCCCACTGCGGGTCGTTCTTGTAGTAACCGGAAGTCTGGAAACCGCCGTTCCAGAACGCAGGGTTCAGACCGTTATGCAGCTTGCCGTCTGCTGCCTCTTTGGCGTACTGGTCGATGATGTCTTGGTCGGGTATCGCATCCAGCAGTCCCGAGCCATACACACCTATCGTGTTCTCCAACTTGACTTCATAGCCCTGGCTCTCCAGCAAGCCGTCCGGATCACGGTAGCCCTGGTTATACACATATACGGCCGTGTTGGGCATCGTCACTTCGGGGTAACGCAGTTCGTAGGTCTCGCCGTCCGCGAACTTATTGCCGTGCTCATCGGTCGCGGTCTTCCACGTGACGGTGATCTGGTCAGGGTCAAGCGGTGCTTTGAAGGGCGCAGCGCCGAATAGTTGCGGCATGCCGGCGAGCCAAGGCACGTAGGCTTGTGTGGCAGGGTTGATGACTACGAGTAGCGTGCCGTTGCCCACTTCTGAAGCGTTGTAAGTGCCTTCGGGAACGGACGTGCCGTGCGAGTAGTTGGGGTGGCAGTGTTGGCAGGACGAACGGACGTAGACAGGTCCCAAGCCGTGCTGACGACCGCTCTCGTTGGTCACGAAAGGCTTCTCGGCAATCTGGTCACCTTGCATAAAATCATTGGTCAAACCTGCTTGTTCAGCGGCAGGCGTTGGCTGACGAAACGTTTTCGATGTCAGATTTGTGGTTGTACCGAGTTTGCCGCCGGTGTAGTACCATTCGGGAAGGTCTGTTTCTGGCTCAGGAGTTGGGGTTTTACATCCGACTAGGCCGACTAGGATGCCTAGGCTGCCTAGGATTCCTAGATAAAATCTCTTTTTCATAATTATTTGCTTAATATGGGTGTTACTTTTTTATCCAAGAGTTCTTCCAATTCACTCACTTTATCCATCGCAGCTTTCACCTGCGGGTTGTTCTGCGCGTTGTTTTCAAAGTCCTCAATGGCTTCGATAGCGGCGATTGACTCTTCGATAGCCTTACGCACATTTGCGTCCAATTCTGCATCACGGCTTTGAATATAGTCCGAAACACTGGCATCGCCTTCTTTTGCTCCGCAATAGACATTGCGGATAGAGATAATATTGTCCGCGAAATCAATCGTGGATGTGCAGCTGTACGGGCTCTCGATATAATCGCGTTCCTCAGCGTTACTGCTCAAGTATGGCTTACCCATCTTCGTTGCTGCTACTTCCCCTGCAATCTCCACACAGCCTGCAATCATCTCTTCCGCTGCTTCTTGGTAGGTCTTATATTCACTATCTTTGCCTACGTGGATGAAGTAGTCTCCGAACTGCTCGTTATAACTCATCGACTTGCCGTTTACAGTGATGACAGCCGCTTTCTCTGCACTTACATGGCCTGCCCAACTGTCCTCCAATAGAATAGTTTGCTGAACGAGGTCTTCGACGATGCCCAGCAGATACACAGCTTCTGCGTGCGTTAAATCAGCAGCGTGCGGTTTACCGGTTCCAATGGCGCGGTCACCTTGTTTGACAGACTCAAAGAGGAAATACTCCGCGGCATGAAAGCCCTTTAAAGCATAGTCGAGTGCACCGACCGCAGGACCTCTGTTCGCTTCAATCTCCGCCATTCGGTTCGGATCATTGAGCAGGGCATTGATTTGTGTGAAATCCAACGGCCATGAATCAATGTGCGGGTCGATATTGTGCTGGTCAGCAGGACCAAACAGAAATGCCTCGCTTTGTTCCCAGAACTTACGCATCTTGCGCCATGTAGTACCGGCCTCAACCATCAGCGCTGAGTAGTCTTCGCCTTTCTCTACTTTGTCCAGAATCTGCCGGCATTGCGTCAACAGGACCAGAC
>Ga0265301_10007068_pt1 | contig 10599 bp, 11 predicted proteins | sample AusTroGonzalo_MG_2_FD_193488 | JGI IMG/M metagenome (GOLD analysis project Ga0265301, IMG submission 193488) | Bovine rumen microbial communities from tropical cattle in Woodstock, Queensland, Australia - Gonzalo_04 | ecosystem: Host-associated > Mammals > Digestive system > Stomach > Rumen ...
ACTGCTGGAATCTGAACGTCGCCAGGAGTGCCTTCAAACAATGTCGAACCGTCTGCATTTGTCAACTTGATGTTTCGGTAAGTGGCTTCCGTATAATTCACCCAGAACGTCACGAAGTTGCGATCAGCCTTTTCCAGACCGTCGTAAGTGAGTACCTGCTTGCCGTCCCAATAGACGGATACCTTGCTGCCTCGACTCTCTATGCGCAGTTTGTGCCACTTTTGCTCTTCATTGACTTGGTCCTTTGTAGCGGGGGCAGATGCTAACGGCGACAATGTATTCATACGGCGTCCGGGACGTCCGCCGAAACCTTGCATCTCACGGACTTCCATCTGGCAGATGGAGAAATCGGCTGTGGCGCTCTGTTGTTGAAGTCTGGCACGTGCTGCCGCCTCGTTGGCTGCGTCGATTTGCGACTGGGTTTGTGCCGGTGTAAAGGTTCGGCTCTCATAATAGGGGTCGTGTATGCGTACGAAATAAGGCGAGCCATCAGCCTTGTTACGGAAGGCAAAACGGATATCCATCAGTCCCCCACTCCAACTGCGCCTGGCCAGTTTGTAGGAACGCCAGTTCACATCCATCGTCAGGTCGAAGTCGCAGGTATCGATGCTGTCAATCTTCAATGGCTGCTCATAACGGGTCGGCGAGTGCAGCACCATGTCGTCGTCCATATACCACCCGTCGAAATAACCGTCGCGCGGATGGATGCCAGGATACTGTTCCGGCTCGAACGAACGCTCCTGAATCAGTTCCTGCCACACGCCATTATTGGCACTGAAATAGATGTGTTCAAACAGTTGTCCGTAGAGCATCTCATCGATGATTCCCGAGGGCTTCTTGCTCTCAACCTTGATTTCATACTCGTTTTGGGCTCCGGCCGACATGCCAATTGCCAGAAGCACTAACAGCAGGTTTCTTTTCATATACATATCTTTCTATATTGTGCTGATTAATTCTCCTCCTCCGGCTCATTCAGATAGTTCTGCATCGATTCCATAAAACTGAACGATGCCTCCTGGCCGTCAGGATCTTTGTAGAATCGGATGATGTCATGCACACGCCAGTCACCATCCTCCCGACAGAGCCTGAACTTCTGGTGGACGGTCTGTATGGAACTGTGCAGCGTGAAACTCACCGTAGCCCTGCCCTGCGCTGCGTCCAACTGCTCAAAGCGGATGTCGCGAACCTCCAGGTCATCAGGGTTGCTATCCTGCATATCCGTCCAATAGTCATCGTTGAAAAAGCCGATCTCCGCCACGTCAGCGTCCTTCTCATTCACCGCAGCCACCGTGTCACGCCAGGCATGACAGGCAAACCTTCCGTCAATGTCGGATGCGTTTTGTGAAGCGGCCGCATAGAGATCATTCATCAGCCCCACAATTACTTCCTTTGCCTTCACATCCGTAGAGTCCACCAGCCCGACACTGTCATTTACGACTGCGTCAACATTTTCTGTCTGCGTTTGTTTACCTCCGCATGCAATGAGCAATAGCAAGGCCGCGATCATCAAACAATTCTTTCTCATAACGACGTCATGTTTAGTTGATAATTAGGGTTTACAGTTTATTCACGGATGCAAAGATAGTGACAATTCTAGTAACCACCAAATTTGCGGGCAAGAAATTGAAAAAAAGGGTCAGACTTTACTCTGACCCTTTGGGGAGTTAGTGACAATCAAAGAGAATCTTGCGACGATTATCCTTTGGCCGCACGGCGAAGTGAATCCAATAGGTAGAGCCACGCTTCTCCATAATGAGTTCGTCATAATCCCTTTTCGTACCATCCGCGATGTCAAGTAGAATCCCCGCCATGCGGATCATCTGCTCAGGCCCCTGGCATTTGATGTCCACCGCGCAGCCCGTCAGGTGATTCGAGCCCTTTGCACCTCCGCATAATCGATTCACCTCCTCCGAACGGAATCCTGACGAAATAATGATTGGGATATCCTCACTCTTATCGCCATACAGCGTGTTCTGGCTATACCGCAGATCTTCCAGCCAGTTCTCACAAAGGTTGCGTAGGTTCTCAATCGCTTCCCTACTCGGAATATTCTTATCCAACGTGTCATAACTCGTCTTACATAACTCCCCGAGCGTAAAGTGCTCGGAGAGTTTCATGTTCTTATTAATACTTGTTGTAATCATAATGCTTAAATCTTAATGCTTAATGCTTAACGCTTAATGACAATTGACAAATGACCATTATAACTTCCTGAACTTTTGTTTCTCAATTTGCTCTACCAGTCCTTGTTTGCGCCAGTTTTTCAACATCTGACGGACAGTGTTGCGTGTCACATCAGCACCTTTAACAGCCACAGAATGCTGCATCGCCTGATCTTCTGTAAATTGAGGATCCAACCGTTCGTAGATAGAATCATTCTTACTTCGCCTCATACGCTCCCCATTCAAGCAGCCCGCATAGTCACGACTACGGAAGGCATGCTCAATACGGTCACGGAAGAAGAAGAGGGCATTCTCCATAAGCGAATCGGCAATAACATCGTAGGTATCCAACATCAGCGGTGTCTGGGCTTTCAGCAGCAGTTCCTTCCAAAGATTGGGTTTCTGCTTCAGCAACGTCTCTGCACCATTCAGCCCATGTTTCTGAATCAGTCCTTCACATACCTTACAGAGCATCAGGCAACAGGTCATGCGCTGGGTCGTCACACAGATGCGGATGCGCTGGCGGGCCTTCGTACGGTCGTCATTCTTCATCGTCTCCAGACGTATCTTCTCCAGCCATTCTCTGCCTCGTGCCTCCAGTTTAGGCAGCACCACCTCACCCTGCATCAGTGGCAACAGGTGGGCTATCTGCTGGATGCGCTCCATCTGTTTCGGAGTCAACACAAAAGGATGATCCTCGAGTTTGGCATAGGTATTATCGGGGGTACGTGCCATTGCGATACGGCTCTGAAGACCGTCGGTATAGTTGCTCACTACTCGGTAGAGGGCATCAGGAGTGCCGCACATCGTGACATTCCACAGCAGATGGTCGATATGCACATTCACCGCCTCTGGGCTTCGGGCCTCACGGTCATAGCGGCTGCCGTCATAACTCTGGCGCACCATCACTGAGAAATCGCCCACCGACTGTTTCCATTTCTGAGCCACCGTGTCGGCTTCAGGGGTGAACGAAAAGGCATGCTTGCCCTCGGTATTTGCAAGTCGCTCGGCCAGATTGGCCACCGTGTTGTTCAGCGTCAGGAAACGCACAGGCAACTTGGGTTCTTCAGGCTGCTCCTTTTTGTTTTTAGCCGCCCGATACTTAGCACGCCATTCGTCCTCCTGATCCTCATACATCTTGTCGAGCGCCATCACCTCACTCATCCAAGCCTCAATCACCGGGTCAATTCTTCCCTTTCCCGAAGCAAAGTCACCGGCAATATAGGCAATGAGATTCAGCCCTTTCTTCTGACCGTGCACATCGAGTAGAACACCTGTTGCCAGCGCCCCGATACAAGGGCAGACGGCCGTCAATACCGGCATCGCCAACTGCGGCCCCACCGCGTCAATCGACTCCTTAATACCCTGTGGCATCTTGCGCGTTGAGAGTTGGGAGTTAAGCGTTGAGAGTTGGTCATCCTCCGCGTCCGCCAGGTCAACATCATCCGTCTGACTCTCTCCCTCCGGCATCTGTAGCGCATTCAGCACATTCTTTAGCCTTATCGGGAACGACTCCAGTTCAGAATTCAGCGCACTCTGAATCTTCAGTCGCTTCTCCTCAGGTGGAAAACCGTCGTAGCAGGGAATCACCTGGTCGAGCCACTCGGCATTCTTGCCACAGATGTGCCTCAGGTCACAGGCCAACTGGTAAGTCAATGTGTCCCTATCCCCTTCCGTCGGTTCAAATCCACGATTGTTCACTTCCCAATACTTCTTCAGAATCTCGGTGAACGGAATGCCGTGATACGACGATGGATAAGTCGCCAAGCCCGAATCACCCTTGTTCAGACCCCTGTCGCCCCCTGACTCAGGGGGCAATGACTCCCAAGGCCGATAATGCTTGTTGGCTTTCTTGGCTTCTTTGGGCACTTCCTCCAGATTCTTCTTCTCACGTTCCTTCAGCAGTTGATATTCCTTCTCGCATTCTTCTGGCGATAAGGGTTCCTCGAAGATACAGTCATCCAGATAGACCAAATCATCCTCAGAGCCGCTGGTAGAATAGCACACCCGTTGCAGATCCTTCGTGTTGGTATCCATTTCGAGTTTCAGGATGGTGGCCACGCGCACCTGATTCTCCAAGATGGTCTTTCCCAGTTCGCGCTTACACACCAGGTGCCAGCCGCCACTAACCGAACGCTCCAGCATCACGAGCCCTATCTCGTCTTTCTTCGATAGAATCTTTTCTTTAATTGAATCCTCGTAACAATCCACATCATGGAAGAAGAAACTACCGATGCTCTTACAACCGGCTATCTGGCCGTCCACATGTCCGAGGTTATAAGCCAACTGCAGCAGTTTGCCTTTTGCGTCGTTGTCACCATTGCGGGCCTTGGTCAGCAGTTCCAGATTTTTCTTAGAGTCCCTGAGTGCCAGCAGTTCCTGGCGGTCTTTCACTGGAAGGGCAAGTTTTCTCTTCTTGCCCTCCCCCTCAAATGTTATTCTGTAAATCATAGCCTACAACTCTCCAATGGTTTCTTCATAGATTTCCTCTAAGGCTTCAGCCATCTCACGGGCATCCTTTTTCAGGATCTTCGGTGCCAGTTCGATGTCGGAATCCGGCAACCGCCAGTTAAGGAGAATCACACCGTCGCGTGTCAGCGTGATCGACCATCGGTCGCCTCTGCGGATGGGGCAACGTCGGATGCGCTTCGGTTTCTGAACCATCGTCACGCAGCCGTTACTAAGACACTGCACCTTGAAATCGCCCGAGAAAGGCTCAATCTCCACGTGTTCCGTATTCACAAAATCTGCGATGTGCAGACCATTCTTTAACTTGTCGAACGACATCATGCCGTCGACCGTTACTTGTCTCGTTTTCTTTTTGTTTGTTTGCATAATTGTTGAAAAGTTTGCGAGTCTTGAGGGTCAGAGCGAAGTAGTAGTTGTCGACAAATTAAACCTGGTACTCTTCCCTCACCCGATTCCTTTCAACTCAGATTGATTTTAATATTGATCTCAGCAGACTGCTGATTTCCCATTGGTCGCAGATGTCATGCGGCGATACATTCACCTGTCTCTTCCGGCAATACCGCAGCGTCGTGCGCGTCAGATTCCGGAACCTGCACGAAGCGCAGCATTTTTTCACTCCACAGACATCCATCTTTATTTCTTTTTCAGCATAAACAGCAGATTGTCATTTGATTCAGCCAGCACTTCAATACCTATTTGGAAATATTCCATATCAGGATTGAGATCCAGCAGCGCCATCAGATGGTCGGCCAGTTCGGCATTGTTGAACTGCAGGCTGTTGCTCGAAGCGCGGTATTTCACCTCGATGCCCTTCGAACGGTTGAAAAGCAGCACCACATCCCTGGTCTGGCGGCTACGGGTCAGCAGCATCCGGGTAGAGAGTTTCTTGGCCACCATTTTCGAATGCTCCATGTTCAGCGTCAGACGCTTGCCGTTTCTCAGGCTCAGCGAACAGGTATTCTTGGGTAGACCCAGATTGCTTTGTTTCTGCTTCAGGTCGATGATTTCCAGATCAAGGCCCTCCATACATTTCTCGTTCTGCTGAGTCTGGCGGGTCTTCTCCAACTCTCTCAGCCACTCGTCGTGAATCTCCAGCCAGAAATCCTTTCCGTAGAGATTGGCGGGATAGACAAACGCCTGGGGTATGACGCTCTCCGGGCGGGCCCGTTCCAAATAGCCATCCAGGGAGGCTGGGTTGATGGTCAACCGATGATTGCGATAGAGAGTCGCAAAGATGATGTAGACATGACGGTCGGTCATAAACTTCTTGAATTCGTTAATTTCTGAATGTGTCATAATAATGTTTTTGTTTTATGTCGCCCCCTTTCAGGCGACCTTTAAAGATTTGATTAATTATATTATTTTTTAGGCGTGTGCGCCTTCGCACATCGCGGTGTATCAATACGGTAAGAGCACTTGCAGACTGGTTCCGGGCGTCCCCGGGTTTGCAAGCGCAAAGTTAGAGCGTATTCTATAACCCGACAAAAACAAGAGGCAAAAATCCTGAGGTCAGAAACCTTTTGAAACCTTTAGAAACCTTTTGAAACTTTTTTCGGAAACTTCAGAAACTTTTTCGGGGCCAAAATCCATAAAAAAAGGAGAGTCAAAAAACTCTCCTGTTCCAATTCTGACGCGACTTTGTGTATAGCCCAGCGTCATTTAGTATTTCCCAAAGCGCTCCCTTTCGGCTGTTTCCATAGTCAGATATCAGTTTATCCTTCACCCATTGGTTCACAAGGTCGGTTATATTGTTGGGATTCAATCCGTCAATCTCCCTTAGGAATCGCCTCACGTTATCCTCGTTGTTATAAAATAGCGGCTTCAGTTGCTCTATCACCTCCTCACTTTCCTCATCCCCCTCCTTCCATTCTTCAATTTTTGAATTCTTCAATTCTTCATTATAGTAATTATTGCCATTCACTTTCAGTATCAGTTGTCCTATATGAACGTTGTTATTATGTTTTTCATACGTATCTTCGATGTCTTCCATATACGATAAGGCACTAAAAAACTCCTTTAGGTTCTGAGTAGATTGTGGGGTGTGTTTTTGCAGGTTCATGCGCCAGTTGAATTTGTAAGTGTCGTTGTTGATAATCTGTTCCAGCGTGACTATCACCTCCTCCGTCTCTTCCTGCCAGTCTGTGTGTTTTTCAATCATCACGAGGCTGGGATACATCCTGGTGTCTATTAGAATGTTCAGCGTCGTCATGTCGGTCTTCTTCACAGCCCTCATCATATACATCCCCTCTTTGGGAGTCTTGGCGTATTTGTAGTAGCATCGAGGGCTCGAATCATAACTCTTCATGATAAATCCGTCTCTTTGGAAGCCTGCGTCGCATACAGCCTGCACAACTTCCGTAGCCGCTAACAAGCCTGGTTCTCCACTACCCGCGTTTTCTCTTTCAAGATGTACGCGGTAAAAAGAATAATTTTTTTCCATAAAAAATTTTGGTTTTAGTTAATGAATATTCATACGGGGGCAATACCCCCTATCTATGTTTTGTTATGGTAGCAAATAGAAAAAAATTTCAAGCCTCTCTTTCTGGACTGATGTTGTATCTTAGCGGGCAGATGATGACCCACTTGGTGACGCGGCGGTCTGCCATATAACCGACTTTCTTAATCATTATAGATGCACCTCTGGGGTAAAAGTCAATGGCTGTCTCTGACACATCGAAACTCTTTTTATGCACAATCGTTGTCTTGCCATCGGGAAATTCTACCTCGATGGCTCGCGGATGATTGTTCTGAGATACAATAATCCTTTTTACTTTTCCGCTGTATCGGTTTCCTAATATGAAATCATTGTCATCATCGTCAGGATGATAATAATATTTGTATTTACCCATAGTTTTGTATTAGTTTTTGTTTTCACATTGCAAAGGTAAACAAAATCATTGATAAAACAAATATTTATGAATATTTTCGCAAAAAAAATGTGCATTTCGAAACAGGCAGTAATTTTGCAGCATTAAATCATTTTGAGCATTTACAAGTGTTCTTCATTTTTTGACTTAGGGGGCTTAGCGGAGGAATGTTTACTCAGTATCAGATAATAATCCTCTAAAAAAGAAGAAATAGGGTCCTGAACCCTTCCCTCCCAGACTGCAACTGAGCGCGGTATTCAAAAACCCTATTGCTTTCTGAGTGCAAAGATACGATTTTTATTTGATCTCACCAAATTATTTACAGTATTTTTGATTTTTCGATTAAATGATACTAAACGAAGGCCTTTTATCTCTTTATTGACAGAGCGGTAAAAGGGCGTGATTGGAACACGCGGTGTCAGGAACGTTGTGCATGTTCTTCTTTGCCATATCGGTTACCAATCTGAAAGACCATATTCATATTTCTCGTCTGATGATGTTGCTTCATATTTTTTTGCCCTATCATTTCTGCTCATAATATCCAACGGATCTTTTAAATTATCCAACCTCCTTTTAGTATTCTCGTCCATGACGTACTTTTTCTGTACTTGTTTTACAGTTACGCCAATTCTCTTTGGTGGGCGCTGTTGTCTTTCAACTTCTACCTTCTCGCCATTAACGATACGAATAGCCCTTGAAGTTCGCCCATAGAGCAAAGCATGGCCCTGAACTGAACCTTTACGAGTTCCTCTTCTCTGCTTCATAATTTACACCGTCAGATTATTCAAAAATCAGCGCCTTCAAGTGTATCTATCGCATCTTGTAATGTAGGCATCAATTCCTCCAGATCTGTTATAATTTCATCCATACCATCACGCATCTCATCATATTCCTCATCATCAGGAACATGAGCAAGGGCATTCTGCTCTTCATTAAGTATAGCCGTTAATTGAGTTTGAGCATCGTTTAGGCCTTCGATGCATTGGTTTATTTTTTTTCTTCTTGAATTATTCATAGTTTTAAGTGTTAGATGGTGATATATCCTTTATCTATGGCATCAGGGAAAATGAACTTCGATGTCTTCTCTTTGAATTCAATAACGAAGTATTTCCCATCAATCTCTTTTATCACACCACGGCCAAAACTCTTGTGTTTTACGACATCCCCTACAACAAGTTTCTGCCATGGATCTATTTCAATAAGTGCTGGATTATCAGCATTTGTCTCGACAATCTCAAGACTCGAAATTACATCATCCAAAGAATCTATAGCCTCATCAAGATTGTCGATAGCATCCTGCATCATATCTCCACGTTCGCTATACTGCAAACCCTCTGGCAGATTGTCGTAGGCCTCCTGTTCTTCATCACGTACTTCTTCTAGTACATCGTGCGCATTCTGAATAATATTTAGACAGCGCTTTAGCGTTTTTAGTCTTTCTTCTTTCATATAACTTTTTTTATTTCATTGGTATAGAAATAATAGACACCCAATGGCCTTTATTCCACTCTTTCATTTCTTTTTCAAATTTAATCCTATTTCTCGCCCTGTAAAGGCCAGTTGGATATGTTTCAGAATCAGGTTCCGGATGGTATTTAGCAACTCTAGCCTTATTATCTGCTATGAGTTCTTCCTTGGTTCTATTATTACGTCTTTCATCATCTTCTTCAAGTGATGTTTTTTTCTTAGTTTTGTTATTTGTCTTCTTTTGGGAAACTTTTCTATCTACCTTATTATTGGCTTCAACACACGGAACCTTTGTTGCAGAATTAATGGTACGTCTATATTCGACAAGTTTCAACTCATAATACAACTGAAGCTTCAGAACTTGTATGGACATTCGGATATAAAAGTCCATCTTATTGTCTACAGGTAACTTCTGTTCAGCCAATTCTCTGAACAATTGATCTATCTCTTCCTTTGTTCGTATATGAAAAGTAGAACTGTTAGTCTTTATTTTTTGAAGCAATCCCATGTCTTATTCCTTTGCTAATTCGTATTCTTCTCTTGTTATTGGAGTCTCTGGGTCAACGATGAGGACTTCATCGTAGTTCAGGCCATAGAGGTGATACACTTGCATATTTATCTCTGTTTCTATTCTTCTCATCTTTTCGCCATTGCCGATGGCTTTTGCTTCTACGGCAGAATCAACCAACGACTCTAATTTTGACTGAATAGAAAGAATAGATTCATCAGAAGGCATAGGAAAGGGATTAATGTATGCTGGTTTATACCGATAATAGCCATTAGCCATTACATTCCCTGTATTTTGCATAAACCACCAACATAGTTCGGAGTTTAATATGGCCATTAGAGCCTTATAACTGCTTCTTATTACATCTTTCTTGATGTATCCATAAATGGTTGTAGTTTGATAGAACTCCCCATCAGAATCTAAAGCAAAATTACCTCCCATTGAAATATCTGGTGCAACAAGTTTTTCTAGTTTTGCTCCTAACATTCCTTGTTTTCTGCTAAATTGGAACCACTCTCCATCCTTATCAAAGCGTCCATTTTCTCTGCTACGTAACAACTTCTCACATTCTGTCAAATAATTATAAGCTAATGGATAGTTACATTGCAATTCTATTTCACTTAGGAGTTCTATCTTTCCAGATACGACTTTGTATGGGAATAGGGTTACTCTATTAGTCTTTATCTTATCATAACGATGAACATCCTCGCCTTTCAATAATGGTTGTACAAACAATCTTTCAATCTTTATTTCTCTTTTTAATTGATTTGAATATGCCAAAACATAATTACCATTATCTTGGGCATGATGAAGGAAATATACATCATCTTTTCCTGTTGCAAGTCCTTGGAAAATTTTATCAAAGACATCACTTACTCTCCTTGGCTGCTCTTCTAGTTTAGCAAGCAATTTATTGATGTTACCAGCTGTTAGTACCCATGGGTCTTCATTTAATTTATTATGAGCTATTGGAGAAAAATCTTTTTCAGACAAACCTTCCAAGAATTTCTTCAATTCATTATTAGTCGGAAGATCGCGATTTAACTCGACATAAGATAAAGATTCGGAATTTGGTATAAACCATTGTAACGCTGTGTAAGTGGAGGCATTAAATACTTGATATTCA
>Ga0265301_10007075_pt1 | contig 10584 bp, 5 predicted proteins | sample AusTroGonzalo_MG_2_FD_193488 | JGI IMG/M metagenome (GOLD analysis project Ga0265301, IMG submission 193488) | Bovine rumen microbial communities from tropical cattle in Woodstock, Queensland, Australia - Gonzalo_04 | ecosystem: Host-associated > Mammals > Digestive system > Stomach > Rumen ...
TTCGCTTTCTTCCTCCCGCAGGTCCACGGAAACGCTGCCGCCCGGCTCCGTGTATTTGATGGCGTTGGAAAGAATGTTGATGTAAATCTGGTTCAGCCGCAGCTGGTCCGCGTGCAGGTATTCCTTCTCCATCCGGTTGATCCGGAAGCTGAAATGGATGTTCTTCTCCTTGATCATGGGCTGGGAAAGGTTCACCAGGTTTTCCACCGTCTCGACGATGGAGAAGGTCATCGGGCTCAGGTTCAGTTTCCCGCTCTCCACCTTGGAAATATCCAGAATGTCGTTGATCAGCGTCAGCAGGTGGTTGCTGGCCAGCCCGATCTTCCGCAGGTTTTCTCTCACGGCTTCCTGGTCGCCCAGGTTCTTTTCGGCGATCGTGGTTAGTCCGATAATCGCGTTCATCGGGGTGCGGATATCGTGGCTCATGGTGGAAAGGAAATCGGTTTTGGCCTTGTTGGCGGATTCGGCTTCCCGGGCCACAACCCGCAGCTTCCGGTTGAAGGAAAGCATGTACAGGAAGTCCATCACCAGCAGCAGCAGCAGTCCCGCGGTCACAACCCCGATCAGCAGCCAGTCCACCGAGTCCGCCTTCAGATCGCCCACCGGCGCGCTGCTCAGCAGCACCCACCCTTTCGTCGAAGTGATGGGCGTATGGGCAACAATACATTCCTTGCCCTTGGAATTCATCATGGTAAAAGAGCCCGTCCCGTTCAGGATGTCCGAAAACAGCTGCTGCTGCGCCGCAACGCCCGGCTGGTTATAGGATTTGTAGAACTCAAAGAAACTGGAATTCTTGTAACTCCGTCCCCGGATGATGTAGTTGCCCTCCGCGTCGATCATGGAAAACTCTTCGTTCTCGTATTCTTCCTGCGGAAAAACCCACTTTGCGGCCAGCTCGGAAGTGGGAACAACGCGCAGCAGATAGGCCGGCTTTTTCCCCCCGGTTTCCGCGTCCGCCACCGTGATCCGGTTGCAGAAGGCCAGCGACTGCTCCCCGTTGACGGGGTTCGTATAAGTCCGGGAGATGTTGATCGCCGCGTCCAGATCCGCAATCCATTTCCCGTCCCCGATCAGGTCCATCCGCGCGTAGGAAACGGCATAGTCGTCCGCCGTGTTCGGCCTCGGCCGTGTTGAATATCCTTCCAGGGTTTCCGCGTCAATCAGATGGGCGGATGTGGTGGCCTGCGCGTGGGTTGCCCGCACGTATGCCGCGGCTTCCTCCAGCGTCATCTCCCGGCTGTTGATGTACTGTGCCCAGTTGTCGCAGATCCCCTGCTCCCCTTCCAGGTAGTTTCCCGTCACCCGTTCCATGGCGACGGTCGTGTTCACAAAGTGCTCCACCTGGTGCTCGTAGTTTGCTTTCTGCTCCCTGTTCGAATACAGCGCAACGAAGACCAGAATGGCAGCCACCAGGGCCACATTCGCCATCACAATCCATGATGTCTTCATCCGCCTCACTTCAACAGTCCCTCCGCTCTTTCTTCGCTTTTACCTGAACCAAATCGTACCCATTCATCCTGATCACAGGAACTCATTGTCCGGAAGTCATCCCTGATTTGTATCTATCATATCATAACGGGCCTTCCCGGGCAACAGGAATCCGGCTGTTGCTCAGCCCCGGTCCGGATCTTTCGCTGCGCCCGTTAATCCCGTGTCGCCGCCCCCATCTTTTTCAGCTGCGTTTTCCGTTCATACATGCGGCCGTCTGCCCGCTGAAAAACCTCGTGGAAGGATTGGTCCTTCTCCCGGTCATAGTCGGCCATCCCCAGCGAGGCCACCACTTTCCCGCATCCGATGTTTTCCTCGATCTTCCGGTTGAACTCCTGCAGGATCTTTTCCCGGTTTTCATAGTCGCATCCCCCCGGCAGCACCGCAAACTCGTCGCCGCCGATGCGGAAAACCGGGCTGTGCTGCCAGTATTCACACAGCATCCGGCAGGCGTCCCGGATGTATTCGTCCCCGGCCTTGTGCCCCAGCGTATCGTTGATCTTTTTCAGTCCGTTCACGTCGCACACGATCACGCTGAATGCCTCCGCCTCGCCGTCCGCGATCTTCGTTTCAATCTGCCCCTCCTGCACGGCGAAGGCGTGCTTGCTCTTCACGCCGGTCAGGGGATCGGTAAAGGCTGCAATCCGGGCCTGGTCCCGTTCCTCCGCCGCTTTGTTTTCCCATTTTTTCATCGAAGCATAGTTCACAAACATCACGCCCAGCGACAAGCAGAACAGCCCGCCCACGGCCAGCACGCTGGTGTTGTCCGCGTCGTGAATCTTCTCCCGCTCCGCGGCAAAGAAAGCCTCCCGGTCCATCGCAAGGGTCTCGCTGTCCGCCGTCCCGTCCACATAGTGCACAATTTCGTCCACGATGGCGTTTTCCCGGTTCTCCTTCACCCGTTCCGCCCAGGTCAGCGCCATCAGCACGATGAACGCCAGCAAAGCGATCCAAACAACGATGGCTCTGCCGAACTTTCTGGCGTGGTCCTTCCGGATCACCCGGTTGAAGAAGAACAGCCCCAGCACGCTCCATACGGTCATCAGCGCATAGGTTTCCGTCTCAATCGTGTTGTCGGAGAAAACCCCCGGGAACAGCAGGAAAATCAGGAAAACCCCCAATATACACGTGCAGATCCCGCTCAGCAGATGATCCTTTTTGCACCCTTCCTCTTTGGAAGCTTTGAAAACGGCCATGGCCGCAAAGCCGTAGATGATGGTGGCCCCGATGGTGGTCGTGTCCACAATCCATCCGATGGCCGTCCTGCCCAGGAAGGGAATTGGCAGGGAAACCAGCACCGTCAGCAGAATGGCGTTCACCGGAATCTGCTTTTTGTTCAGTTTGCTGAAGCGCTCCGGCAGAATCCCGTCCCGTGCCACGGCATAGCACAGCCGGCTCACCGCGCGCAGCATGCCGATCAGGCTCGTGATCACCAGCGACAGCAGCGAAGCCATCAGGATGTAAACGCCCGCGTCGCCCAGGTAATAATGTGCGGCATAGAAGGCAGGCAGCCCCTCAATCCCGTCGAATTCGTCCAGCCGCCGGATGTAGTCCAGCCACCCGCTGCAGCCGTCCGGGTATGCCGAAATGCTCAGCAGAATCGTAAAGATGTAGAGCGCCGTGGTAATGATCAGGGAAATCACCAGCACCCGGAACATCCGGCTGTGCCGGAACCGGTATTCTGCCGCGGAATGCGAAACACTTTCGAATCCGATAAAGGCCCATGGCGAAATAAAGGCAATGCGCAGCACCTGCCGGAAGGCGCTTTTATCCGGAATAAACCCGGGCTCCATCGTCATGCCGGTGCCGCCGTGCCCGGCCATGGCCGCAATGAAGCACACCGTGATCCCGACGGTAAAAAGCGCCGCCAGCCCCGTCATCGTCCGGGCAGTGGCCTTTTTGCTTTTGATGCACAGCAGCGCCACCAGCAGGATCACCGCCAGCGTCACCAGCGCCTCGCCCAGGTAAACCTCATATCCGAAGATCGTGTAAAGATATCCGAAGCTGAAAACGTTATGCAGAAAGTACCGCGCAAACAGCGGCACGCTCGTGGCGTTGGCCCAGAAGATGGAAATGTAAACCAGGAAAAGGAACCATGCCGCCAGGAAGGCCCGGTCATAGCCGAAAACATATTTCACGTAGTTGTAAAGCCCCCCGGTGCCCGGATACCGGTTGGCCAGGAAGTGATAATGCCTCGCGATCATCAGCATCAGGGCCAGCCCGATCAGCAGCCCGATCACGGACCCCAGCGGCCCCGCCTGGGAAAGATAGCTCCGGCTGGTCACGACCAGCGATCCCCATCCGATAGCGGATCCGATGGATAGCGCGCAGACCGCCACCGGCGAAAGATACGGCGTCATACCGTTTTTCGAATTCCCGTCCGCAGGTCCCGTGCCGGGAGCTGTCCCTGCCGCGCCTCTTCCTGTTCTGTCGCTCATAAATGTTTCTCCTTACTCTCTGTCTCCTGAACCCGTCAGTCAGTCCTTCTCCCGAATCACCGCCCAGGCTTCAATCAGCTTCTCCAGTGACCACTGGGCGTTGGCCGGGCTGGTGGAGGGCAGGCACACCGCTTCCCGGCCCGTGGCGGGCCGGATCCATTTTTCATACATCTGCCAGGAGGTTTTCCCGTTGCAGAATATTTTCCGGATCGGGCTGTGATCCAGAATGACGCTCAGGTCGTTGGCCCGAACCTCTCGGATGCTGGCGTCGGAAGATCCCGTAATCACGCAGCTCCCGATGGAGTCCCAAAGGGCCAGGCCGTTGGCAAGAATCAGTTCCTTTTTCTGTTCAGTCGTGGCCGGAACCTCCTGATGATACAGCGCCGCCAGCACCTTCCAGAACCGGTTCTGCGGGTGTCCGTAGAAAAACTGCTGCTCCCGGGATTTGACCGACGGAAAGGAGCCGAGAATCAGCACCCGGCTGTTCCCGCTGAAAAGCGGCCCGAATGGATGATCGATTCTGTCCATAGGATTCACCGTCCGATAAAACGCATACTATTCTTCAGCTGATATCATCCTGACCTGCTGAATGACCTCCGGATCCGTGCCGTTCTCCCGCAGGAGTTTGCACACCTTGTCCAGGCATTCTCTGTAGATCATCTTCTTGTATTTGTTTTCTTTGGGCTCTTGTGATTTTCCTCCTTGTTCCATCACGAACTGTTTGATCAGATCACCGGTAATATTGCTTGTCGTCAGGGAACAGCCCTTTTCCTTCACCGCCTCCAGCGCCTCCTGCAGCTTCCCTGCATTGGGCCCTTTTCCGCGAAATCCGGTATTGAATCCCAGCGGACAAGGCGTAAGCAGATGAATTTGAACCGGTTTCTTCAGGCTGATAACCGCCTGCCGGAATCCTTCAATCATCGCAGCGTTTGCCGATGCGCCATAGATTTCCCCTTCTGTGAATTTGGTATTCCCCTTATAATCCAGCACGCAGTAATAGCTGCCGGCGGGATGTCCCGTGCCGCTTCCGGATCCGCACAGCCACATCAGGAGAGAATCCGCATAGATTTCGCGTATATCGGATACGGAGAGATTCTCGATGATCTCCTCTGCATAATTCACGTCTGTCTGTGTAATCATAGTCTGTTTCACATCTCCTTCTCAGCAAACTTTCCGGTGTCTCTTCCACGATATGTCAGAACAAGATCCGGAAGAAGGATCATGATTTCTCCCGGGTTGTCGTCTTTCGGATCCCAGAACACCATATTCCGAACCCGCGCACTCGTAATCCGGTACCCTTTGTTTTCAAGACGTTTCACCCGATCCATGCAGGCTGCCGAAAGCTGCACCGCTGCTCTGTCAGGCTGTTTTTTCAGCCAAAGCCTCTTTTCCCGCCAGATCAGCTCCTCCCCGCATCTCATCGATCTGATCTCAATCTGTCGGTTTTTGAAAAACCCGAGCACCACATCCCTGTGCGTCAGTGGCAGCAGGATTTCCTCCGGCAGCCCGTATGCATCCTGAACCCTGACAGTCTCCGTTGCCTGCGCCTGCAGGTCCGCCGGAAGCCGGCCGTTTGTGTGTATCCGAAGTCCGTGTCTTGCGCGGGTGATGGCGACATAGACGGTTCTTTTGGCTTCGTCCGTGCTCAGATCATACCCGTTCAGCATCAGGAACACCTGATCATATTCCCTGCCCTTCGCCTTGTGCATGGTTGAAACCGTAACCGTCTGCTCATCCGTCTGTTCAAAATCTTCCAGTCCGGATTCATGGAGAAAGGTCTCCCAGTCGGATCGGTAGCGGATTCGGTTCAGCTTCCCGAAGGTATCAATCATGTTCAGGCAGGCGGGGAGCATCGTGCTTTCATCATAGACCTGCTTCAGTTCTGCCCGCGCCCTCTCCCAGTCTTCTTCCCGGATCACGGTGCCCTCGGTCCCCAGCCGGGAAAGAAAGTACCGGATTTCCGCAAGATTGTACAGATCAAATCCTTCATTGGATTGAATCAGCGACGCCCGGATGCCTTTCTTGTTCAGAAGGCCGGTCATCCTGGCGGCTTCCTCGTTGGTGGCTGTCAGCACGCATCGGCTGCCCGCACAGGTGTTTCGCATCAGATCTTCCGCAACCGGTATTTCCATGTGTCCGCCTTTATAGAAGAAAAGGCTCACCTCGCCGGCTTCCCTGCTGATCGGTCTGATCGCTGTTTTCTTCATTCTTTTGCCGATCGTCTGAACAAATGAATTTGCAAAAGCAACAATCTGCCGGTCGCTGCGATAATTGTCTGTCATTTCAATGCGTTTGGTACCTTCCCCGCTGATCAGTTTTTCCATGAATCCCGAATCTGCGCCGCGAAACGCGAAAATATTCTGGTCGTCGTCCCCGACGGCAATGATGCGCATATTGTCGTTTTTCTGCTTCAAAGCACAAACCAGCGCATATTCCTTTTCATCCATGTCCTGTGCTTCGTCGATCACAAGCACTGTCTTGGCAATCCGTCCGGGTTCAACCTTGCCTTCCAGAATCATTTTCGTCGCGTCTTCGATAACGTGATCGGTTTCGTCCAGATTGCCGATCTTCCCCGCCAGATCAAAGCAGTAAGCATGAAATGTCTTGATTTCCACAAAATGCGCCGCATTCCCGATCAGTTCCAGCAGCCGCGTTTTAAATTCGGTTGCCGCGGCCCGGGAAAACGTCAGCATCAGCAGCTGCTCGTGTTTTACGTCTTCCATCGTCAGAAGAGACGCCAGCTTATGCACTAGCACCCTCGTTTTTCCGCTGCCCGGTCCCGCTGCCGCCAGAATTCCCGCTGCCGTATCTTCCTGAATGATCTCCCTTTGAACCGCCGACAGTTGGCCGAAAAGCCGGTCATATCTCTCCGGCGTCATGTTCCTGCTGATCTCCAGTCTGCGCTGTCTGTCCGGGAAATACTTGTCCAGAAAAGTTGGGTATTCCATGTAAAAGTAATCGCTGACAAACTGAAGCGCTTTCTGTGTGTCGTCGTCCATCAGCCGGGCATATTCGCCAACGATGTGAATCTGCTGCATTTTCTGCTGATAGTATTCCTTCAGCTGTTCATAGTCTTTTGCCTTGTATTGAATGCGGTTGTTCTGTTCCTTCCGCAGAATCTGAAGCGCATTGTAGGAAACCAGGAACCCTCCTTCAATCCGAAGCGCCTGGATCCGGCTGAGATAAAGAAGCGCCTGCTGAACCTCTTCGCCCGTCACGCTGTGGTCGTCGTAGCATATCCTTTTTTCCCAGTTGTAAGCCTCCGTCAGCTCCTTCACCGAAAAGGAAACCGTCTCTTCCTCGCCGTCCTTCTTCACCGTTTTGTCCTTGCGTGAGAAGAGATACCGGATGATAAAGCGGGCCAGATCGGCTCGTTTGTCAAGATGCTCTTTCTGCCGGATCACCGTCTGTGTCCGGTACAGCACGGATCGTTCCCCGGCTCCCGGAACGCCTCTGCGAAGCTGATTGCTGATCAGCCAGTACAGAACAATGGTCTTCAGATCCCGAACGCAGCAGTCCGTCAGGCCGGAGCGCAGCGCCGCATCGTTCAGCACTCTGTAGTCCGGCGGCTCCCCGTCCTCCAGGTGATAGAGCAGGAATTTCTCAAGCTTCAGAAAATGTTCCAGAATCTTTGCCGAATGATTCCCCCCGTCCGAGCGCTGCAATGTGGCGGTCAGATCCTGTTCATCCGCCAGCAGCCCCTCTTCTCTCATCAGAAGGATGGAATCCACAACCTCTTTTCGGGTCAGTCCGAGTCTGTCCGCAAGATAGTCCACTCTTGATTCGGCCGCTTCCGACATCCCGCGGTATGTGTTTTTTCTGGAAATCAGATATCCGATGATCCGTTTTGCCGTGGTTTTCTGTTCCTCTGACATCCGTTCGCACATGTCCAGCCGTTTCGCCGCTTCGGCCATGTTCGGGGCCTGTATGCTGTTTGCGTAAATATGCGGCACATTCCGGCCGCGTTCAACATATCCGGCGTTTTCCAGCGCCGCAATCGCCGTCGTGATCCGGGTCTCCATTTCCGTAACCGTGTCGTCCCATCCGGCCTGCCTGCTGATCTCCAGCGCCGAACAGCTGATCCGCCCCTGCCGGCCCGTTTGTTCCTTGATGGCCCGCCAGACCTGCTGGATTTCGTTCATGCTCAGTCTGGTCTGATTCAGCAGAACGAAATGCTTATCCAGATCTTCCTCATTGAACAGCACATAGCATTCCGCCTGAAGCGACTCGTCCCGTCCGGCGCGTCCCGCTTCCTGCGTATAGCTTTCCAGCGAGTCGGATATATCGTGGTGAATCACCAGACCGATATTGGGTTTGTCAACGCCCATCCCAAAGGCGGATGTGGCAACAATCACCTGTATTTCGTCGTTCAGGAACGCGTTTTGAATGCGGATTTTCTCCCGGCTGTCCATTCTGCCGTTATAGGGTTCCGATGCAAACCCGTCCTGCGTCAGTCTTTCCGCAAGCTGCTGCGTCTTTTTCACCCGCGAAACATAAATAATGGTCGGGCAGTTTCTTGCCTGAAGCAGATTTCGGATCTCGTTATATTTTTCTTCGTCGTCCCGCATGAACAAAACGGCGTACTGCAGATTTCTTCTCGCGGCCTTTGTCGCAAAAAGCTTCAGTTCAAGGCCCAGCTTCCTGCGGAAATAAGTCTGAATGTCCCGGATCACCTGCTGCTTCGCCGTAGCCGTAAAGCAGGATACCGGGATAGCCTGGCTGTTTCCCTTTCTGTCCTGCAGCTTCCGGATAAAATCCCCGATATACAGGTAATCCACCCGAAAGTCATGTCCCCAGGAAGAGAAGCAATGTGCTTCGTCAATCACAAATCGCACAACATTCCTGGCGGCCAGAATGTTTTCAATCGTGGCGGAGCGAAGAGATTCCGGTGAAATATAGAGGATGGATGCCATCCCGTTGGCAACGCGGTCAATGGCCTCTTTTCGCTCCAGCGGATCCAGCAGCCCGTTGATGGTAACCGCGTCCGGAATGCCTTTCTCTTCCAGGTGATCCACCTGATCCTTCATCAGCGACTGAAGCGGAGAGATCACCACCGTGAGCCCCCGTGCGGTTTCTCCCGCAATCAGGGCCGGCAGCTGAAAAGTCAGGGATTTTCCGCCCCCCGCCGGAAAAACGGCCAGCAGGGATTCGCCGGCAATCGCGGATTTCACGGCCTTCTCCTGCAAAGGCTCTCCCTCGTAAACCCGGAACGAGTCGAAATTGAATATCTCCTTCAGCCGGATTTCCGCGTTCAGCCGCTGCCCGCAGAATGGGCAGTCGCGTTGGCCGCAGATCGTCCCCCGAAGCTTGCGTATCATGGTTTCAACCTTCGGATACTGCCGGATCACCCATGGGGGCGTGATGGAGTATTTGTCCTCAACGTTGATCAGCGCCAGCGTATAGGCCAGTTCCACCGGTGTTTCGCGGATCATCGTCCCCAGTTCGGCATATGCACAGATTTTCCCGCTGAACACTCGCTGAATCAGCTGCATCCTGTTTTCCGGGGCACGATCCGTTTCCGTCTTCCCCTCTGCGGCCTCTCTCTCCCGCATCAGTGAAAAGAACCCGGCAAAGCCTTCCTGCTCTGCCAGCAGGCCCTCGTATATGCTTTTCATTTCTGCGGAGAGGTTCAGATAAGCTGCAGCCCCGTCTTCAAACAGTTCCCTGCATTTGATGGCGTCGTTCAGCGGATTGTTCAGTTCTTCCGACTGCAGTTTGTCGTCTTTCAGAAGCCTGTGATATGGCTTCGCCGGAAACAGCAGGGCGGATAAATACAGTGAATCGATGATCTGAGCTTCCGGACAGGCCTGCTCAACAAGGTCCCGGATATATTTCAGGTCAAAGCGGATGATATTGTGTCCCGTCAGATAGGCTGCACCCCGTAAAAAAGCGGAAAAGGCCTCCGGAGAATCTGTATGAAGAGTTGTCCCGTCTCCGCGGATCGCACCGAAATCCCTGATCCGTCCGTCCGCGGACGCAGCTTCGATATCCAGAAATATCAAATCTTTCTTCATCATCATCTCCGTCGCCTTTTCCCCTTTGACGGATCACAGGATCTTTTCCATCCCGATTTTATAGGGAACCATCCCCAGTTTTTCATAGAAAGCCGTCGCTCCCGGGTTGCAGCTCCAGACGTTCAGTGTCACGTTGTAGCATCCCGCCTCCCGGGCATAGTCCAGAATATGTTCGTAAAGCACCCGCCCGACGCCCTGTCCCCGGGCGTTTTCGTCCACGCAGATGTCGTCGATGTAAAGCGTCGTCCGTTCCGTCATCAGCTGCCCGCCGTATTGCTCCATGATGCAGAACCCGTGCCCCAGCACCCGGTCGTCCTCATCCGTGCATACGAAAACCGGCGTTTCTCCGTTCGAAAAAATCGCCTTCAGTTCCTCTGCGGTGTATTTGGTCGTGGGCCCTTTAAAAAGGTCCGGACGCCCGTTGTGATGCACCATGTTCACCTGCACCAGCAGGTTCAGAACCGCGGGAATGTCCCGTTCCTCCGCGCGCCGGACTTTGTTCATGGCTGCCCTCCCTGCCGCCCCGTCATTTCGCAGGGCTGTAGAATTCCGTTTTCGTCGGGTTCGTCTGAATCAGGATGGAGCTCTGCCGGAAGGTCTCCACCAGTTCGTCCGCCGCGGCGTGCACCGCGTCCAACGTCGTG
>Ga0265301_10007076_pt1 | contig 10584 bp, 7 predicted proteins | sample AusTroGonzalo_MG_2_FD_193488 | JGI IMG/M metagenome (GOLD analysis project Ga0265301, IMG submission 193488) | Bovine rumen microbial communities from tropical cattle in Woodstock, Queensland, Australia - Gonzalo_04 | ecosystem: Host-associated > Mammals > Digestive system > Stomach > Rumen ...
ACGCTTGACGCAGAGATCGGACACCTGTGAATAGAGCACTTCAGGCGACACGCCCGACTGGAAGATATCGCTGAGAATCAGCGTCTTGCTTTTCGCCTCACGACGGCTCATGAAGTCGAGGGCGATATCGAGGGAGTTGATATCCGAATTGTAGGAATCGTTGATGAGGATGCAGCCACGCTGGCCTTGTTTCACTTCAAGACGCATGGCCACAGGTTCGAGTTGCGGCATGCGCTCTGCCAGTTGCTCAGGCGTCAGACCAAGACAGAGGGCTGTAGCAGCGCAGGTGATGGAGTTCTCGATGCTGGCCTCGTCGATGAAGGGAATCTCGTAAGTATGTTCCTCACCCTGCCAGACGTATGTGATCCTGCCTTTTTCCACCGACTTCACAAACAGCGTTGCCTGTTCATCACAGTGCGACCACGAGATCTTCTCGCCCTGATAGTGCATCCGACGGATACAGCGGCTCACGACATCGTTGTCAGAACAATACACCATCGCCTGGGTATCGTGCATCAGTTCCAGTTTCTCCATACATTTCTCCTCCATCGAACGGAAGTTCTCCTGATGGGCACTACCCAGACAGGTGAGCACGCCGATGGTGGGCTGGATGATGTCCCTGAGAGCCAGCATCTCGCCAGGCTGACTGATACCAGCCTCGAAGATGCCCACTTCCGTCTGTTCGTTGAGCAGCCACACGGAGAGGGGCACGCCAATCTGGGAGTTGTAACTACGGGGTGAGCGCACAATTCTCTGCGAGGGCAGCAGCAACTGATAGAGCCACTCCTTGACCATCGTCTTGCCGTTGGAACCTGTAATGCCCACTACCGGCACGCTGAACTCGTCGCGATGGCGCTCTGCCAGTCGCTGGAGGGCTGCCAAGGTATGGGGCACGCGCAGGAAATTGGCCTCAGGGAAGCGGGTCTCATAATGCTCAGGCACCTGCTCCACCACGAAATGACGAACCCCACGACGGTAGAGGTCGTCGATATAACGATGACCATCGTTGCGCTGGGTCTTCAATGCAAAGAAAAGCGTTTCCTCAGGGAAACAGAGACTGCGACTGTCAGTCAGCAGCCAGCGGATATCACCTTGATGTGTTCCGTAGCGACGGGCTCCAATGAGCGTCACCACCTTCTCAACAGAATATTTCATGTTTGTTTCTTTTTGTTCTAGCGTGCAAAGTTAGGATATTTTTCCGACAATGCGGCTACTTTTAACATTGTTTTATCCATCAACGCCTTGTAGTCTTCGGAATCAGGGTCAAAAGGTTTGTGATTCAGCACGGCTTTGATGGGTGCCCACTCAGCAAGAAAGGCCTTGGCCTCATCGCTCAGATAGACCTCCGAGAGACGCTGCCAGATATATTCCACCGCCTGATCAGAGGGGTGCAGCATGTCTTCCTTGTAGAAACGGTAATCGCGCAGTTCGTCGTTCACGATCTCGTAAGCAGGGAAGTAATAGAGGTGAGAGGTCTGGGATGAGAGGTCAAAGATGACCTTGTTAACAGCAAGGAGCAGCGTGGCCTTCGAGAGTTGCGAACCGTGATAGCCATATTTGCGATAGCGGATGGGGCTCACGGTAAGGACGATATTTATATCGGGATTCATCTGTTGCAGGCATTCTATGGCTTTCGTGAGGTAGTCGGCACATGTATCGACAGAGAGTTTTTCTTCGGTAAAGAGCGATGACGGACGCTTCTGGCAGTTATCCACGATCTCGCCCGTTTCCTTCAAACGATACACGTGGTTGGTGCCCAATGTAAAGAATGCTGTCTTTACAATTGACAATTGATCATTGACAATTGATAATTTCTCCACCGTATGACATATCGAAGCGGGGTTGTACATCACGCCATAGGGATTGACCGTTGCACGGAACTTCTCTTCCTGGAAACGGCGACCTATCTCTGTGGCAAAGCACGAGCCCACGAAGAGCATCTCCTCGCAAGGGCCGATCTCGAAATCAGGCTTCGGAATATCAACAATCGTCCTGAATTCCATCAACTTCTGCTGATTTGTAATCCTGTTGTCGACAGCGACATCTCTACAAAACGGGCATTGGCATTCAGGGCGTTCTGTCCTAAAATCTGCTTGATACGGGCAGCGGCCTCAGGATCCTTGGCAATCATATAAAGATAGCCACCACCACCAGCACCAGGCAACTTATACCCCAGACAGAGGTCGTCAATCAGGTCGGTGAGGGCTGCCACTGGGGGTGGATTCGTACCACTGTCCAATGTCTGGTTCTGCTGCCACGTCTTCCTGACGAGCAGGCCCATCTGCTGGAAGTCGTTTCGCTGGATGGCCTCGTACATCTCCATCGTATGCGACTTCATCTCGCGCAACATATTCAATTCATCATGATGATTGAGGAACATTCTGCGCACAATCTCCGCGAGGATGCTCTTGGCCGTGCGGGTGATGCCTGTATAGTATAATAAATGGCAGGCACGGTATTCAGGCTGTGTCCATAAGTCGTTTGGCAACCAGCGCACCTGAGGACTCTGATCGAATCCCCTACCCGTCTGCAACAGTTTCACGCCACCTAACACGCCTCCGAACTGATCCTGCCAACCACCACCTGTGGTGAGCATCTGTTCGAGCATCAGCGTGCGACGGCCTATCTCGTTCTTGTCCCAGCCCAGCCCACAGAAATCATTCAGTGCACCTAGCACCGTCGAAGCCAGAATACTCGAGGTGCCCAGACCACTGCCTGCAGGGATGGCTGAGAGCAGCGTCAGTTCGATACCAGCCCCAAAGGTCTCCAATGCCTCACGCAGAGGGCCTTTACCGAATCCAGCAAGGACGAGGGCTGCTTTCGGAATGGAGAAGGGCGAGCCGACATGCATAAAATCGGTGAGTTGTTCTGTATTCTCAACCACCTCCATCGCCCCAAGGTCGATACTGCGCAGGACGATACGCGGTTCCTTTGACGGACGGACGTATGCCTGCAAGGGCGGCTGACCGTTGAGTTCGATGGCGAAGTTGATCACGTTGCCTCCCTCCATCAGACAATAGGGAGGCGTGTCCGTCCATCCACCAGCGATATCAATGCGTACTGGCGAACGGCCCCAGACAATCTGGTCGTCAGCCACACAGAGTTTGGGCTGTTGCTGTGGCACAGCAGCATACGAGCAGAGGCCCTGGCGCAAGAGAGCAAAGGCCTTCTCGCTATCACCGCAGAACATCGCATGATGAATGCGGGTCATCAGCGGTGCATCCTCACCCAAGGGTTCAGGCAGAGGAAGATGCTCTTTCTCGAAAGTCTCAGCAGCATCGGCCAAATCGAGTTGATAGAAGACGCTGTGACGCCAGTTTTTGGCCAATGCGAGCCAGTTATCCTTGCGATACCTGCGCCGCTGGTCAAAGAGTCGTCGCAGGTTTGCACGCTCAGCCACCTCGTTGCTATTGAGAGGCTCATCGATACGATAACGGCGCACCTCATAGTCGTTTTCACCCACAGGCACTACATCGATGCAGTCGCCTGGCTCCAGGTGCATCTCCCAGTCGTTCTCAGGCACACCCGTAATCACATGGTCGTGCGTCAGATGCCAACGGGGTCCAATGAAACTGTTCTCCACCCATACATTCGCATTCTCCTCCGTAAACGGAACCTTCACGATGGAGTTCTGTACGAAAATCGAGGGATGGGGCTTGCGGTCGATATGCATGATCTCACGCTGGTCGTTCACGAGGTTCTGTAGGCGCTGCGTCGAGGAGATCATCTCGCGCGACGTGCCGAAATGGTAGAACTCACCACCCGCCAATGGCAGGATGGCCACCTTCAACGAAGATATCTCATCGTCAGGCTTAGAGGGGTCTGTACCCAGGGCACAGCCGAACTCAGAATAGAGATCGTATTCCTTGAAGCCGTCCGATCCGGAGGTACTGCGCTGCATGAGCAGTGAAATCGCCTTGTCGCTAAGCAACCACACACCGATATCGGTCAGGAAGAAATGATCTTTCTGTAACTCGTAGAGTGTTTGCACTGATGGCTTCTGGAGCATCTGCTTGAGTACGGAGGGCGTACGACGATCGCTGACGAACACACCGTGGTTCTTCGCCACAGAGGCATCGAGCCAGAGGCCATAGCACACCACATCGGCATCAGGAATAGGCTGCAGAGGTTGGGTGGCACGAATCAACACGTCGCCACTCACCACCATCGTATGCAGGCGTTCTGGGGCAGCAGCCATCATCTTCTCGTATAATGGCAACTGCACGCTCATCAGGTCCTGCGAGAGTTTCTGTCCCCGCTCCCATCGGAACACAGGCAATGGCATCAGCACCTTGCCTGAGACGGCATAACTAGGCAGACGTTTGCTCTGACCTCCTGCATGTATCAGGATACGTTTCTCCTTCGAGAGCCAGTCAGGGAAAGAGACATCAGGCGCCTCACTCCGCATGGCCTCCTGCAAGAGCCAGGCCGTACCACCACCGCTTCCAAGACGATGGCCAACGGGATCGCACGTACAGAAATAGTCCTCGCGACTGAGTCCCGTCACGTCGTGGAAACTATCCACCAGATTAGGAGGCAACGACAGTAGTTTCTTCATATTTTATTCTTTGCGACGACGGCCTTTCATAAAGCCGGCACCAAGCAGCACAAGGGTCAGGATGAAATACGAGGCGTAGGCGATGTTCTCAGTGGTATTCACCGACTTCGGTTTGAAGGTCAACACCACATCATGCCTGCCAGGCTTCACATTCAGGGCTCGCAGGATATAGTTCACACGTCCCAGTTCTGCTGGTTGTCCGTCAACCGTAGCCGTCCAGCCAGGATAATATATTTCCGAGAAGACCACCACGCCGCCCTTGCCTGAATTAACCTCGTAGGTCAGTTCGTTGGGCTCATAGGCCTTGATGGTGACAATGCTCACACTGTCTTGTTCCGCAGCCTCACCGAGTTGCGACTTGAACTTGGCATCAGCCACAGCCTCATGACGCAGATTGATCTGACCCACGGCTGCAATCTCCTCATTGGCATTGGCCGCATACTGGAGTTTGTCGACAAACCAGGCATTACCATAGGTATAGGGATTCTGCAAAGGAACCGTCTGACCACCCTGCAAGGGGAAGATCATATACTTCGTGTTCAGCATATTGATGACTGGCCAGATACTGTCGCCATTGATCTTCGTCATATCGCCACCAGCCTCAGAGACAGCCATGAACATCTGCTGCATCTCAGGCGAGATATACTGCTCGATCATCTCCTGATAACGGCGCAGTTTAGCAGCGTGATAGCCACCGATGCTCTTATGGTAATAAGACGTCTCATTCTCATTGAAGGTATTCGAAGCGAGGTTCAGCACACGATAGTCAAGACTCTTGTCACGAAGAATCTGCTCATCGGCCTGCGTCATCTGCTGGGGTGCCTCACGCTCACTCTTCGGCACAAACATGTCGTCGTTGAGGTAACGCTTGTTAATCGTCCACAGGTCGACGAGGCAGAGCACCAGAATGATGGCCACAGCATATTCCTTCTTCAACTTGCCAAATGCCACAGACAGCAAGGCACCCGTACCTACCAGGATGATATAGAACGAGCGCAGACTGTCGCTGGTGAACATGGCCTGACGCATTTCGGTGAGATTGGCCATAATCGGACGGATGTGCTCAGCGGGAAGGCCCTGCAATGCCTGCATCTCACTCGTCGAGATGAAACTGCTGAAGAAGGCAGAAGGCATCAGCGAGAACAGCATGGCGACACCACCTGTCAGCAGGAAAGAGATGCCCACGTACTTCATTCTCGGCTTCATCTGCTCAGGCTCCTCGAGGAATTTCTTCAGTGCCAGCATGGCCAACAGGGGGATGGTGAACTCGGCTATCACGAGGATAGAGGCCACCGTACGGAACTTGGCATACATTGGCACATAGTCGATGAAGAAGTCGGTGAAGCCCATGAAGTTCTTTCCCCATGACAGGAGAATCGACAGGATGGTGGCTCCAAGCAAAGCCCACTTCAGAGGCCCCTTCACGATAAACAGTCCGAGGATAAAGAGCATCAGCACAAAAGCGCCCACATACACAGGACCGCTGGTGCCAGGCTGCTCACCCCAGTACTGACCTATCTGGTTGTAAATCTCCATATAGTTCGGATTGGCCTTGGCCATTGCCGTCTCATTGCTGCTCAGGGGCACCGAGGCGCCACCTTTTGTGTTAGGCACCAGCAGGGTCCACGTCTCACCAATGCCATAACTCCACTGCGTGATATAGTCGCGCTCCAAGCCACTGCTCGTCTGATTGGCTGAGTTCTGCTTCACCAGTTCACTCTTGCCACGCATCGACTCCTGACTGTATTGCCAGGTATGGTAGAGGTTCGACAGATTCATACACAGACCGAGGATGCCTGCTGCCAGACAGACGCCCGTGGCCTTCACAAACCGCATGATCTGTTTCTCGCGGATGGCCTCCACGAGCCATGCGATGACCATGAAGAGGATGATGAACATATAATAATAGGTCATCTGCACGTGGTTGGCATTGATCTCAAAGGCCGTAAAGATGGCCGTCACCACAAAGCCCGACAGGTATTTCCCTCGATAAGCCAGTACGATACCCGCAATCATCGGTGGCAGATAGGCCAATGCCCACACCTTCCAGATATGTCCGGCTGCAATGATGATGAGGAAATAGGTGCTAAACGCCCAGATGATAGATCCCAGTGCAGCCAAATGCTGACGGAAGTCGAAGGCACGGAGCAGGATATAGAAGCCCAAAAGATAGGCAAAGATATACCACACATTCTCAGGCAACCAGAGGTGATAGGCACTGATGGCCACACCCAGTTTGTCGGTAGAATGATACGATGGTGCCATCTGATAGGTGGGCATACCCCCAAACAGGGCATTGGTCCAACGACTACGTTCGTGAGTTTTTTGTTGATACTCGACGCTCTCCTGACCTGCACCCTTTCCTGCCGAGGCATCATGACGATAGAGGATACGTCCCTCGATATCGGCAGGGAAGAAATAAGCGAAGGCCAATACGGCAAACAACAGCACTGCCAACACGTCTGGCAGGCACTTCTTTAATAATGTCATAACTTGCAAGTTTATTATTTTGCGTGCAAAGTTACAAAATAATTGTGAATAGTCAATTGAGAATTATGAATTATTTTGTATCTTTGCAGTCGAAATATGGAAGAATTAATCATCACCAGCGTCCAGAATGCCCGTGTCAAGCACATTGTGGCTCTGCAACAGAAGTCGTCGCTACGCCGCGAAGAAGGATTGTTCGTGGTCGAGGGCCAGCGTGAGATAGAGCACTGCATCGCCTGTGGGTATGAGATCGTAGAGGCGTTTATAGTTGATAGTTTATCGTTTACAGATGATTACCCTGCTACGAAAGTCACTCCCCAAGTATATGAGAAGATAGCCTACCGCGGCTCCACCGAGGGCATCATCGCTGTGGCCAAAGTCAAAGACCATAGCATATCATCTATCAACCATAAACTATCAACTATCAACTCCCCATTGATCGTCGTCCTCGAGCGCGTTGAGAAGCCTGGCAACCTGGGCGCCATCCTGCGTACGGCCGAGGCGGCTGGAGTGGATGCCGTCATCGTCTGCGACCCGCTCACCGACCTCTACAATCCCAACCTCATCCGCGCCAGCATCGGTGGGGTGTTCAGCGTTCCCACAGCCGTCTGCACGTCAGAGGAGTGCATTGCCTTTCTCAAGGCGCACCAGATCAAGATCCTTACGGCCCAGTTGCAGGACTCCTACGAATACTACGACTATGACATGACTTCTGCGACGGCCATCGTGATGGGCACCGAGTCGACAGGACTTACCCAGCAGTGGCGCGAGGCGGCTGATGCCCATATCCGCATTCCCATGCTGGGACGCCTCGACTCGCTCAACGTCAGTGTCAGTGCCGCCATCCTCATGTATGAGGCTGTCAGACAAAGAAACAATAAAAATAGATAGCGTATGAAAATTGGAATTATCGTAGCCATGGAGAAGGAGTTGAAACAACTCCGTCCCCTATTCCCCGAAGATCAGGTGATACTGCAACAAAGCGGCATCGGTAAGGTAAACGCTGCCTTGCAGGCACTGGAGATGATTCATCGGTACAAGCCGGACATCATCGTCTCTTCAGGCTGTGCCGGAGGAAATGGCGACGACATCAACATACAGGATGTCGTGGTCAGTGCCCAACTCGCCTACCATGATGTGTATTGCGGTGAGGCCATTGGTCACTCGGTCTATGGTCAGGTGCAGGGATTACCTGCCCGTTTCGAGGCCAACCCCGAACTTCTTGACAAGGCTATTGCCCTGAACAAGCAATTGACGGATGTGAAGATCCACCCAGGACTGATTGTCACAGGCGACTGGTTCGTCGATACCAAGGAAAAGATGCGCGAGATCATCGGCCATTTCCCTGAGGCCAAGGCCGTCGACATGGAGAGTGCTGCCATCGCGCAGACCTGTTATATCTTCCAGGTGCCGTTTATCTCATTCCGCGTCATCAGCGACATCCCCCTACGCGACACACACGCTTCGCAGTATCATGATTTCTGGAGCACCACAGCCGAGAAGTCATTCCAAGTCACCAAGACCTTCATCGAAAGTCTATCGTAGCCCCCTAAGTTAGGGGGCAACAGGGGTCTGAACAGGCGCAGATTCCTGATGTAAAACATATTAAATGGTCTGATAAACGCTTGTTCAGACCCCCACCCCCCTAACTTAGGGGGCTTATACATATGGAAGTCATTCAGAGTTTCACCATCGATCATACCCAACTGAAGCCAGGCATCTACGTCTCGCGCGAAGATAAAGGTTTCACCACCTTCGACCTGCGCATCACCGAACCCAATAAAGAACCTGCTGTAGCCCCAGCCGCCATGCATAGCCTAGAGCATCTGATGGCCACCTGGTTCCGTAACAGCGAAGCAAAGGACGATGTGGTATATGTGGGTCCTATGGGATGCCTCACGGGTATGTATATCATCATGACAGGTACCTACACCGTAGAGGACATGCGACGCCTCACCATCGAGTGCCTGCGATGGATCCTCACACAGACCGAGGTGCCAGCCACACGACCAGAGGCCTGTGGTAACTATCTACTCCACGACCTTCCGATGTGCAAGTGGGAAAGTGCCCGCTATCTCGACCGTCTGGAACATGACTTCCACAGCGAGTACACCAAACTTCAGATCACCCTCGACGACGGAAAGGTCTTTGCTGATGCTTAAACTCCTAACCGACAACCGTCCCTGGGCCGTACGGAAACGTGCCTTCCACATCTGGCAACAGACGCCCCATACTGTGGCACCGCTCAACGAAGCGACCCACACCTGTAAATCCTGTGGTACCGAGTTTCAAGGCAACTACTGTCCGCGTTGCGGACAATCGGCCATCGTAGGGCGTTTCTCGTTTAAAACCGCTTTCCTGCTGTTTCTCGATATCTGGGGAATGGGTAATCGTGGTATGTTCCGTAGCATCCGCGACCTGATGCTCCGTCCAGGCTATATGATCCGCGATTATGTCAGCGGTCGGCAGTCGGCCTATTTTCCACCGTTTAAGATGTTCTTCATACTGATGACCATCTCGCTGCTAATCTCTCACGGTCTCAGTCTGAACCTGGAAGAAGAGGAAGGACAACAACAGACGGCAACGGTAGAGCAGAACGACTCGACAGCCATCCGAATCAACAAGGAGGCCATCGACAATGAACCGCCAGGCATCAAGGTCAACGGGAAAGTGGTTGATAATGGGGTCATCCAGTATCTGAAGAAGACACCTCACGTGATCAAAGCCTTAGAGAAGAAGAGCCCATCCCTGTTTGCCTTTGCGCTGCTCGTGCTGTTCTCAGGACCACTCTATCTGTTCTTCCGCAAGTGTCCAGCCATCCCCGACCTCCGTTACGCGGAGCACCTCGTAGCCTTGGTCTACACGTCGAACACGTACACCATCTACCAGATTCTCAGCAGTCTGACACCTGGTGTCCTCTCCGACAGCCTCGATCTGATGGCGGTGATCATGGTCTTTATCTCACTGAAACAGTTTACGGGTTATTCCAAACGTCGTCTGTTGGGATACATCATACTGACATTCCTGTTCTTCGTCGTGATCTTCCTTGCCGTCTTCGCCGTAGTTTTGGGGATTATCATGCAGACAGCGCATTGACCTCGCCAAACAGCATCCACTCGAAGAGTTATCGATTGGTGACTTTATTGTAGCACCACCTTACAAAGCCAGGATATCTATGGCAGCAAAGACGAAGGACAGAGAGACCGAACCGACTGTAGAAAAGACGGGCACAACGCGCTTCCTTCCGCTTGTTCCTGAACACCTGCCGATTCACTTCTGCAAACCGACGACCAGTGATAATGGCCTCAGCAGCGTGCTTAGCCGTAAGGAAAGCATAGTAAAGCCCTTCGTACGTGACACGATTGGGGAAACCACCCGCATCACCAATCAAGATGATACGGTCGTGAAGGGGATAATTGATATTGTTGGGGATATAGGCACCCTTCGCCTTCAGGTCTGGACAGCCCATACCGCCAAGTACCTCACGGAACGACTGTGGTGTGGTGGCATGGTCGCCAAAACCCTGCACGTCGTAGGCT
>Ga0265301_10007079_pt1 | contig 10582 bp, 9 predicted proteins | sample AusTroGonzalo_MG_2_FD_193488 | JGI IMG/M metagenome (GOLD analysis project Ga0265301, IMG submission 193488) | Bovine rumen microbial communities from tropical cattle in Woodstock, Queensland, Australia - Gonzalo_04 | ecosystem: Host-associated > Mammals > Digestive system > Stomach > Rumen ...
GTAAAAATATGTGTTTTTTTACATTTGAAAATATAAAAAAAAAGTCGTGGCCCGAAGACTGCGATTCAAAACTATATGAATGTCATCCATTAGTTCATCAACCGACTCTCCCCCCACTTGTACTGCGGATAAGCCTTTTTGAGGTCGTTGGCAGAACCTTCCACACCGCTGCCGCCGCTGGTGGCGAAGACGTTGAGAGTCTTGCCGCTCAGGTCGTGCGCTTCGATGAAGGTGTTGACGATGGTGGGAGCGGTGTACCACCATACGGGGAAGCCGATCCACACGGTGTCGTAGTCGGCGATATTCTCGCACTTGCCCTTGATAGCGGGACGCGAGCTCTTGTCCTTCATCTCGATGGTTGAGCGTGAGGTCTTGTCGCGCCAGTCGAGGTCGGCGGCGGTGTAGGGCACCTCGGGGGTGATTTCGTAAAGGTCGGCATTGTGCTCCTTTGCCAGTTGCTGGGCAGCGGCCTTGGTGGTTCCCGTGGCCGAGAAGTAAACTACTAATGTCTTTTTCATTTCGGGGTTCTCCTTTCCTTGATTGGGGTTGTTTTGATTGTTTTTCTGTGCGCAAGCGGACATGCTCAACAAGAGAATGACGCCAAATGCGAATAATGCTGATTTTTTCATCTTTTTTCTATGATTATAATTGTTCTTGTTTTTTTCGAATGCAAAGAAACACTTTTTTTCTTAATTGGATATGTCACAAAATACGTTGAATGTGTCACAAAATCCGGAATAATCTTTTTTGAGGCGGGGGTTCCCGAAGATGGGGTAATTATTTCCGCATTTGGAATTCCTTGGGCGATTTGCCTGTTTGGGTCTTGAAAAAACGTGAGAATGTGTATTGTTCGGGAAAGTTGAGGGCATCTGCCACCTCTTTCACGCGCATTCCCTGCTTCGATAACATGTGACGGGCTTCCTGTGTGAGGAATGTGTTAATCCACTCTTTGGGCGTATGACCTGTGACTTTTTTTACCGTATGCGTGAAATGGTTAAAGGTAAGACCTGATTGGGATGCGTAGAAGTCACAGGAATGCTCCGTACGGAAATTTTCGGCCAACAATTGGATGAATTTGACAACTGTTAACATCCCTTTGGGATTTTTTTCAGGCTCAACAGCCTTTTGCTCTAAAAACGCCTGTATACATTCCAAAATCAAGGCGCGTTTCATGTGGAGCATGGTTTGCATGATGATTTTCCGTAGCGTTTCGTCTGACGTTCCTTCCAATTGACTTTCTTTCATAGAGATATAATTAGCGGCTGAAAGAAAACCCTTCTTTCTCATGTCGTCAAGCATCATATATGGGCGAATGTAAAGCTTGTTGCCTAACAAGGCGTTGAAGAGCGGCTCAACAGCCGGAAAAAACTCCTCCTGTAATCCTGTGACTGCAATTTGCTCGAAATCCTCCGATTCATTCATAACATACAGTTGAACAAGTGGGCTGACGACGCACAACACACCTTCGCTCATCTCGAAAAACACTCCGTTTACCAAGGCTTCTGCGCGGCCTTTCACACATAACCGCATGCCGACAATCTGCTTATGTAAGTCCTTCATATTATCATTGATTATGCTGCAAAAATACATTTTTTATAATATAAACGACCAATTTCATCGTTGTTTTTGCTATCTTATTCACCATTTCAGCCATTGTTTTGCGGGGTTTAATACTGTTATTTTGCACTGTCATTTAATAGGTCACTTAAAAACAATATTTAATAGCGTTATGAACATACTCTATTGCGGCGACAGAAACATTGAAGACGGGCTGACACTCAGCTTGTTATCCGTGCGCAGACATGTCTCGGAACCGTTGAATGTTTACGTGTTCACGCTCGACTATCATGAGCGTGGTTACGACATTAATCCGCTGCGCGAAGGCACCATCGCCTATTTGGACACGGTGCTGAAGGAAATGAATCCCGAAAGTTCCATACGGCTGATTGACTGCACGCACCAGTTCAGCAGCGAACCGCCCGAGGCCAATATGGATACGCGTTTTACCCCTTGCTGTATGCTGCGGCTCTACGCCGACTGGCTCCAGGAAATCCCCGACCGTATCCTTTATCTCGACTACGATGTGGTGTGCCGCAAGGACTTCACCAACTTCTATTACCAGTCCATGACCAACATAGAGTTGGCTGGTGTGCTTGACTATTACGGCCGATGGTTTTTCAGTCGCCCTTTGTGGAGACATAACTACCTCAATTCCGGCGTGTTGCTGATGAACATGAAATTAATTAGGGACAATGGACTTTTCGTCTGGTGTCGCGAATTGTGCGCTCAAAAAAGGATGTTCCTTCCCGACCAACATGCCCTTAACCGTCTTAGTGTCGGAAAGAAAATTTGCAGTCATATCTATAATGACCAAAGGCATCTGTCAGAAGAGACGGTGTTCCAGCACTTTTCCACTACCTTCCGTTTGTTCCCTTACCCGCAGAAAGTCAGCGTGAAGCCCTGGGACGTGGAGCGCCTCCACAAAAAGCTGCAGATCTTCGAGTACGATGACCTCCTGCAAGAATTCAGCAAAGTTCGTGAGACAATGAAACAACAATCCATAACCAATAACCAATAACCTTTTAACCCATTTAAAACACCCATTATCATGAAAGAGATACCCGTTTTTTTCACCATTGACGAGAATTATGCCCCCTATTTGGCTGTGGCAGTCAACTCACTCATTAAAAACGCATCACGCGATTATCAGTATCGCATCATCGTGTTGCATCAAGATGTGACCGACGAAACCGAGCGGCAGATTCGGAAGTTGGAAACCGATTGGGTCAAGATGGAATTTATCCCCATGCAGCAATGCTATGAGCAGCTTTGGGGCAGTGCGGAGCGCATTGACAGTCAGATTACGGACCACATTTCCAACCGTCTGCGCGCCGACTATTTCACCATGACCATCTACTTCCGGCTCTTCATCCCGGATTTGTTTCCGCAGTACGACAAAGGCATCTATTTGGACAGTGACATCGTGGTGCTGGGCGATATTTCCGAGATGTACAACATTGACTTAGGTGACAACCTGTTAGGGGTTTGTCTTGACCTCAGCATCCATGACACACCGGAACTGGTGCATTACATCACCGACGGTGTGGGTGTGGGCAAGGAGAACTACTTTAATTCCGGCATCCTGCTCATGAATCTGAAGAGGCTGCGCGAGGTGCGTCTCGGTGAGCGGTTCTTGGAAGTTCACAAAAAGTGGGAATTCGACTGCATCGCCCCCGACCAGGACTACCTCAACGCCCTCTGTTTCGGCCATGTGATGAAGATAGACCCGCGCTGGGACACTATGCCTAACCGCAAGCAGCCAGAAATCCGTCATCCGTTGCTCATCCACTACAATCTTTTCGAAAAGCCGTGGATGTATGATGGCATCCAATATTCCGAATATTTTTGGGATTACGCTTATGATTCCGGCTACTGGGGTTGGCTGCTGGAATTCAAGAGCAAGTATTCCAAAGAGAAACAACAAGCGGATATGGAATGTCTTACAAATCTTGTTGCCCGTGGAGAGAAGATTGCCACCGTCCCCGGCAACTTCCGCGAGGTCTTCAACGGCGGTAAGGAAAAGAGACTATGTGATTAGGCAATAGGCAACAGTGATTATAAAGAAAACGTGATTTAATTCAAAAAAACATTTCATCATGAATGAGAGAGAGCAAGTCATCCACAACATTAAACGCGCAGTGTTGGAAGGGCGTTTCAATGACAAGGTAGAGGTCAACGACCCCGTGTTGGACGAAGCCCAGATTCGGACATTGTTATACAGATTCTTAAAACACAGACAGTCGCCGGTATATGGCGTACGAAACTTCATCGCCCGTCGCATCGCCGACATCTTCACCTTCCGCATGAGCCGCGACATACGGATTGAGGGGTTGGAGAATCTCAAGGACGTGCGACAGGGAGCGGCTATCATCACGAGCAACCATTTCAGTCCGTTCGAGAACTGCATCATCCGCCATCTGCTCTCCACCGAACACAAAGGGCAGCTCGCGGCGGTCAGTCAAGACACCAACTTCGCTATGAAAGGTTTCAAAGGATTCTTGCTCAAGTACATAGATGCAGTTCCGCTGAGCCGCAATAAGGAATACATGGCCACCTTTTTCTACGAGCAGCTGAAGGAATTAACGGACAAGAATCGCTGGATTTTGATGTATCCTGAGCAGGAAATGTGGTTCAACTACCGTAAGCCGAGGCCCTGCAAACGGGGGGCTTACTTCTACGCCCACAAATTGCAAGTGCCTGTGATTTCTTGCTTTGTGGAGATTTTGGAGAAACCCGAAGTGGATGAAAGTGGTTTCAATGGGTTGCAGTATGTCCTTCATGTGCTCAATCCCATTCTGCCTGATGCAACCCTCAACTGCAAGGAAGACAGTTTGCGTATGGCCGACATCGACTACCGGCAGAAAACGGAAGCTTACGAAAAGGCTTACGGCAAATCCTTAGACTATGCCTTTACCCAATGGGACATTGCAGGTTGGCACCCGCAACCAGAGTTGGCGACGGCGGAGGAGAAAGCCCTGTACTCTATTCTGTTAGGCACTGACAACCAGAGTGTTCTGTCATGACGACTCACCATTTGGGCATTGATATCGGTTCCACCACAGTGAAGGTGGTGGTGACGGACCAGTTCGGCGAACAGATCTTCTCCATGTACGAGCGACATAATGCGCGGCAAGCGGAAACCTTGCTGCGGGTGTTGCGCGCCGTGGAGCGAGATTTTCCAACTTTTGCGGTGAAAGCGGCGGTGTGTGGCTCAGGAGGGCGCATTTTGGCCCATAACATTGGCCTTCCCTTCGTGCAGGAAGTGGTAGCCAACGCCGCCGCCGTAAGCCGCCTCTACACCACCGTGAATACCGCTGTTGAACTGGGCGGTCAGGATGCTAAAGTTATATTCTTCCGACAGAATGAACACGGGAAACTTGTTGCCAACGACATGCGCATGAACGGCAGTTGCGCTGGCGGCACAGGCGCGTTCATCGATGAAATCGCCGCCCTGCTGCAATGCCCGCCCGACGAGTTTAACGCTTTGGCAGAGGCCGGCACACAGGTCTATGACATCTCCGGTCGTTGCGGCGTCTTCGCCAAAACCGACATCCAGCCATTGCTGCTGCAGGGTGCCAAACGGGAGGACATTGCCCTATCCACCTTTCACGCCATTGCCAAGCAGACCATCGGAGGCTTGTCGCAAGGGCTAGAATTGCGCCCTCCCATCATTTTTGAAGGCGGCCCGCTGACCTTTAACCCGCAGCTAATCAAAGTATTTGCGGAACGGCTGAACCTTCGAGACGAGGAAATCATCCTGCCTGAGCACCCTGAAACCATCGTGGCTTTCGGCACGGCTATGGCGGTAGAACAACTCTTCCCCGATACCACCCCGATGCTTATTTCCGAAATCGCTGAAAAATTACAACAATATATGCTGGAAGTCAATCAGGAAGATAATTCCGATGCCGCCCCGCTTTTCTGCAGCGACCGTGAGAAGGAAACTTTCATCCAACGGCATCAGCAAGAGATGAAAATGGAGGAAGAGATGACGGCTACAGGCGAAAAGAAGACGATTGACGGCTATATCGGTGTCGATTCGGGCAGCACCACCTCCAAATTCGTACTGCTGAATGAGAAAAATGAGGTGATCTACCGCTTTTACGCCAACAACTTCGGCAAACCTTTGGATGTGTTGAAGCACGGGATTTTGCAGATGCACGGGCACTTTGCAGAAAAAGGAATCGAATTGAATATCAAGGCCTTGGGCACAACTGGTTACGGCGAGAAAATAACGGCTGCCGCATTCGGAGCCGACTACCATACTGTGGAGACCATCGCGCACACGCGGGGATGCCTGCAGTTTGTTCCCGACGCCTCCTTCATCCTTGACATCGGCGGTCAGGATATGAAGGCAATATGGGTTCGTGACGGCGTGATTACCAACATCATGTTGAATGAAGCCTGCTCTTCGGGGTGCGGTTCTTTCTTGGAGAATTTTGCCGACACTTTAGGCATTCCCGTGCAGGAAATCGCCGACCACGCCTTCCGTTCAGCAACTCCTGCACATTTAGGTAGCCGTTGCACGGTCTTCATGACCAGCACCATCATTAACGAGCAACGACGCGGCAAGAATGAGGATGACATTATGGCAGGACTTTGCCGCTCCATTGTGGAGAATGTTTTCACAAAGGTCATTCGTCTAAACAACCTGAAATCCTTAGGCAACCGTATTGTTGTGCAGGGAGGGACATTTCGAAACGCTGCCGTTTTGCGTGCTTTTGAGGAATATGTAGGTCAAGAGGTCACTCTCGCACCTTATCCCGGCGAGATGGGAGCTTTAGGTGTGGCCTTGTTAGCAAAAGAGAACGCCTGTGACAGAGACGATGTGTGCAACGTCTCTTCATTCATTGGATTTGATACTATAGAACATTTTGAATATCACACAGATACAGAACACCATTGCGGCAAGTGCGAGAACAATTGCGCCCTCACCGTCACTAGATTCCCCAACGGGAAATCATGGACGACGGGGAACCGATGCGAACGGGGTATTTCCGATAGTAGAGACGGTGCACGCACCGCCTCCACCACAACCAACCTGTTCGCGTTGCGCAACCAACTGCTGTTCAAAACCTATCCTTACGAAATCGTCTCGCCTCCCAAAAATCATATCATCGGAATTCCTCTCGTGCTGGAATTTTGGGACAGTCTTCCCTTCTGGACCACCTTCTTCCGTGCGTTAGGCTATCAAGTTAAAATCTCACACCCGAGTTCCCGCAAAAATTATGAAGCCGGGTTGCCCTACGTGGCTTCCGACACCATTTGTTTCCCTGCAAAACTCGTTCACGGTCATATCATTGACCTTGTGGAGCAGGGTGTGGACACCATTTTTATGCCCTACGTGATGCATTTCCCGCCCGAAGGCAAAGACAAATTGAGTCCATACGTCTGTTCGGTGGTGCAAGGTTATCCGATGGTGACTCGCCATTCGCAAGACCCTGAAAGCCGCTATGGCGTTCACTTTGAAACGCCTGTGTTTCATTTTTTTACGGAGAAAGACCGGCCTGCACAGATTATTCGCTACGCCATCAACTTGCAACGAAATGCGTATGGAATCGCTTACGAAAAGGCTCAATTGGCCTACCAACAGGCGGAGAGTGCCCTGCTGACCTTCCGTCGGGAGTTGCGGGAGGCTGGCGCGAAGCTGCTCAACGAGTTGAAGTCTGCCGGGAAGTTCGGCGTAGTGCTGGCCGGTCGCCCATATCAGTGCGACCCGATGGTCAACCACCGCATCTACGACTTCTTTCTCCGACAAGGCATAGCCGTTTTCACGGTCGATAGCCTGCCTGACTTGGAAAAGGTCGATTTGAGTCACACGCGGGTCGAAATCACCAACAACTACCACACACGCATGTTGGCGGCGGCGGTTTTGGCGGCGCAAACGCCCGAATTGGAATACGCCCAAATCGTGAGTTTCGGCTGTGGTCATGACGCCATCCTCTCCGATGAGATTGTCCGCATCATGGACGACATCGCCCAAAAGCCGCCTTTGATCCTGAAAGTGGATGAGAGCGATGCTTCGGGTTCCATCGGCATCCGCGTGCAATCGTTCGTCGAATCGGTAGCTATCCGGCGCAACCGGTTACAAACGGGTGAAATCCGCGAGTTGGAGACCGCGTTTCCCGTAAAATACACCCCAAAAGACAAGAAATTGCGCACCATTCTTGTGCCGAACATTTCCAAAGAGGTTTCCACACTGTTGTGTGCCATCTTCGAAAAGCACGGTTTTCTGGTGAAAGGCTTGCACATAGGCGGAGTGGGGCAAATCCGAGTCGGGAAACAGTATTCTCACAATGACATCTGTTTCCCTTGCCAGATGGTCATCGGTGAGCTGATTGACGCTCTTCGCAAGGGCAACTACAACCAGGACGAAGTAGCTGTAGGCATGGTGAAGTTCCAGTGCGACTGCCGCATGTCGCACTACGCAGCGCTGTTGCGAAAGGCCTTGGATGCCGCAGGTTATGACCGTGTGCCCGTCATCACCACCGACCCCAACGATACAAAAAAGTCACACCCTGGTGTGCATCTGCTCGGGATAAGATCTGTGTTAGAAGCCGTTACAGTATTTATGATGCTTGACATTTTGGTGGAACTTTCGCGAAAAATCCGTCCCTATGAGATGGAGAAGGGCAGCACCAGTCGGATGCTCTCCGATTGCACACAGCGGCTTGCCACTGCGATATCCAAGGGGTTGCGAGCCGCTTACGAGGAGTTCGAACGGTGCATCCGTGACTTCGGGGAGTTACGTTACGACCGCGCACACCTCAAACCGCGTGTGTTTGTGACCGGTGAGCTGTTGGTGACATACCATCCCGGCAGCAACTTCCATATCGAGGAATATTTGGAGGAAAACGGTATGGAGACGGTCTTCCCGCGTGTTACAGACCAGCTTCGCAAGGACTTTCTCGCTTCGATGGCCGAAATCCGCGACTTCAAGGCCAACATCCCGAAATATCCTTTTGTAGTGACCAAACTTTTCGACTATGTGCAGAAAAAGTTGGAGAAAACGGCCGTTCAGCATCCGCTGTACGTGCCTGCGACCAAGCCCGCGGATCTCTATAAGGGCGTGGCGCACATCATCCCGGAGACGCTCAGCTGCGGCGAAGGCTGGCTGATGGCCGCCGAGATTGCCCACTATGCGAAAGAAGACGTCAAAAGATTCGTCATTCTGCAGCCTTTCGGGTGTATTCCCAACCACATCTGCGGTCGAGGAACCATTCGCGCCCTCAAGAACGACTTCCCCGACATTTCTATCCTTCCCCTCGATCTTGACCCTGACACCAGCTATGCGAATGTGGAGAATCGCCTGCAAATGTTAATTATGAGCGAAACTAAAATTTGAATAAATCGACCCCGTTAGGGGTCTCATATCTGTATGAACAAAACGGTATATTACGAGAGTTTCACCGATGATGTGGTGGAGAGTCGCAACCAGCACGTGCATTTGCCCGACGGTTACGAATGGGTGCGTGACGATGTGTGGAGCAAGGTCAAGTATCACCTCGGTTATTTGTTAGTAATCATACTTGCGGAACTTTACCTGAGATTAGTGCTGAAGGTTCATTACCGTAACCGACGGTTGTTGTGGAAGTATCGTAAGTCGGGCTATTTCGTCTATGGCAACCATACTCAGCCTGTGGGCGACCCGTTTATTCCCGTGCTCGCCTGTATAGGCAAGCGGGCGTTCGGTATCGCGGGTACGGCCAATTACGGCATCCCCGTTTTCGGGAAACTGATGCCGTGGATCGGGGCGTTGCCGGTGGTGGAGACTCGCGAGGGAAGGCAAAAGCTATCGGAGGCGGTGGAACGACGCATACGGGAACGGCACGTCGTCTTCCTTTATCCCGAGGCGCACGTCTGGCCCTATTACACGGGAATCCGACCCTTCTCGACCTCTGCGTTCCACTACCAGCAGCAACTCAACGTCCCCGGCTTCACCCTGACCACCGTTTATCGGAAACGTCGTTTCGGGAAAAAGCCCCGCATCGAGGTCATCGTCAACGGTCCCTTCCGTCCCGATTCCACTCTTTCACCGCGTGACCAACGGCAACGCCTTCGCGACGAGGTGTTCCAGTCGTTGAAGGAGAACGCAACCCTAAGCAACTGCGATTTTATTCAATACATTTGTACAACAAAATAATGCTCAATTAGTTATGAATCAAACCGAAACCGAAAAAAACATCCTTGTCGCTGCAGAGGAAGTCTTCTTGGAGAAAGGCTATCAGGCGACCTCTATGCTTGACATCTCGCGCCGTGCGAACTGCAACCAGGCGTTGGTATATTATTATTATCGTTCCAAGGAGAATCTGTTCACTAAAATCTTCTCTGAGAAAACAGAACTGGTATTCAACTCATTCGCGGATCCGCTACGCGAGGAGCAAGACATTTTGGACACCATCCGTACCATGGTGAATGCCTACTTCGACTTCCTGTCGCAAAACGAGCGATTACCTTATTTTGTAGTCAATGAAATCATGCAAAACCCTGACATTCAGCAATTGATTATTGACATTTTCGAGAAGAACGCAGTGCGAATGGGCGTTTTCATGCAGTTCGACAACCGCGTGCGCGAAGGAGTGCGAAGCGGTCTCATCCGCAACATCGATTCTTCTGACCTGATGATTCATATCGTTTCGCTTTGTGTCGCCACCTTTATTTCCAAATCGATGCTCACGCGAGTGCTCACCTTCAACAACGACGCTACCAACGACTACGTTTCTCATCGCAAGCAGGAAATAGTGGAACTGATAATCAGGGGAATAAAGCAGTGAGAGGCGAAAATATAAGAGCAGAATTATCGAATAACTGCAACATTATTTCAAATTTTCGTTAAAGAACTCTTCCAGCTTGTCCCAAGGAATGTAGTTGCCCTCGCCGCCGTCGTAGAGATCTGTTCATATTTATTGAATGGGTATTTGTGATGCAAAAATACGATTATTTCAATTTCCCATAAACTTCGTCACTCACCGGCTCCAACCACTCGTTGGAAGCACCATACTGCACGTCCTTGTGGTAGGTC
>Ga0265301_10007081_pt1 | contig 10581 bp, 12 predicted proteins | sample AusTroGonzalo_MG_2_FD_193488 | JGI IMG/M metagenome (GOLD analysis project Ga0265301, IMG submission 193488) | Bovine rumen microbial communities from tropical cattle in Woodstock, Queensland, Australia - Gonzalo_04 | ecosystem: Host-associated > Mammals > Digestive system > Stomach > Rumen ...
GCCCGACAGGTGCACGAGGTCATAGTCCTTGAGTTCCGCATGGAGCTTCGTGGCAATGCTGTCGTGGAAGGGCAGCGTCTCGCCTTGGGCCTTGAAGGGAGAGCCGTTGTCCACGAATGCCAGCTTGGGCTGAACGTATCTTTCCACGTCCGAGCCGATCGTTCCGATGAAGGGCACGGCAAGCTCGATGTCCGTGATCTTCTCGTCAACGCCCATGGAGGGGGCGGAGATGGAGAACTGGGATTTGGTGAGCTCGACGTTGTTGAGGCAGAACGGGAAGGGCTTGTCCTTCTTGGCCGAGGGGGCGGGAGTCTTTTCGGGCGCAGGCTGCGAGAGCCTGGCGATGATGTCGTCATAGTTCGTGCCGCCCTTCTCATCGATGGCGAGCGAGCTGTTGAACCGGTCGACGGCAAGCGCCTGGAGCACGACGCCAAATCGCTTGACGGATTCGAGGAATGCCGCGTTCACATAGACGCGGCCGATGCTGGCCGCAGGCTCTGCGCCTTCCTTTGCGGCCATGGTGATGTTTTCGGCCGTCGCCTCAAGCGTCCAGGGATTGAATTTGGCCTTTTCAATGGAGACTGCGCGTCCGAGTGCTTCGCTCGCCGGTCCCTTGGCGGCCCACTTCATGAGCTCGGGAACTCCCCAGAATCCGCCAGCGGAATAAATGGCGCACGCGGTTGCAACACCTATTGCGATTTTGCTCAGGCGATTCAGCGGCATCTGACTTTCTCCTTTCCAAGGAAACTCATTACGAAATTGATGCTAGTGCGAATTTAGCACCAACGGGAGCCGGTGAGGGGCCCTCAGGAAGAGCTTTTTGCCTGATTGAATATTTGCCTGAGCTGCTGCGGATCGCGCGTGCCAAGTTTTTTCAGCCCGCTTGAGCGGTGGACTTCGACGGTCTTGAGCGCGATGCCGAGGCGCTCGGAGATGGCGCGCGATGACAGACCCTGCGAGACGAGCCGGGCGATTTCAGCCTCGCGCTCGGTCAAATCGGAGACGCGGGCGGCCGCCTGCTGCTCGGAGATCGTGCCGCGGAGCTTTTCATAGGACATCGAAGCGCCCTTCTCGATGTCCTTCAGAAGCCGCGCTTCGTCCACGGGCTTTTGCAGGAAGTCGATGGCGCCCGCCAGCACGGCCTGCACCGCCATGTCGATGTCCCCGTGTCCGGTGATGAAGATGATCGGGAGGTCTATCTGATGCTCGGCGAGGATCCTCTGGCACTCCAGGCCGGAGAGCCCGGGCATCCTCACATCGAGCACGAGGCAGCCGGGAACCGAGGGACGGTCGGATGCAAGAAAGGTCCGGGCGTCGTTGTAGACCTCGGTGCGCCAGCCCTCGAGTTCGATGAAGAATTTAAGCGCGGCTGACAGATCCGTGTCGTCGTCGACAATGCGGATGAGTGAACTCTCTTGAATCGCTTTGAGATCAGGCATGCAGAGCGCTCCTCTCGTCAGAACAGTCCGTGAGTGGAATGCTAACCGCTGCGCAGGTACCTGAGGGCGTGTTGCGTGTAAATTCCAGTCGGGCGCCATGCGCTTCGAGGATTCCGCGCACGATGGAAAGCCCGAGCCCCAGCCCTTCGGATTTGGCGCTTGCAAGGGGCTTGGCGAGGGCGGCCAGCTCTTCATCGCTCAGTCCCGGCCCGTTGTCGGACACGGTGAGAAGGGCGGCAGCCTCCGAGCGCTTTTCAAGGTGGATGGCCACAAGCCCTTGCTTGCTGTCCTTCTGGGCTTCGGCCGCGTTCTTGATGAGGTTGAGAATCACGATCTCCCACTCGAGGGCGTTCACGGTCAGCCAGATTTCCTCCGGTGCGGTGAAGTGCACGGCGACATGGGGGAATCTGCCGCTCTCCTTCCACGAGGTGATGGCCGAACGGCAGATTTCACGCAGGTCTGCTGCCTGTCTGCCGGAATTCCTGCTCTTGGCGTAGGAGCGCACGTCCTCAACGATGCTGTTGACGCGGTCGATCTGGGTTTCGATCTTGTCCAGAACGCTCTGCACGGACTGGGGATCCATGCCGGGCTTGACGATGCGGCGCAGCCCCTTCGCATACAGGCTGAGCGTTGCCAGAGGCTGGCGCAGCTCATGAGCGATCATCGAGGAGATCTGTCCGATGATGCCTGTCCTCTGAAGCCTGTCGATATGGTCGGCGGCTTCCATGGCGGCAAGCTTGAGCTGCTGCTCGCGCGCCAAGGAGCTTCTGAGCGCACGGGTGCGCTTTTTCACGAGCTGGCTCGTGCGCACCGAATGCGCGATCAGGGCGAGCAGCGCCAGCACGACGGCGATGATGGCCGTCCTGTAGTTTTCCACAAAGCGCCTGACAGACCATTCCTGCAGGTACTGGTAGGGGCCGATCTGGAGTTTTTTGAAGAGCTCGTCGATGCTGCTGAAGTCCGTGATCAGGCTCCAGAAATGACCGGACTCGGTGGCCGGCATGTCAAGGATTGCGCGGGCGATGCCGCGCGAGACGATGGGCGAGAGCTGCGGCGTCATGGCGATGACCCAGGAGGGGTACAGGGCGGTTGAACTCTGGCAGCCGCCGATGAAGGCCCTGGGTTCAATCACCCGGAAGTCATACTTGTCTTCAGGGTGCGCCTTGGCCCAGTCCTCGATCCAGCAGGTTCTGAAGATGCCGACATCCACGGTGCCGGCCTTCAGGTGCTTGACGATGTCGGCAACCTTGTCGCCGGGCCCGGAATACTGCGTCGAAGAAAAGAACGATCGGGGATCGTAACCGCGGTCAAAGAGCTCCCCCTGAGCCACGCGGATTGCGGTGAAGCCGTCAGGCGTCGCGGCCATGACGCGCAGTCCCTTGAGCTCTCGGATGCTGTCAACGGGCAGATCCCTGCGCACGACAAAGGCCGAGCCTTCGGAGCGGTTGGGATTGGGGTGCGTGACGTGCGCGACCGCGGCGATTGCCGAAGCCCCGTTTTCCGCCTCGCGCCGGTAGAACCCCGCGCTTGCGATGAAAATGTCGACGGATCGGTTCCTGATGGCCCGGGAGAGCTCATCCATCGTCAGCACCCGCGAGGTGACGCGCGCTTCGGGAAAGAGTTTCTGGAGAAGCTGCAGCGTGGGCTCGATGATAGGTTCGTTGGGCGAGGGGCGCAGGAATTTGACGATTCCGACGCGAAGCTGCGGACGCTTGGATCGGATTGCTGCGCAGGCGCCGCGGACAGCGTTCCGCAGAACAGCACCAGGGCGGTTGCAGCAAGACGCTTGATCCAGCCTCTCATGAAGTCCCCTCCAGAATGCATTCCATTCGGGGAAATGCCGAAAGGGCGTTTGCTGTCGCGAGCCGGCAGAGCGCCTCCAGGGAGAGGCCGCGCAGCTCGGCGGCCACTGCGGCGTAGCCGAAAATGTCGCTCAGATGCGTGCGCGGATCGGCGCTTGCGCGGCGCTCGGGCCCCGGCATGTCGGGCGCATCGGTCTCGAGCACGAAGGCGTCATCGGGCAGAAGCGTGAAAATGCGCCGGATCCTCTGTGAGCCCCGGTACATCAATGCTCCGCCAAAGCCAAGCTTGAAACCAAGACGCACGAGTTTCTGCGCCTGCTCAATGGAGCCGTTGAAGGCGTGCACGACGCCGCCCGCGGGCGGAATCCTGCCGAGCCACATCGCAACCTTGTCGACGGCGTGCCTTGCATGAACCGAGACGGGCAGCGAGAGGTCCCGGGCGGTCTTCAGCTGTCCGGCAAAGAGCCGCTCCTGATGCTTCATGTCAAGCCCCGGCACGAAGCCGTCCAGACCGATTTCCCCCACTGCGGCAAAGAGGGGGTCGGCAAGGGCCGCCTCGCAGGCCTGCCGATGCCTTGAGAGCGCAGCGTCAGCCTCTTCGGGCGATGGCAGATACATGGGATGCATCCCGAGGGCGTAGCTCATGCGCTCGGAGCGGGCAACGGCCGCCGTTTTTTCAAGTGAGGAGATCTCCCCTGCGCACAGGAGCGCGTTTGCAAGACCCGCTGCCCGCGCCGCCTCGATCATTTCGGTGCGGTCGCCGTCAAAGGCGCTGCAGTCGGCGTGGCAGTGGGTGTCGATCAGCACGGCTGGATGCTCCCGTTTTCGAGCTTGAGCACCCGATCGCACTGCCGGGCGATCGACAGGTCGTGCGTGACGATCACGATGGCCGCGCCCGAGCTTCTGGCGAGTTCAACGAATACGGCAAAGACCGAGGCCGCGGTCTGGGCGTCGAGGTTTCCGGTCGGCTCGTCGGCGAGAACGCACTTGGGGTTCGTGACGATGGCCCTGGCGATCGCGACGCGCTGGCGCTCTCCGCCCGAGAGCTGGCCCGGGAGGTGATCCGCGCGGTCTGCTAGTCCGACGCTTTCCAGAGCGGTTCGAGCCGCGGCATAGGCCTTGTCCTTCGGATCCCTGCGGATGATGAGCGGCATGGCGGCGTTTTCGAGCGCCGTGAACTCGGGCAGCAGGTGGTGGAACTGGTAGACAAAGCCGAGATTGCGGTTGCGCATCTCGCCCAGCGCCTTTTCGGAGAGCCCTGAAATGGAGCCGCCGGCAATCTCCACAACGCCGCTGTCGAAGCTGTCGAGGCCTCCGATCGCGTGCAGCAGGGTGCTCTTTCCGGAGCCCGAGGCGCCCACGATGGCAACCACCTCGCCGGCATTGATGTCCAGATTCAGATTGCTGAGCACCGGAACCCGGCGGCCGCTGATGTCCGAATAGGCTTTGGAAAGCCCCTCAACGTGAATGGCCTTATTCATAGCGAAGCGCCTCGGCGGGGTTGATCTTGGCAGCGCGCCAGGACGGGTAGATGGTGGCAAGCAGGCTCATCAGGAGCGAGAAGCAGGCGATGGGAATGATGTCAGAAGCCCGCGGGTCGCTCGGCATCTGGCTGATGAAATAGATTTCTCGTGGCAGAAACTGCACGCCCAGCACTGATTCGATCGCCGGGACGATGACCGAGAGGTTGCAGGCGATCAGCAGTCCCAGCGAGACGCCGATCGCTACGCCCACGAGCCCGACGATGCCGCCCTGGATCATGAAGATTGACATGATGGAGCGCGGGGAGGCGCCGAGCGTCCTGAGGATGGCGATGTCGGAGCGCTTTTCCGTGACGGTCATCACGAGCGTGGAGACAAGCCCGAACGCCCCCACCAGCACGATGAGAAACAGGATGATCGCCATCATCCGCTTTTCGACCTGCACGGCGGCAAACCAGGTCTTGTTCTGCTCGGTCCAGTCCGTTGCGTACCAGCCGGGAGGCAGGTCGCGGGCGAGCGAGTCGGCAACGTTCCGCGCCTGCTGCATGTCGTCAATGCGCACGCGGATCCCGGTGGGGCCGCCCGTGCGGTAGAGCGCTGCGGCGTCCTCGACGCTTGTGAGCAGCATCGTGCTGTCGTATTCATAGTGGCCCGAAGAGAAGATGGCGGTCACGGTCATCTGCTTCATGCGCGGAATGAACCCTGCGGGGGTGACGTTGCCTTTGGGGACGATGACGGCGATCTTCTCGCCCACATGCACCCGCAGCATCCTTGCGAGGTCCCGGCCGATGATGACGGAGAAGGTCCCGGGCTGGAGCGATGAAAGCGCATTCTGCGGCATGGTCGCCGCAATGTCGCTCACGGATGGCTCGAAATTCGGATCAATGCCCCGAAGCATGGCGCCGCGAACCGAACCGCCGGAACTCACGAGCGCCTGTCCGGAAACGAAGGGGGCGCAGGCCTTGACGTGCCCGTTCTTCTTCATGCCAGAGGCGGCTGCGGCCCAGTCGGAGATCGGACCGCGCAGATTGACGATCTCAATGTGGGAGAGCACGGAGAGCATCCGGTCGCGCACTTCCTTTTGAAAGCCATTCATGACCGAGAGCACGATGATGAGCGCCATGACGCCGACGGCGATCGAGGCCACGGAAATGCCGGAGATGAAGCTCATGAAGCCGTCCTTGCGGCGTCCGCGTCGGCCGGCGCGCGTGTACCTCAGTCCGACCAGCAGTTCGAAGGGGGATCCCATGACGGCTCCTTACGGGTGGTGGCGGCTTGCGCCGTCAATGGCGACCTGAACGGGAGTCGCCTTCAGAACATCGACAAGCACGCGGCTGGCGATGGAAACGATGTAGCCCCTGCGTCCGCCGTTGATGTAGATCGTCGGGATGTCGAGGATGCTCGATTCGACGAAGACGGGCATGGCCTTGCGCGTGCCGAAGGGGCTCGTGCCGCCGACCTGGTAGCCGGAGTTGCGCTGGGCCTGCTCGGGCGTGCAGGGTGCGATCGACTTGCGGCCGCACTGACGGGCGAGGTTCTTCGTGGAGACTTCGCGGTCGCCGTGCATCAGGATGATGAGGGGCTTTCTGTTCTCATCCTCCATGATGAGCGTCTTGATCATGCTGTGATGGTCGACGCCGAGCGCGGCGCTCGAGACGCTCGTTCCGCCATGTTCGACATACTCGTACGAGTGCTCTCCGAAAGGCACCTTGTTGCGCTTGAGCCACTCGGTCGCGGGAGTGGCGCTTTCATGCTTGGATGCTTTGCTCATGCTGTTTCCAGATCGCTGTCCCAGAGGCCCTTGGGCATGGGGAATGCAACACGCTCTTCCTTTTGTCCGAGTTCTCTGACGCTTTCCACGTCAAAATGATCCTTCAAATACTGAACGACGCCGGTGACGAGCGTCTCCGGAGCCGAGGCTCCGGCCGTGATGCCCACGGCCTCGATTCCCTCGAACCAGGCGGGATCGATGTTCTGAGCCGAGTCGATCAGCTTGGCGTGCACGCCCTGGCGCTCGCTCACCTCGCGCAGGCGATTGGTGTTGGAGCTTGTCACCGAGCCGATGACGAGGATGAGATCCACGGCCTTTGCCAGGGTTTTCACGGCGTCCTGGCGGCTTTGCGTCGCGTAGCAGACGTCGCTCTTCTTGGGCTCGAGGATGCCTGGGAACTTTTCCCGGAGCGCGGCGATGACATCAATGGCGTCGTCAACCGAAACGGTGGTCTGGGAGACGTAGGCGCAGTCCTCGCCCGGACGGTCGGGCAGGTCGTGGACGTCCTGCACGTTCTGCACGACCTGGATGCCGCCGTCGATCTGCCCCATGGTGCCCTCGACCTCGGGATGCCCGATGTGGCCGATCATGAGGATGCTCTTGCCGGCCTGGTGCATGCGGACCACCTCGCGGTGCACTTTCTTGACGAGCGGGCAGGTGGCGTCGTAAATCGTGAGGTCGCGGCTTCTTGCCTTGGCTTCCTCGCCGCGGGGGATGCCGTGCGCCGAGAAGATGAGCGTGGCTCCGTCGGGGACGTCTTCGATTTTCTCAATGAAGATTGCGCCGCGGCGCTGCAGTTCGGCGACGACGGTCTTGTTGTGCACGATTTCGTGCCGGACGTAGATCGGTGCGCCGTGGACGGCTAGTGCGCGCTCGACGATGGCGATGGCGCGCGTGACGCCGGCGCAAAAGCCGCGGGGCTGGGCGAGAATGACCTGCATGGGCGGTTCTCAGTGTGTCAAAAAGTCAACAAACTCCATATTGTAGATCGATGAGCCGGACGAAAATCACGTGGAATTTGCCAGCCTGCGAAATCCGTGTAGAATGCCGCTCCGCGAAAAAGCGGACGGTCTGCTGATGCATCAGACTGACCCGCGGACAGGAAACTTTTGCTGATGGACTTGGCAGAGGTTTCTTTTTGTCGTATAATCGCCGTCTTTCTGAATTTCGCGCTCACGCCTTCACCAGGCGAGGCGTGAAGCGTTTTTAACTTTATTTTTACGGGAGTTAGCGATGGCACGAGTGTGTCAAGTCACCGGCAAGGCGCCGATGGTCGGCCATCAAGTCTCGCACGCGAACAACAAGACCAAGCGTCGTTTCATGCCGAATCTGCAGTATCGTCGCTTCTGGGTTGAGAGTGAAAACCGTTGGGTCCGCCTGCGTTTGACGACGGCTGGTCTTCGCACTGTCGATAAGGTTGGTATCGATGCGGTTCTCGCGGATCTCCGCGCCCGCGGCGAAATCTAATAGGAGATTGAACCATGGCAAAGGGACCACGCGAAAAGATCAAGATGGAATCTACGGCCGGCACCGGCTACTTCGTCACCACGACGAAGAATAAGAAGACGACCACGGGCAAGCTCGAGCGCAACATGTTCGATCCGGTTGCTCGCAAGCACGTCTTGTTCAAGGAAACGAAGCTTCGTTAATTCGAACATTCCTCGATCCAAGAGAAAAGGCCGACAGGGTGATGCTTCCCGGTCGGCTTTTTTGCATCTGTGCGCCGCAATGCGCGATTTCCAGGAGGGCGCTTTCAGTCAGGAGCGCTTTTCTTTTTTCACGTGGGTGCCGAAGTACCCGCGGATCACCCACAGGTCGCGCAGCTTGTTGATGCGGACGAGTTCGCGCTTTCGCTCCTCCCCCATGGCAGCGGGCTGGAAGCGTTCCCACTTCTTGTAGGCTCCCGACATGTCGATGTCCTCAAGCCGCTTGCGCAGGAACTCGGGCATCCACCAGGTGGTCTGGGCGGCCTGGAAGTCGATGACGCCGGGCGTGCCGTCGGTGCGGATGAGAATGTTCGAGAAGGAGCGCATGTCAAGATGCACGACGCCGGCCCGGTGGATCGCCCGCGTGAGCTCCTCGAGCCTCGTGAGGTACTCGGGAGTCATTCGCTTCGGATCAATGTTTGCAAGGATATCCCCTTCCTGGAAGAGGATTGCCATGGAATTTGCGTCGATGCGGAATGCATCTTCGGCAACGCCATCAATGCCCTTGAGGCGCTTGAGGATAGAGAGCTCATGCGAGAGCAGGAGTCTCGCGATGAGCCGCACGTACCAGGGGCGGGAGGAAAAGTCCTTGACGGTCCAGAGACGGCCGTCAGGACCTGTGACAAGGGTGACGACGGCATTGAACAAATGCCCGTTGCGCAGCAGTTTTGCAGGCAGCCCCTGCAGTTCGTCTCGCGTGAAGGTGGTCCCCATGAAATCCCTTGTTCTGTCAGATGGTTACGGCATCTGGATGCGACCGCCGGAGGGCGGCATGGCAAAGCCCTTGTCTCCCGGGGTGACGATCTTGTTGGCGGCCTCTCGGCGCATCTCCTCCATGCGCTCGAAGGTCTTCTTGACGCCGTCCTTGGCGGCCTGGCCGTAATTTGCAACAGCCTCGGCGACGGTGTCGCCCGGGATCTCGAAGGCGATCGGAAGCGGGCCCATCTGGGTCATGATCTGCACTTCGCCGGTAAAGATCATGGCGCGGCCCGCGTCACGGGCGCCGGTTACGGTAATCGGCGTCAGGACGCGAATCGTGCCGATCTTGCGGTCGGTCACGATCTCCTCGGTGTACAGGTTGTTCGCATCCATTTCAGTTTGCATCTGGTCAACATCAGCCACGGGAAAATCTCCGAAAAAAACTTAAAAAGAGCGGGGAGCCTGCCGTCAGGCTCCCTGCTCAGAATGTGAGTCAAAAGAGCAAGTCAAAGCCGCCGCTGCTTTAGCGGTAGACCATGACCGGAACGCGAGAGTGCGTGAGCACCTTCTGGGTTTCGCTGCCAAGCAGAACGGCGGCCAGCCCCTTGCGGCCGTGGCTCGCCATGAACACGCAGTCGCAGTTCTTTTCCTGCGTGGCGGTCATGATGGCCTCTGCCGGGGAGAAGGACTTCACAGCCATCGTTTCAACGGGGATGCCGGCCTCGACAAAAAGCTTCTTCGCGGCCTGAAGGCTTTCCTCGGCCGATTCCAGCATGCGCTCGTCGTAGTCTTCGATGGATTCCGGACGGTACTCGGACAAAGAGGTGTAGCTGTACGGTTCCATCACGGTGATCAGCACAACACTCGCGCCGATGGGCTTGGCAAACTGCACGGCGCCGCGCACCGCTTCCGTTGCAAGTTCAGAGCCATCGGTGGGAACCAGGAGACGCTTGTACATACGGTTACTTCCTTGGGTTTTGCTTTGGGGTGAACAGTCCCCTTTCTCTGCGCCCTATTGTAGGACAAAAAGGGGGCGTATTGGTTGGCGAAAACCCAAAAAATCGGGACCATTTCCGCCGCAGCCTTTCCCGCCTCAGGGGATGCGCCTTTTCGCCAATACGAGTATCCTCACCCTGTTGCCATCCGAGAACAGGAGACTGACCTATGTACGATCGTTTGATTCGCAATGCAACAGTGGTGGATCCCGTCAATGGCTACTACGGGATCGGCGATGTCGCCATCAAGGACGGCCGCATTGCCGCTGTCGGCAGGGATCTGCCGGGGGAGGCATCGCAGGTCGATGATGCGAGCGGCCTCACGCTCATGCCGGGTCTCATCGACTCGCACCTGCACCTGGGCAGCATGTTCGGCTCTCCCTACGGCACGCGCATGGCCGCGCTCGCGGGCGTGACGACGTGCATGGACATGGCCGGACCCATCGATGAAATTTCCGGCAATCTGAAGGATGTCGGCCCCGGCATCAACGTGGCCATGCTCTCCGGATTTGAGCCGAAAAAGCAGTTCGGCACGGAAACCCCGAGCGAGGAGCAGATCCTCGAGGCGATCGACCTCGCGCAGCGGCACGGAGCGCTCGGACTCAAGATCATGGGCGGGCACTGGCCGATGCCGCTTTCGACCTGCGCGGATGTGATCCGCCTGTGCAACGAGGCGGGCGCCTATGTC
>Ga0265301_10007082_pt1 | contig 10579 bp, 3 predicted proteins | sample AusTroGonzalo_MG_2_FD_193488 | JGI IMG/M metagenome (GOLD analysis project Ga0265301, IMG submission 193488) | Bovine rumen microbial communities from tropical cattle in Woodstock, Queensland, Australia - Gonzalo_04 | ecosystem: Host-associated > Mammals > Digestive system > Stomach > Rumen ...
TCCTTAGAAATACGGTAAAGCAATTCTTAAATATCTTAAATAAACGAAAAAAAATGCCTGACCCTGAAAAAGTCAAGCATGCTAAAGTCTAGAGCCTAATGTCTAAAGCCTAATGTCTAAAGTCTGTATTTTACATTTCCTACCTTTTCTTGACGAAGAAGTCCTTTGGCCCTGTGGTATAGAGGTTGCCGAAGTTCTTGTAATTATATATTCCCACATGTGAGCCGAGCGTGTGCTGGGCGCAGTAGAGGTAAAGGTCACGGTAGGTGCCGTTGGGATAATCGGTGGCGTGACCTATCAGGTTGCGGCTGAAACGGTCGCACATCCACACGCCCAGTTCGTTGCTCCATGAATCGGCAAACGACTGTTCGTAGGGCCCCGAAGAACAAATGGCCAGCACACCGGGGATACCCTCCAGGGCCTCACACATATTGGCAGAGTAGCAGGGCTCAAGGCAGACGAGCAGCTGACGGAACTGCTGACTCTCGGCCATCGCGCGGAGGGTCTCTGCCAGCAGACCAGCTGTCATTCCCTTTCCCGCAGGCAGGTCGCGCCAGCCCATCTCGTTGATGCCGTTGATGGCCTTGCTGCGGCCGTGACCGCTCCAGAAGAGGAGCACGTTCTGCCCGGCATCGGCAGGTAAGACAACGGGTGTGCGGTCAGACGCCACGCCCTTCAGTATGTTGACGATGTCCTGCGGTGTAAGGTCGGCATTGCGATAGTCGATGACAGCGCCCTCGCGCAGATTCCGACCGTTGGGGTCAGTGCGTACAGCGCCCTTGTCCTTGTTCTCAGGTGCGTTGACGCAGTCGTCGGAGGTAATCAGGATGATGTGGTCGTCGCTGTAGCCGTTGGCCTTTAGCATCTGGTAGATGCTCAGCACATCGGCCTCGTGACGATAGTTTTCCCAGCCGTTGCTACCCTGTACCAGTACGGCGTACTGATCGGTCAAATCGGGATAAACGATGGGATTGATGCTCTCGCTGTACTCGGAATCGAACTTCTTCTCGGCATCTTTCATCAGATAGTTCCATGAGGCCAGTGTCTGCGAAGTCTGGGCGTTGCCTTTGGTGCTATAGTAGCTCTGATGGTATATCTTGCCATCCGTGATCATCCAGTTGACGTAGGTTGTGTTCAGGGCAGCCGTGTAGCACTCGCTGTCGAACTGCACCGGCCCCGAGGCTCCCTTGAAGCCCAGCAACTCTCCCCTCTCGAGTGCAGAGAGGTAAAGCTCCATACCCGTCTCGCTCCAAGCGTGACCGGAGAGGATGTTGTCCGTCGTACAGATTTTAACGACAGCATCGTTGAATTGAGAGTTGAGAGTTGACAGTTGAGACTTGGGGTGATGCTCCATATAGTTGGCGGCAAAGGCGGCCAACAACAAAGCATCGTAGAACTTACATTCGGCAAAAGTCGGTTTGGTGTCGAAACGAGCCTCGTAGCTCATCTCGAAGCCTGTCATGGGATCGGCGTAGGGCGAGAAGCCTTGGTAGCCGCTGGTAAGAGCTACGCAGCGTGGACCGAGGGCTGCAATGGCCTCCTCGGTGATATTTGAACAGGCGTAATACACGGGTGCCCAGAGGACGCGGATAAAGGCGCTGGAACTGTTGTCTAAAGAGGGATCATCAGGGTCCATGCCCCACTTCGCACTGCGCATTCTAGCTATCTGATAAATCTGATTGACATTCCGTGCTACCACGAACTGCGGCATCTCGAGGGATAGCACGGGCAATTCACTGAGGTACTTGTCCAGTCGCTGGTAGAGGGACTCATCATCACCATACTGCTCACACACGCGGAGGCTGAAACCCAGCTCTGAGGTTAAGAAGGGAGCCCACTCGACGAACGTCTGGCCGTAGCTGTCGGCGGGTGCAAAGAGTGCGCCGTCCGACACACCCTCAAACATCGTGCCACCTTGTATGCTGAGCCTGTTGGCAAAGAGGCTCACCAGAATCTCCGAGAGAGAGACATCGGTCTCGGTGAGCGACCATAGGAAGGGCTGCTGACCGTCGCCGGTGCTGGTGATGGCGAAGCGGCGGATGACCGTCTCGCTGGTGGCGGTGGGCAGGATGAGGGGCTTCAACGTTTGCTGGCAGTAAGGTGCCAGAAGCGACACGTGCTCACTCTCAAAGGGACCTATCACGGCCATCAGGTCCTCGCGGTTAGCCAAACGTTCGCCTAAAGCCTTCAGGTCATTGCCGTTCTCGTCGTACCACTCTAATTTCAGTTCAATGCAGAGTGTGTCGTATAGTTGGGCTTTGTGCAGACTCTGTAGCATCCAATCGGCAGTACGCTCCAGGCGCTTCTTCATGATAGGGTCGTTCAACGGAGCCACTACGGCTACGGTCTTCTCCACCCACCGGCGCGAATCCTTATAGATAATGGTATCCTCCTTTTGGGCGCAGGAAGTGAACAGTAAACACTGAATAGTAAAGAGTGCTGCGCACAACCACATCATCCCCCTTCCATCATCCCTCTTCCATCTTCCATCATCCTTCTTACTTCTCATAACGCTCCCCCTCCTTTCTGATGGCTACCTGGCGTAGACTGTCTAAATTCAGCTTGTCCAAAGATGTCTTATAGGTGTAATTGCCAATAGCTACATCGGTAACGCCATCGGCCAGCCCCATCCTCTTATGCTTGGGCATTGAACCGTTGAGCCACATCCCGATATAGTCAACAATCACTTTATCAATGTGCTTCAGGGTGGAGAAGATGCAGTAGTCCTTGTCGGCAGTCATATCGGCATCGACACCCACGTAGTTCATGGATGAGATATACGACTTGGCAGCACGGAAGAAAGCATGCATAGAACCACCGCAAACAGGTACAAAGGTGACGTAGTTAATCTTTTCCCCATATAACGAGTGCAGTTCCTCCTCAAAGATACGCGTAGCAGTTGAGTCGGCGACTGTGAAACCGCCTACCGGCTTATCGCTCAGGTAGCGCACATGCAGGGTCAGGGGTTTATTCTCGTTCAGGGGCTTCGTGTCGTTGAACCCTGCCTGGAATCCGTTGCCTGCCTCGCGCACCGTCAGCGTGCTGGGATTCGCCAGCAACAGCGAAACCACTTCTCTGGCGGCATACTGCACCATGCACCCGCTCATATACATCGCACCGAAGTAGTCGATATAGAACGTAGAACCCTTACCTTCCAGCGGCGTGTCGGTTTCCAGATACAGCAGGTCAGCGTAGGGGTTGGCTTCCAGACGATGGTTGTTGGCACGGATATAGTCATCAAAGATGAAGCTGGGCGTGATGAAGAGTCGGCGCACAGTGTCATTGGCGTTTTCCATCTGGCTGAACATGGTCTTTAAGTATACCAGCCCCTGCTCTTCGCTCTCAGGCGATAGCTGCAGTGTACGTATTCCGTACTTCTTCGCCGCTGCTTCCACACCTTTATATATAAGGTCATTGTATGAACGGTCACCCACTCCATTGGGGTCATAGATTACGGTGACCAATGGCGTGGCGGCGGGCTGTTCCTCGCCGGGCGTAGGCAGAATAATCGTATCGCCTTCCTTGGTGCAGGAAGTGAAGAGTGAAGAGTGAAGAGTGAAGAATGCTGCGCACAGCCACATCATCCACCTTCTATCTAACATCTTACATCTTCCATCTAACATCTTACATCTTATCTCTTCACTTCTCATATCACTTTATCTGTTGTCACCCGTGGCACCTTCGTCAGAGATGCCGGTGTTCTGGGTGTTGTCATCACTCGTATTGCCGCCCCAGACGATGTCGGCTTCTGTGATGCTATAGTTCTTGTCAAAAGCACGGGCCACCTGACAGTTGGTGGCAATGGCGTTGAGGTAGGAAGGGACACTTTCGGCATAGAACACGGCCGTCATAACGGGGGTAACCTCGGTTGAACCGTCCTTTAGTTTCTCTCCATTCTTGTTGAGCCAGGTGTAGGTCATCTGCCCTTGGGCGCTGAGCGTATACTCACCTTCGGCCACGGGGGCCTTCAGCGTGGGTTGGATGCTAAGGCCTGCTCGCGCCGGCAGCGCGATGGTGACAGCCTTCGTCCACGTGGTAGCCGACATCTGTTCGCTGGCTACCTGACCGTTGTCGCCGATAAAGCGCACCGTGACGTTCGCTACGTCAAGCAACTGCTGCGAGACGGAGGCGGAATAGTTGATTCTCAGACTGGACACCTGTGTCTTAGCCTCGGGCTCCTCGTTGTCTTTATTACACGCGGTCATACTGGCGAGAGCCATCAGGCTTCCGAACAGTATGCTCATAACTTTCAGATTCTTCATAATCATTGTTTATTTAATTATGACCTTTTTACTATTGATGATATTGATGCCCTTGACGGGAGTGGAGAGTTGGCGACCGCTGAGGTCGTAGATGCGTGCAGTTCCGTCGTTGTCGATGGTGCGGAACTGGGTGATGCCGGTGGCATCCTCCAGGGTCATGCCCAGGGCACGCGTGCCGCTTCTGAAGCTCTCCAGCAGATAGGCGCGATACGGCAGGATGCGGGCAGCGCGGTGCTCGTCGGTGTCGTTCTTCACGGGATGCCAGAGACCGTCGCTTTGCAGGACATAGGCTCCCAGCTCAGCAGCCTCGGCATTGCTGATGTTGTTGAGTGTACCACGAATCGAGTAGCCCGGTGCATCGTCCTGCTGACCCACAGTCCTTGCGCCGTTGGCAGGAATCTCGGCGGTCACTGTATTTAGCGATGCATCACCGTCGGTGGTCCAGATGAGATAGGGATGCAAAGCCTCCAACGTCTCAAGGGTCTCGGTGAAGATCAGTTCGTTGGTGCTGCGGCCCGACAGCTTGTAGGCCTTGGCGCCAGCAGGAATCGGCAGGTCGTAAGGCAGACAGATGGAGTAAGGCACAGCGCTCTTAGCCAGTGTGCGGGTGTTCTCCACCTTGTCGGTCTTGAAGGCATAGGGCACGCAGTAGTCACGGCCGTCAATCAGTCGGAAGGCCTGGGCGCTCAGGCTTGTACTGTCGCCCACTACGATGTTAGTACCGTCGCTGATGCCATAAGTATAAGGTACAAAGACCAGCGTCTGCAGACTGTCGATACCCAGACGGCTGAAGCCACGGGTCTTCATGTCGGCAATGATATCGGTGGAGTCGCACAGCAGCATATCCACGTAGCATAGGTTCTGAGCGTTCGTGAAGAGGTTGTCTTCCATGCCTTCGAGCGTCACAGGAAGTATGATCTTCTCCAGCTTTGTTAGCGGCTGGATATCGGCAGCGTGCAGCGAATCGACAGACGTATAGCCAAGATAGGTGAGGTCACGTACGCCGGTGTGACTGTTGAACCAGTCGTTGACGCTATACACCTGTGCCAGGTCGTCCATCGTGGCAGCAGCGTGTGAAGCAAAGACACAGAATGACTCGTCGTCGTCGAACGTCCCCTTAGAGATGTTGTTTGTGCGCTGCCACGAACTGCCTGTATAGGCATCGTCGAGGAGGTAGTCCTCATAGAGACTCGGACGCACATAGAAGGCGTCGAACGTCGGGTTGTAGTTGTTGCAGAGCTTGCGCCAGATATAGAGATCAGAACTCATCTTCACCTTCTTCTCTGCTAAGATGTACAAGCGGGTGAGCATGGCATCATCGTCGAGGGCGCTCCAGTTGAAGTCCTTCATGTCGTCGCCGATGACCAGCACTTCCAGCCCCTCACACTCCTGCATGGCGCGTGTATTCACCGTGGTGCAGCTCTTGGGCAGGATAAGCGTCTTCAGGCTGTAGGCCCTGAGGAAGGCATGCTGAGGAAGGGTGTTATCGGTGACGCCGAAAACCTTGCCATCTTCTGAGCGGAAGAATGTCTGCATGGACTTTTCATAGCCCATCACTCCGATGTCGGTATCCTTGATATCTGTGTCATAAAGGTCGAGGTACTCTAAGTGGCCGGCAAAGTTGCGGCAATTGGCCCACGGACAGTAGCCTCCCAAATAGCGCAGTACGTCGAGGTCAGCACCCGAAATGGGACCAATGACCTTCAGCTTCCGGTACTTGTTGTAGTCGCCCCTGATGCTGTTGACGTAGTCGCCTCCCCCTCCAGTATAATGTTTCGTGGTAACGTTCAGTCCGAGTGCCTCACCCAGTTTGTTCGGCTCGGTGACGGTAACAACGAAGATGTCGTCGTTGCTGTAGCCATGTTCGTCCATATTGATGTGGCTGGCATATTGTGCCCATCTCTCGCGGTAGAGTTTGCAAAGCCGCTTCGGCACATAAATCTTGAAGTCGTCAGGCAGCGATATGAAGGCATAAGCCTCCAGCTCAGGCACGCTGTCGCAGCTGATGTAGATGGTTTCAAGGCTCTTGCAACCAATAAATGCCGAGGCACTAATGAACTCGAGACTGTCAGGCAGCGTGATGGTCGTCATGTTGCTGTTGCCGGCAAAGGTGCTCTTCAAGCGCTTCACAAGACCGAACTTCCAGAAATCGTTGAACGTCTTGATATCGTCATTGTTGTTGAAGATGCCTTCAACGTTCTCGGCCTGCAGGTACTCCGACGGGAAGAAATGTCCCTTATCGGCCAATGCCCATGTTACGGCATCGTCCTCGAACGGAGCTATGATACTTTCTGCCTGACGGACCAGTTTGTAGTCGCCCATGTAGTTACCTATCTGTTGCTGTGTGGTGATAACCATCTGGATGGGTGCTTCCCACGGATCGTCATACCAACCTGCATCATTATGGGCGAAGTCGTTGGTAAGCAGCGCCAGTTCGTCGATGCCACTTAGGTTCTGCAGAATGTCAGTGTCGTACCAGGTGGTCTTGCGGCCTACGCAGACGCGCAGCAGTGCCTGGGCATCCTCGAAGATGTTCTCACCGAGCTTCGTAGCCGACTGCGGCAGGATAACGGTCTCGATGGCCTGGCAGTTCTCGAACAGGTAGTCGGGCACGACGTTGTCCTCCGTGATCTTCTCGTCGATGCCGTTGCCGTTGTAGCTGTGATCGCTGTCCGCCTTCAGGTCGGCGTTCCACAGATTCAGGTATTTCAAGCGTCCGTCTGTCCAGTCGCTGTCGTAGGCGTCAGCACCTGCCATGTGGCGGATGACGGCGAGGTCTTGACCATTCAGCGGACCGCTGACGGTCAGCGAGTCATACTGCGTATAGGGCCCTTGGATGTAGCGTACTTTGCCGCGCTCCTCCACCACTGTCAGACCGAGTTTGTTGGCCAACTCACCTGTCTTGGTGACGGTCACCACCTTATTAATATTAGGTATGCCATCTACGATGTAGTCGGCATATTCGCTCCACGCCGCCTTGTAGTCGGCCACCTTGCCTGCGGGTACATAGATCTTCAGGCCATTGTGCTTGTGGAACGTGCCGGTGCCGATGGTGGCAGGCACGTCGCTCAGGACGCGGATGCTGTTCAGATTCGAGCAGCCGGCGAAGGCATCTTTGCCGATGGTGGCCACGCCCTGCGGCAGCTCTATCTGCTTCAGGGCGGAGCAGCCCTTGAAGGCCTTCTCGCGGATGTCGGTGATGGTGGCCGGCAGCAGGATGTCACCCATATTCGAGCAGTCCTCGAACCACGACTTACCCACATAGTCAAGACCTACACACTCGAAGTGCTTGAAGTCGCCGAACGAATAGATGTCATCCTTCTCTTCAGTAAACTTACCGTCGAGCCACGAGAAGCCTGTACCGGCGATACGCGCCAGGTCGCAGTAGTCTTTCCATAAAGCGTTGTCAGTTCCCCAGTTGGCCGGGTCGTAGTAGGACATGTCCTCCAGTGCATCCTGGATGCCTGAGTCGTTGAGACGGATGATACAGGGCAGGAAGCGGTCTTTATAGGCAGCCCACGTCGTGTCGGCCTCGAACCACGCCACCTGCTGCGGCATCATCTTCAGACGGGCGCTGGTGCCTTCGAGCACGCCCTTGCCAATCTTGATCTGTTGCGGCGTCATCGGCTGGAGTTCGTTGATGCCGTCGGTCTTCATATAGACCAGATCCACGTTGGCCAGGTTCTTACAGTTGGCGAAGCAGGAGTCTTGCAGCGTGACGTCCAGTCCGGTATAGCTGTCGCCCATCCACCAGAAGCCGTTCACGTCGGTGAACGACACGGTGCGCAGGTGTTCATTGCCGTAGAAGGCTTTCGGGGCGACGTAGTCCAGCTGGTAGTTGTGGAAGTTGCCGAGGTCGTTGATGAGCTTCACAGCGCCCTGGTTGCCTTCGATAAATTCGTTGTCGGGACCGGTCACGAAGGTATGCTCTACCTTGTGTCCCTGCACCTCTTCCACCTTCTGGATGGAGTTCATCTCGTAGGCGTAGGCGTAGTTGGCGCCATACAGCGTGTGCTGGGTGACGGGAGCGGCACTCTTGTAGGTGAAGTATTTCTCCAGCGGCGCCCACGACGCGTTGTCGAGGAAGTCCTGCTTGCGGTTCACGTCGATGACGATGTGGAACTTCTCGGGGTCGAGACCGGCGAAGATGCTGTCGCCGCCGAAGATGAAGTTCTCAGGACCGAGGGCGCGACGGCCGCCGTCGTTGTCGATGAGTAGCGTGTTGAACTCCGTCAGGTTGGTGCAGCCCACGAAGGCCGAGTCGGGAATGGTGAGCAGCATCGGCATCGAGGCCCTGCTCGTCTGACCGGTGTTGGCATAGAATTCCACCCTCTCCAGATTCTTCTTGTCGCGGAAGGCCTTCTTGGCAAAGGTCATCGTGCGGTCGGAAGTGAAGGAGTTTCCGTCGTCATCAAAGCCGCCATAGATCTTGGCCACCGTCGTTGAGTCATCTACAGATTTAATATAAGTATGATAGACCAGGTTCTTCGATGGTGTGGTGATGACGTAGCCGCCGCCCACGAGGCCCACCTGATGGATGTTCGAGAGGATGTTCTCGCGCATTCCTTTCTTCAGGGCGTCGCCGTCGTACGAACCGCTGCCGCCCCAGCATTTCGAGGACAGGTAGCCTGCGAGATTGGCGGAACTCGCATAGGCAGATGCTTTCAAGAAAGCTCTTTTTGCCACGGCATCGCGTAGAAGAAGAGTCGCATCTGCTACATCGTCATACGCCGCATCGGCAAGATTACTAGCATGATCGCAGATATGCTGTATGACTCTGCGAATGACATTTTCTGTGAGATCACGATCCATACCTGTTAGACCCCTCATCATATTAAGGAAATCGGTTGCAGCCTGACCTTGCATGACAACACCGTCCTGAGTAATGATACCATAAGTTGTCACAAAGTAATAGTCACCATTAATAGCAGTAGTTGCCCACAAATCCTGACCAGGCACAGAACTAAAGATGGTCTGCAGATTCTGCACAAAAGCGTCATCAAACCTGTTGTGTCTAAATCCTTGCGAAACTGCAATTCGTGCGGCGTTAACGGTATTTTCAGCCTGTTCAGCAGTCGTATATTCAGTAATCAGCTCTTGAGAGACAGCAGTAGGCGCACGGAATATCTCATTCAACTGAGCCGCCAGCATAATGACTTCGATGGCAATGCGCGGTGCCGTCCACCACGACACATCCTGGCTCACCACCTGCGAGGTCTGCATGATGCCGCCCGGGTTGGTCATGTAGCTGTAGTTCAGACCATGCTCGTTATAGTCTCTCCGGGCGTTCGATGGGTCGTACTCCACGGCCTCCAGGTATTCTTGGTAAGGTCGCCAGTTGGGATCCTTCAGGAACTCTTGCATGAGGTCCGGCGATACCTTCACCTTAAAGTCAGGATTGATACTTGCTTCATTGATCTGCTCTTCGGTCATCGTCTGCATCTCTTCCGCTGTCGGTATTCCGAAGATGTTGTCGCCCGGGATGACATCCTGTGGACCCAGGCAACTCCAGTGGTCTTCGCCATCCTCCACAAAGTAGAACATGTTCAACTCCGTGAGGTTCTTACAACCCTTGAAGGCGCCGTTCTGGATGACCATCTTCAACTCGCTGTGGGAATTCTCGCCGTGGCCGTTGGTCTGGTAGAACTCAATGGACTTCACGTGCTCGTTGCCGGCGATGGCATTGCGACCCAGGGCCAGCGTCTTGTAGTTGTAGTTCGAGCCCATGTCGTTGTAGATACGCATCACGCCGTCGGCATCGTCGATGTCGTCGTTATCGACCCCCACCACGTAGGTGTAATAGACGGTGGCATCGTCGTTGGTCTCCAGCAGGTCGGCGGCATTGAAGTCCTTGTAGTCGGCATTCCAGATGCGCAGATGGTTGTCCATCATCTCCTGCTTGTCGTTGTTGGTCAGCGCCTTGCTCTCCGTAGCGTCGCGGTAATAGTGGTATTTCACGCCATCCACCGTCTCGTCGCTCACCGTAGCATCATAGATGATGATGCGGTTTTGGAAGGGTGCCCATGTCTCGCTGTTCAGGAAATTCTGGTACTCCGAACGGTGGGTGCTGATCTTGGTCTTCGGCGAGCCGTCGAAGGCATTCGCGGCGATGCTGAACACCTGCCCGGGTTTCAGTGCCTCCCAGTGGTCGGTGCCCTCGGTGCTGTACTGCATCATCTTGATTTCCTCCAGGTTGGGACAGTTCTTGAAGGCCTCGTCGGCAATCATGAAATCGAAGCCCAACAACGCGTTATGGAAGCTGCTGTTGGTATCCTTGAAGTAAAGGCTCTTCAACTCCGTCTTGTCAGCAAAGGCAC
>Ga0265301_10007083_pt1 | contig 10578 bp, 8 predicted proteins | sample AusTroGonzalo_MG_2_FD_193488 | JGI IMG/M metagenome (GOLD analysis project Ga0265301, IMG submission 193488) | Bovine rumen microbial communities from tropical cattle in Woodstock, Queensland, Australia - Gonzalo_04 | ecosystem: Host-associated > Mammals > Digestive system > Stomach > Rumen ...
ACGACGCTCTTGCCGGCATCGGCCTGCTGCGGGAGCGCTTCGACCGGGTGGGTGTCATCGGTCATAGCGAAGGCGGGACCATCGCGCTGATGCTTGCTGCGGAGAAAAAGGCCGATTTCATTGTTTCGCTGGCGGGGATGGTTGTGTCCGGTAAGGAAACATTGCTTTGGCAGAACCGCGTTTCTCTTGCAGCGGCAGGTATTCCTGCCGAAACCATCGACACCTATTGCAAAGCACTGGAAACAGTGTTTGATGCCAGCACATCCGGGATGCCGACGCCGTCGGCGTCTCAATTCGAGCTCCCTACGGCCCTGTCGCAAAATCTCACCGCCGTCATCAGACAACTCAACATGCCCTATCTGAAGCATTTTGTGACGCTGGACGTCCGCCCGCTGCTTGGCGTCATCAGTTGCCCCGTTCTAGCCCTGAATGGGACCAAGGACATGCAGGTGGAAGCCGAGAGTAACCTGGGAGCGCTGCGAAGCGGCCTGCCTGACAACCCTTGCAACAAGTTCGAAACGGTAGAAGGTGTAAATCACATGTTTCAACATTGCCAGACAGGGATGACCAATGAATACCGGGACATTGAAGAGACCTTTGCTCCGGAGGTACTAGAGAAACTGGTCGATTGGTTGTCTAAACTCAAGTAGTGAGGTAAATACCCTGTTTATCGAAATGAATAGGCCCCTGCAGCCCTTATGGGTTACAGGGGTCTTGCTGTGATGGGGGAACGTCCCGCGAACGCAGCCGGAACGCTCCAGCGCATACCGTTGCGTTTGTCAAGAATTTGCTTCGGTCTTGCCTCAGTCCTGGTTGAGGCTGTCCACGTAGGCCTTGATTCCTTCAACGTGCAGCTGGACAATGGCGGCCTTTCCTTCGTCGCTGAGGAGGAACTCCAGGGACTCCTGGCAATCCATAAAACCTGATTCCGTCAGGCAGGCTGCGCAAGCGGTTTTGTGGAGGATAGCGAAATCTTCTTCCTGGTCAGGATCTCCGTCGCTGTAATCGAAGCGCATCCGATGACCGGGCAGGATCTGGAGGTCGGCGGCACAAAGACAGTTGGCCAGCTTATCTCCTTCCGTCTGGCCTTTGCTCGTGTAGCAGCACCAGCCGGTTGCATTGTACCATTTGTCGCCTCGGCCGGCGGCGTTCACGTGGATGGAAATGAGACAGACGTTGCGGCGGCCCAGCTCGGAGCAAACGCGGTTGACTCTGCGGCAGCGCTCGGCGAGAGAAATGTCTTCGTCTTCCGGAACCAGCAGGGAAGCGTAGAAGTGTTCGGATTGGAGGGCGGCCACAACGCGGCGCGCAATTTCGCGGTTGTAAGACCATTCAAGGAGACGGCCGTCAGGGGAGCGCTTTCCTGCAGTTTCTTGGCCGTGTCCGTTGTCAATCAAGATTTTCATAGGACAAGGTTTTAGGTTTGCAGGTCGGCAGACCAAAGATAGTTAAAATTGTCGGGAAGGGAAAACTTTTGTACCTTTGCCTTTGAAGTTGCAGCCAAACGCTGTACTTTAAAAATGCTTTGGCCCGGAAAAACGCTGTGAGAGCGCCTCCGGGCCTTTTACATCCAGCCCTCAAAATGTAGCCAATATGTAGCCAACTTTTAATAGCAAACCGCCTTCTACACACGTAGGAGGCGGTTTTCCGTGGAGCATAGGAGAATCGAACTCCTGACCTTTTGAATGCCATTCAAACGCTCTACCAACTGAGCTAATACCCCATTGGGACTGCAAATATAATACTTTTTTTTAATTTGCAATCCTTGCACCGTGGTTTTTTATTAAGGAGCCCAGATGTAACCGCTCTGAAGGTGAAGGACATGCCATCCGGAAGGGATGTGGCCGTCCCTTCGCCCTGCTGCAACTTTTGCGTCTGTGGGTATTTCTGGAGAGCTTAAATTGATTATTCCTTCATGCGAGACTCCACTTACCCAGTCTGTGCCTCCGGCATCGCAGTCGTAAACTGTAATGTTGCTGAGTTTGGGGCAGTTCTTGAAGATATTGTTACATGCGCTGTAATATCTCATGGCAATGTTTGCTGTTCTTGTGAGTTGAGAACAGTTTTCAAACATTCCGCTGTAACATTCTGCATAACTGTCCAGTGCCGACAAAGAACCTTCTGCAGGTAGTTCCGGCGTCACCGTCACCTTGCTTCCGTAGAACATTTGTTGGTAGCATCTCAAACTCAGCTGCGTGGCAGGCAGAACAGCAGGGGGATTCTGCAAACCGGAGTTGTAATAGGTTCTGTAACAGCAGTACGGGGCCGTAACGTTTATAGGCAGGGCCTCCGCAGTGTTTAAATTGACGCAGTTCTGAAATGTACTCTCGTAGCACCTTTCGCTTACTTCTGTAGCAGAAAGGACAGGCTGCTCAATAATGCCCGTATTGTGGAATGTCTTGTACATGCATCCGATTGCGTTAATCTTATTCACCCTCAGGTCTGGAGCCTTGACTATGTTGACGAACCTTTTTGTATTGCCTCCGAAGAGCATCGCAAAGCAGAACAGATTATCTGGAATTTCCTCGATAGGTTCGTCATAGCTTAGCAGGTATTTAAGATCTCCGTCAATGCTGATGGTTTTGCCCGGATCGTTGACGTTGCATTCTTTGAACCAGATCTGGGTAAGGGCCGCATATTTTCCAGAGGAGGAAGCGGACGATAGACCGTTAGGGTTGTTTCCTCTCAGATAAATTACCGAGTCAAAATAAATCAAGTATTTTTCTTTTCCTGTAATGTATCCCTGCTTGATGTTATTGGCGATGTTTACGTCCAAGACATCGTAGCTGTATTTACCTACGTTTGAGCCCAGGCTGCCGTAAGGTCCGGTGTACCATGGTACTTGTTGCCAGGTCTCCGCATCCAGGGAGTATTCAATATAAGGTGCATCGGCTTTGGTGTAATCAGGGTTTGAAATGGCAAGGCAGTTGGGTATGGATGATGTGATTGTAAGGTAGTGAGGGGCCAGTTCCAGCAATAGTGATTCGCCGTCGAAAGCAAGCTTGTACACATACATTTCGTTCGCTTCCCAATCATCCTGAACATTGTATTCCAGGCTATGCTGTAATGATCGGCATCCGTCCCAGGTAGTGTATGTTATGGTAATGCTGGTGCCGGCTTGCGGTGGGACCAGAAGACCGTTCGTACGCAGGCTGTCGATACCATTAAGAACTGGGTAACCAGTTAGTTCGGCAACAGAAAGCTGTCTGGAGGACAGCTCCGGAGAGTCGGCCTCGAACGAGACCTCTCCGGAGCCGAACAACCGCAGTTGCCCCTTTATCAGTACATTGTTTACGGTGATGTCGTCAATAACGACGCCCTGGTTGTGCTCCTCGTCCCAGGCAACGTTACTTTCTGCCTCGAAGACAAGTCGCGCCATCGCATGCTTGAAACTGAGTGTCGGGGGAACGTTTTTTGCGCTGAAACTTGCTTCGGCGCAGTTTCCGTACAGAAACAGTATATCCACCTGCTGTTCTGAGTAATCTTCCGGAATCATCATCTCCCAGCAGTTGAATTCCTCAGATGTGACGGGCCTGGTCTCGAAGTCCATTCCTTGTGCGGAATAGGCCATGAAGCTTAATTCTCCTTCCATAGGCCAGTATTTGTCTGCCGACCAGAAATCCCCGTTTCTGGAGAACCTGACCGTGTCGAACCATGAACAAGCGGGCTGTCCTTCAACGTGTAACCGGGCAGACAGGATAATATCGTTTCCGGCAGGGAAGGCGGCTCCGGATATGGCACTTCTGCTAAGTTCCGCCCTATCTGTCGCCGCCTGGAGCCGTATGAGCCCGTCTTCCGTTTTGATCCCTCCGTATGGAGAGTCGCGTATGTATTCTTTCCCGCAGGCTGCGATGGCGAAGGCAGCAATCAGCAGGAATACAAACCTACTTCTCATATTAAGGGATAATTACTTCCTCCGGCTCCTCCTGTACCCAATCGGTTACTACCGGACTGATACTTACTTCGTGCTGATTGATGCTGACTTCGTAGCAGTAATACTTGCCTGCCTCCCAGTTGCCGTTGCCGGAACTTAGAGAGACGGTACGCAGCAGCCCGGTGTTGTCGAGGTTGACCCCGCCCTGTTTCCCATTGTGAAGGGTATATGTAATCGTCGCTGTAGTGCATGCTTGCTCCGGCACCAGAATCCCTGTTCCGAGCTGCCCGCTCAACGTGGTGGTCAGATTGGCCGGAGAAAGGTCCGGAACCGCCAGGTTGGTCTGGCTGCCAAGGGATGACCAGATGCAGCGTCCGTCATTTTGCATCAGGCAAGTACCGCTGTATTTGGCGTCGTTAAGAGTGATAGCGGTGATCGTAATGCCTACATTGTTTGTAGCATTGTATTCCACGTCGCTCCTGACTTTGAATCCAATCATGGCTTGGGCATGCTTGAAAACCAGCCCTATGTTGTTCACCCTATCAGTAGGGGTTGCATAAGCATAAAGAATGTCTTCCTGGACAGAAGAATTGTCGCCTACGCTGATAGTCACTTCATCTGTAACCTTGTCTCCGGTGTAGGACGGAGTTGGGTTGAGTTGGGGGCAACTGTATGCCAGTATGTCCAGTTGTCCTCCGAGCGGCCAGTACTTATCCGCAGTCCAGACGCTGCCGTTTTTACTGAATGTGAGGTTGGAGAAATAGTTCCCGCTGGTGCCTCCTTCAGGTGCATAATAGTAGGCGGCGGCAACTATGTTCCTGTCTGGAAACGTAGTCCCGGAGATTGGGGCTTTAGTGTCGGGCCCTGTGCTTGGACTCAGAACGATGGCGTAATTATCGGAATAGATGTTGTCGTTCTGCAGCTTCTGAGTGCAGGAAACAAGGCTTGCGGCCGCAAGGCCAGCGAGGAGAATTGTTTTGTTTTTCATTGTGTTAAGTTGTTTTGTTAATAAATATTAGTGCAGTTTCTCTTCGTTGAAACTGTAGTAGTGTTCATCAGCTACGATAATGTGGTCCAATAAAAGAATTGAGCATGATGCTGCGGCATCCCTGAGCGCTCCGGTTTCCCGTATGTCCGCTGCGCTTGGTCTGGGATCGCCGCCTGGATGATTGTGGACAAGGATTATCCCGCTGGCGGAGTGAGCCATTGCATTGCGTATCAAGGCAGGGATATCTATAACGGTCCCCCTGCTGCCGCCGGTCGTTACCCGTATTGTCTTTATTATCCTCGACTTCCTGTCTAGCAGCAATTCCCAGCATTCCTCGTGGCCAAGACCTTTCATACGCGGCAGCATAAGATCATATATCATTCCTGAGTTGGACACTGGTTCTCCTGAGCTTCTCTGTTCCAGCATGAAGCGGCGTCCCAGTTCGAAAGCTGCCAGCAGGCTTGCCGCTTTAGGTATCCCGACGCCTTCAATAGAAGACAGGTATTCGGCATCGCATTCAAACAAACCTGTCAGTTTTCCGTCAGTAAGGGTCAGCAACCGACGGGCCAGGTCGAGAGCACTCTCGCCACGCCTTCCGTTACGCAGGAGAATTGCAAGCAACTCTCCGTCAGCAAGAGCCTGTGCGCCCTTTGTCATCATTTTTTCCCGAGGCCGTTCCGCCTCACTCATATCCATCATTCGCATAAGTCAAAACGATTTCTGGGGCAAAGTTACGGCACTATTCTACATGAAAGCCAAAAAACGTCACAGGAGCTGCAGATATTTACGATTTTTTAAGAATCCGCCAATAATTGTTATATTTGTGAATCGAATTATTTTGATTTCTATGGCCAAAGAAATAAAATTTTCTCTCGTTTACCGGGATATGTGGCAGTCATCGGGGAAATATCAGCCCCGGGCAGACCAACTTGTCCGCGTTGCGCCTGCCATTATCGATATGGGCTGCTTTGACCGTGTGGAAACAAATGGCGGAGCTTTCGAACAGGTTAACCTGCTTTATGGAGAGAATCCAAACAAGTCTGTGCGAGTTTGGACGGCCCCGTTCCACAAGGCGGGTATTCAGACGCACATGCTTGAGCGCGGTTTGAATGCACTTAGGATGAATCCGGTTCCCGCCGATGTCCGCGAGCTCATGTTCAAAGTAAAGAAAGCCCAGGGAACCGATATCGCCCGCTCTTTCTGCGGCCTGAATGACCATCGTAACCTGCGTCTTAGCGTGGAATACGCCAAGAAGGCAGGGATGATTTCCCAGGGAGCCTTATCCATTACCAATTCTCCCGTGCACACGGTTGAATACTATATGAAGGTGGTTGACCACCTGGTAGAATATGGCACAGACGAGATTTGTCTGAAGGATATGGCCGGAGTGGGACGCCCCAGCTTCCTCGGAAAACTGACTAAAGAGATTAAAAGCAAATACCCCCATATTAAGGTTCAATACCATGGTCACAGCGGCCCTGGCTTCAGTCCAGCCTCCATGCTTGAAGTCGCAAGGGCTGGCGCGGATTACCTGGATGTGGCAGTCGAGCCGCTTTCCTGGGGGAAGGTGCACCCGGATGTAATCACTATCCAGCAGATGCTCAGGTCGGACGGCTTCCTTGTCAAGGACATCAATATGGACGCTTATATGCAGGTTCGTGCTCTGACTCAAGAGTTTATCGATGATTTCCTGGGTTATTGGATTAATCCGGGCAATGCCAGAATGACTTCTCTCCTTGTGGGGTGCGGTCTGCCTGGCGGAATGATGGGATCCATGATGGCCGATCTCAAGGGGTTCCAGTCTGCCATAAATGCCGCAGAAAAGGCTGCAGGCGGGCCTGAGAGCGACCTGGATTCCCTTATGGTCAAGTTGTTTGAGGAAGTGGAGTACGTGTGGCCGCGTCTTGGATATCCGCCCCTCGTGACCCCGTTCAGCCAGTATGTGAAGAATACTGCCCTGATGAACCTTTTCGCAATGGCTCAGGGGAAGCCGCGATTCAGCACAATAGATAAGGATACCTGGGGAATGATATTAGGCCGAATGGGCAAACTCCCCGGTCCTCTCGCCCCGGAAATTATTGAGCTGGCAAAAGAAAAGGGTATGGAATTCTATTCCGGCAACCCTCAGGACGAGTATCCGGACGAACTGCCTAAGTTCCGCAAGATGATGGAAGAAGAGGGCTGGGACTGTGGGGAGGATGACGAGGAGCTTTTTGAGCTGGCAATGCATGAGCGTCAGTATCGCGATTTCCGCAGCGGCATTGCCAAAGAGCGCTTTGAGCACGACTTGGAGGAGCTTAAGACTAAGGCAGGCGCGCCGGTTACGGTAAAGCGTCCCGTTGTGGAAATGCCAGAATTTGACATAGAAAAGCTGACACAGAAGTATCCTGCAGCAACTCCTCTGCAGGCCCCCGCAAGGGGTAAACTGCTTTGGCAGATTGATGTTGAAGATGATTCCAGGGCCCCTGTCACCGGAACTCCGGTGAAGGCCGGTGTCCCGTGCGGTTACGTTCAGACGTGGTACGGGATGGAGGAAATCGTACCGGCTTGCGACGGGCGCATTGTTGCAGTGACAGGATCGCAGGGTAAAGATGTAGTCAAGGGTGAAATTGTGGCTCTTACTGAATAGCTGATGTACGGAGAAAACGACTTTTCACGGCTGGAACTGAGCCTTCCTGCGGCCCGGCGGAATTATCGTTATTTTCGCGGCCTGCTCAAGCCTGCAACTAAACTGCTGGTATTGGTAAAAGCCAATGCTTACGGTCATGGAGCCGTGGAATTCGCTTCCATGATTCAGGCGGAAGGTGCTGATTATCTTGCTGTAGCCCTTCCTGTCGAGGGTATGGAACTGCGCCGCGCCGGTATCTCCCTGCCCATACTCGTCTTGACAGCCGGAACCGATTTCTTCCCGGAAATAATTGACTCCAAGTTGGAGCCGGGTATCCCTAATATCTATACATTGAGCGCATTGTGCGATATCTTGGAGGCGCGCGGCATAAAGGATTTCCCGGTGCATATCAAACTGGATACAGGAATGCACCGGCTGGGCTTCGTTCCGGAAGAGTTGGCGGAACTCAAAGGCTTCCTGAAAACTCATCCGCAAGTGCGTGTACGTTCTATTTATTCGCATCTTGCAGTTGCGGAAGACCCTTCTCAGGATGAGTTTACGCTCGGCCAGTTGAAGCTTTTCGAGAAAGGTGCAGCAGATTTGACCGCATCCCTTGGCTACAAGCCTATGTGGCATGTTCTCAACTCGGCAGGCATCGAGAGGTTCCCCCAGTTCCAGCACGACATGGTACGTTTGGGAATAGGCATTTACGGCATCAGCGCACTACCTGACGTGCATCTCTCCCCGGTTGCGAGCCTTAAGGTGAAAGTGCTGCAGATCAAGACTTTGACTGACGGTACAATAGGTTATGGCCGCCACGGTCATGTATCTCCGGAGGGCACACGTATAGCTACGATACCTGTTGGATACGCAGACGGTATCAATCGTCACCTGGGATGCGGACATGCCAGTTTTTCTATCAAGGGGCATCGTGCACCAACCATAGGTAATATTTGCATGGACATGTGTATGCTTGACGTTAGCGCTATACCATGCGAGGCGGGGGATACCGTCACCATTTTCGGCAAAGACCCAACTGTCAGCGAGTTGGCGGAGATTCTCGGAACCATTCCCTATGAAATATTGACATCTGTGCCTCGTCGCATCGAAAGAATAATCATACGAAAATGAAAAGAACATTACTGATTGCCATGGTGCTCTGCTGCTTTGCTGCCGGAGCACAGAACAACGGTGGCATTAGCCCCGAAATGCTCGAACAAATTAGTCAAGGATGGAGCGGCTCGGCAGCGGATAAGGCCATACGTAATGCCATCTGCACAACTCCTATCAACACACTTGCCCTAAATGCTGAAAACGCCGGCATGATAAACACCGACTTCAGCGACAGGGTGAAGACCAAGGGCATTACGGACCAGAAATCCAGCGGCCGCTGCTGGCTTTTTACAGGGCTAAATATTTTGCGCGCCGCAGCAATCGATAAGTATGATCTCGGCGATTTCCGTTTTAGCCAGTGTTACTGCTTTTTCTGGGACCAGCTGGAGAAGTCCAACCTGTTTCTTCAGGCGATTATCGATACGCGCGACAAGCCCATCGATGACCGTGAGCTGGATTGGCTGTTCTCACATCCAATAGGGGACGGAGGTACTTTTACCGGTGTGGCAAATCTGGTGACCAAGTATGGCCTGGTGCCATCCGATGTTATGCCGGAGACTGCCATGGCAAACGCGACCTCACAAATGAGAATGCACCTTGGTACTCTGCTTAGGCAGGACGGTATCAGGCTGCGCGAGATGTGGGAGCAGGGGATGCTGAACGCCCCCAGGAATGCTGCCAAGGCTAAAAGGCATTCGGCCGAAATCCTTTCCATGCTGCAGCAGGAGAAGGTTTCCATGTTGAAGGACGTGTATCATCTGCTGACGCTTTGTCTGGGCGTTCCCCCGAAGGAATTTGAGTGGAAGGGCAGAACCGTCACTCCTGTGCAGTTCTACCAGGAACTACTTGGTTACGATCTTGAAAATAACTATGTCATGCTCATGAACGACCCATCCCGCGAGTATGGAAAGGTTTATGAGATTCAGTACGACCGTCACGTCTATGACGGTCAGAACTGGCTATACGTCAATCTTCCGGCAGACCGAATCAAGGAGATGGCCATAGCCTCCATCAAGGCCAATACGGCGATGTATTTCAGTTGCGACGTAGCTAAGTTCCTGGATCGCCAGAAAGGCGTTCTGGATCTTGCCAACTATGATTACGAATCACTTCTGGGAGTACGTTTCGACATGGACAAGAGGGAGCGGATTCTCTCTCACGCCAGCGGTTCCAGCCATGCAATGACCCTTATTGCCGTCGATATCAAGGACGGAAAACCGGTCAAATGGATGGTGGAGAACAGCTGGGGCGCCGCCTCCGGATATAAGGGCTGCCTGATAATGACTGACGAGTGGTTTGACGAATATATGTTCCGTCTTGTGGTAGAAAAACGTTTCGTGCCCTCGGATGTACTGGAAATATTAAGCCAGGAGCCTGTTCAGCTCCCGGCTTGGGATCCAATGTATTTGGCCGATTCGGCTTTTACCGATTAGTTTCGGGCAAGTTTTTTCTCACTCGGAATAAGGAGCGCGCAGAGGCCAACGCCGATGAGCGCTCCTATTGCTACGGAGAGCATTGCGGCGTCCCAGGAGCTTCCGTTGGCGATACCGCCCACTACAATCTTGGAGCATACTGCATCACCTACAAGATAGCCGAACAGGCCGACGAAACCTGCTGCAGTACCGGCGGCGTTCTTGGGTACCAGGTTGAGAGCCTGTACGCCGGTGAGCGCCACGGGACCGTAGATGAAGAATCCGATGAGGCAGAGGGCGACGTATACCAGCACCTTCTGCATACCGGGTTCCACCTGAATTATTCCTGCACCTACCATCCAGTACAGCAGTACGCCGAGGGCGCAAAGGAACATGCAGATAACGTTCATCGGAGCGCAGCGGCCTTTGAATATCTTGGATGTGGCCCATCCGCAGGCAATGGTTCCCACTGCACCCACAATATTGTGGACGGAAAACGCCACCTTGCTTTCGGCTGCTGTCATTATGCCCTTGGTCTGCAGATAGGTGGGTGCCCAGTCGCCTATACCGTAGCGTACCATAT
>Ga0265301_10007085_pt1 | contig 10577 bp, 4 predicted proteins | sample AusTroGonzalo_MG_2_FD_193488 | JGI IMG/M metagenome (GOLD analysis project Ga0265301, IMG submission 193488) | Bovine rumen microbial communities from tropical cattle in Woodstock, Queensland, Australia - Gonzalo_04 | ecosystem: Host-associated > Mammals > Digestive system > Stomach > Rumen ...
ATCTTGAAGCAAGCAATCAAAATCGAAGTCATAAGTTAAAGAGCCCATGACTTGCTTGTCGGTTTTGTTTTTTGTTGTCTCAACCGTCATTTTATTTTCCTTTCAAAAGTTAGAGGTTAATTTTCGCGCTTCAAAGATCTGTTTGCATTGAAGGCTGTTTCTGTGATCTGCCGTTCGAGCTGACGAACCTGCTTCGTCTTCTCTTCAGAAGACATTTTCGGATCGTCATACAATTCGTTGACCTGCTTTTGCAGCTTCCGGATCTGCTTCCGGTAACCGTCAAGCCGTTTGAAATTGTTTAGATCCTCGTGATGCTTTTCCCGATAAGCGGCTTTTTCAGCTCCGCTCTTCGAGTTATAAGCATTTTTAATCTCGGAAAGTTCTTTATAATTGCGAGCAAATTCTTGATATGACTTGCTGCGAGAGCCGTCCGGAATAGATCCCATCACTGCTCCGACGATCGGCACGTCTTTCATGACTTTGACTTGCTCCGGCACTTCTTGACCGTTCCAGCGTTTAAGCTGATCGATCATACTTTCAGATCCTTGAACGATCTGCCGTCCGAGTGTTGATGTTAAGCCGAACAAGGTATTGTCAACCACCGCCGGAGAAACCTTGAGAGATTTTCCGATCTGCTTGCCGAGCTCCGTGTTGCGCTTCGACATTCTCTCTTCAGCAGGCAATCTCTCCATCCATGTCGGATAAATTGAACGCCCTTGAAAGAAGTTATAATTTGTCGTTGCTTCGACGGCGACCTGTCCGACCGGAGTTAGTAAAGATCCGGCAGTCTGGATCGGGCTCAAAGATCCGGCAGCACCGAGCATCACATCATAAAAAGATCTTGCTTCCGGTTTGTCGCCTTTATAGCCCCAGATCATAAAGTCCTCGATAATCGTTCCCATATAGCCGACAGTAAATGGCTTCGGGAAAGTGATCGGCTCGTCTCTTCCGTCAATAAAGAAGCACCAGTTATTGTCTCGAACGTAGTCCGGAATTTCCAGCCATTTTTTGCGCTCTTCTTCCGGTGCGCCATAGAGATAATATCCGGTTATCATAATCGACGGGAAGGCAATCGTTGCCAGTGAATTAAACAGAAACGCCGACGGATTGCTCTTTGCTGTGCGATAGAGTTTATTTGCAGATTGCATCCCGACATTGAAGAACGGGACAAGGCGATTGATGAGCTTGCTGACATCGCCACCGCGACCGAAGTCAACGGTTGCCTCACGGCTGGCAATACCGGCACGCAGATCCGAAAGTCCTGCCTTCTTTGCTTGAGAGAAAGCTCCGAGACGCGTTGCTTCCTCGATTGCTTGAGACGGAATCTGGATGAATTGCAGCGAGCCGATCCATTTCAACGCCTTATAAAATCTGCCGTTCTTATTGTTCAGCTCTTGGATATATTTGCGCGAGCCATCCTCGCTCCAGTCATAGTAACCGCTTCCAGATCCGCCGCTCTTTTGCCATTGATCATAAAGATCTCCGTGTCCGACGATATTGCAAAGAGCTTTCAACGTCGTGAACGGCGTCGCTTTCATGCCTTTTTCAGTCTGGACAAAGGCTGTGAATTGATCCTTGATGAAGTTTCGGAGAATAAAGTTCGGCGTTGTTACCGCGCCAAAACGCAGCACTTTCGCCGGAACGCTGGCAATCCTCAAAATACTGTTAAGCCATCCGGCTTGAATTGGGTTGAGTTGGTGCATTGCCTCATAAATAGGCTTTGCGACTTCAACAAATTTCTTTTGTCCGTTCTCATAGTATTCGATCACGTTGCCGAAAGGCTTTTGTCTTGACTGTATCCATGCGTCTTGTTCGATCTCTTCAATCGCAGAAGACGAAGACGGCTGAATATCACGCAAGAAACGAAGCTCTTTGTTGCTTGTCAGCTTCTCGATGAATTTGTATGTCTCCGGAGCTGTCTTCTTCAAGAAGTCTCTTGATGTGAAGTATAGATCAAACATGTTCGCCATAAGCTCGCGCGGGCTGCGGATGTAGTCTTCTTTGACTTTTCCCTTCATCTCCTCCGTAAATTTCGGATTGCCTTCCTTGTCGAGATCTAAACCGATTTGAACGACCGGATAAAAACGCTGCTCGGCGAGTTTGTTGATCTCTTTATTCAAGACAGGATTTTTCAAAATATCAACCGTATTGAACATAAAATCGAGCATGTGTCCGAATTCATGTGCAAGCGTTCTGTCTTGGCTGCCGAGACGCTTCCGGATCGTTTTTTCGTCGTCGCTGTATGATCCCAAAATAAGACCGTGATGTCCGGCTTCTTTGATTGACTTCACATATTCCAGCTTGCCGCCCATCGCACGGATAGCAGCTTCCAGTTGATGACGCAGCTTCGGATCATAGGCAACTTTTGTCTTTGTCTTGCCGTGTTCATAAAGCGGCTTTCTCGGCTGGATATATTCCGGAAGGATTGTCTGCAATCCGGCAACCGAACGAGCGATCTTGTTACGATAAGCCAGATCGAGGATGTTTGCCGAGTTCATCTCGATTGAGACAAAGACGTTTTTGACTGCCTTGTCCGATCCTCTGATCTGTTTGATTGCTTTGCTTGTCCGAGCTTCATCAAACACCGGACGACCGGAGATCCCGCCGCCGACGTTGCGATCTTCCAAAACACGCTTAAAAGGCACATAGTGCTTGTGTTTTTCGATGATCTCGTTGAATTGCTCTTCGGATAAGTTGCCGCTGTCAACGAGGTTGTGCAAGATCCTTTGTTGATAAGCATAGACACGATTTGCAAAATCATCAAACAGCGCATAATTTTCGCCATATTTATTTTGCAAGCGAGCGATTGTCGCCACCGCATCGAGCTTTTGCTGCTCCGTCACTTCAACATCTTCCATCTCGTCAAGATCTTCCGTGTAACGGATAGCGACAAGATAGTCGTTGAAGTCGTCGAGAGCTTTGTTTTGATCTGTTTCAACCATTGCAAAGGTGCGCGTGAAGTCTTTGAGGATCGGGACAAAGCCTTCTCCGGTTGTGATTTCATTGCCGTTCTCGTCAATATAGTAGGTATTATCGCGGATGTTTTTCTCAATCTGCATCCGAGAATATTGATAAGCACGAGCAAGCAAGTCCGGACGCTGTCCGTCTTTGAGATTATCTCCGGCAAGATCCGAGATCTTCTGAAGCGGTGCAACCGTGTCAAAAAGATGTCTGTTCCAGTTCTCGAGCCAGCTTTCATCGTTGTTGATCTCGATCGGTGCTTGCGGGGCTTTCTCTTCTTCAGCTGCTTTCGGAGCTTCAGCCTTTGAGGCTTCGTCCTTGTATGGATCAAAAACGCCGTCAAAAGCGACTTCTTCGATCGGCATATCGGCAAGGACTGTCTCAATATCCGTCTTTTTGCCCTTCAGAATATCTCTGTAATGCTGCATCAAAGACGGGTTTTTATAGAAATTATCGAGCTGCAATGATTGAGCTTCCAGCTTTTCGATCTCTTTGCCGATATTTTCCGGCGTAACCTCAAAGCGAAGTCCCATCTCTTCAGCAGCTTTCGGATTATGCTGCGCTCCTTTGACGGCGCGGATCTTGTCACGGATGACTTTTTTATCCTTTGCAGCCAGCTTCGCAATCTCTTCAGCTTCTTTGATTGCACTGTTATCAAAGCCAAAAAGATCGCCGTCTGTTTCTTGCGACGGCGTCTCTTGAGATAAAATGCCGACATAAGACTGAAGCTCGTCGGCTGACATTTTCTTCGCTGCTTTTATGCCTGCGGCTTGAGCGGCTTCGTTGTTCGGTGCTCCGCTTGCGATTGCTGCTGCTTTTCCTTCAGGTATAGCTCCGTTGATAAATTCAGCATAGAGTGGATCTGTTCCATCTCTTGCGATGCTGAAGGCGGCACGTCCCTTAGCTCTTGCCAGAAGTCCTCGTCTGTTGGCTTCCTCTCTTGAGAGGTTTTGATAGTTTTTGAAATATCTTGCATAGTCTTTAACACTCCCTTTTTCGTCTCTGATATTTTGTTCAACGTCGAGCATCCGTGCCTGTGTCGCGGTAAAGCCGTCGGCTTCTTTCAATATCTGTGCAGGTATTTTATCGAGATTATTTCTTTTTGCAAGATCTAATCTGTGACGCCCTGTGATGATCTCAAGATCGCCGTTCTTGCGTTCCCATAACACGATCGGAGCTGCGCCGCGTGTATCATATTCGCCTTGCAGCTGCTCTCCGGCAATGACGCCGTTTTCGTTTGCGCCTTCTTTGAAGTTCGGAATATCTTTCGAAAGTTTAATCAAATTGACTGGCACTTCAAAGACGTCCGCTGTCGCAAAAGGCTTTCTTGCGTCCTTCTGCAATTCACTTTCAACAAGCTGATCCTGTTCGCTTGTGGATAAAGTCTTCAAAAACTTCGGCGAAAATCCTTTGTTGTAAAGATAATTAAGACCGCTGCGAGCTCCTCCGGCAACGGAGATGACGCCAGCTTCAACCATGAATTGTTCAAAGTCCGGAAGCAAAGCGTTTCCGATGCTGTCAAAATATGTGTCGCCTTGCGGGTTTAATCCGGTAACCGCGCCGAGCAGATCCTCGAGCCGTTCTTCTCCGATTTCGCCTAACAGGCTGCTGTAACCGCCTTTTGAAAACATCTCCGTGATCGGCGTGTCTTTGAATTTATCAGTCTTGCGAGCCAGTTTGACAAGCTCATTGCGGACGCCTGCCGGAAGTTTGTTGAAGATCGGCGATGCGCCGCGCTTCATCAAGGCAGTGATGCTCTCGCCGGAATCCTCTGCGAGGGCTGTGATCGATGCCAGTCCGAAAGATTTTAAGACCATTGTTGCCTTGTTCTGCGGATCTTCATTGAAGAGCACTTGTCCGTTTTCGCCGAGCGAATAGATGTCATTGAGCCTCATGTCGTTATAATTGCTATAAGTCAGCGACGGCATAAAGACAGCACGTCCGGCAGCTTTTCCCGTGACTTCCGCTGTTTTGACGGCAGCTTTGCCGACTTTACCCGTTCCGGCAATCTTTGCGGCAACTTTGCCGACGGCAGAAGCGACTTTTTGTCCGGCTTCCGTCTTGGCGGCAGCACTTCCGGTTTTGCCGAGCAAGCCTTTCGCGACGCCATATTCAATCATAAAAGCAGGCATCCGAGCAACACCTTCGACGACCTTGCCTCCGAAGGATGTGCCTCTGATCCCGAGCTCAATCTGATCGTTCAAGTATTCCTTGACAGTTTCGTTTTCGTCTTCAGAAAGCTCTTCGCCATCGCGGATCTTTTCCATCAAGTCGGCGATGTTGCCTTTTTTATAGCCTTCAACAAAGCCGCCGACAAAAGGCGCGTTTTCCCATTTGATATTTTTTTTGAAGCTCTCATATACGCCGACCGCGCCGAAGTCTTTGATCTCTTGGAAGCGTTCCGGCGTCATGGTGCTTTTGATAAGCTCTTCATTTTGCTCTAAAGCTCTGATCTGATCGTCGAGATATTTGCGATCTTCAGCAACAGCCGAGCCGATCCAGCTGATCGGATCATACCACTTCCATTTGACGTCGCCGTTTTCATCCATTGACAGATCGGCAATCAAATTTTTGATTGACTTCTCGCCGCGTTCGGCTTTCAGTTCTTCGAGCCGCGCATTGAAAAGACGCTCCGTCTCTTTGTATTGTTCCACATCAAGAAGCTGATTTGATAGTCCGGCGTTTGTCTCGGCGGCTTTCGGAGCTTGAATTCCGCTCTCTTCAAAAAGATCCGTCGGCTTGTAGTCAACGCCGAATTCCTCGAATAAGTCTGCCATTACATGCTCCCTCTCAATTTGTTGATGACCTGTTCACGAGACAAACCGTATTTTTTAGCCGTCTCATCAATGTCCTTGCTGATTGTCTCCGGATCTCTTCCTCTTTGAGCAGCAAGATCCGCGATGAATTTATCGTCGCTTTGCGTCTGGATGTCTTTATATGCTCTCTCTGCGCTCAAGCGGCTATTCTTCAAGATGTTCTCGGAGACCTCAATCGCCTTTTGACGATAGATCTGTTTGATCTCTTTTTCGCTCTTGCCTTGAAGGTTTAGATCCTGCGTCGAATAAAACATGTCGCGGATCGCTTCGTTTTGATATTCCGGAGGCAAGGCTGTCTTGAAATAGCTTTTCGCGTCGCTGAATTTATAGCCGACATCGGCAGTCGCTTCAGCAATGCGGGCTCTTGTTGCCGTGTTGATTTGATTATTCAAAGAGACTGCGTCTTTTGTTGTCAGATCTCCGTCCGAGTGCAGATCAACAACGGATTGACGGATTGCTCTGATCCCGTTCAAATATTCGGTGCTGTCAGAAGATCCTTCGTTCAAGTCATAAACACGCTGCAAAATGTCCGCCATCGATTGCGCGTTCGAGATCCTTTTCTCGGCTTCCGGCTTGAATTGCCGAATTGCACGACGGGCTTTGATTGCAAAGGCTGAAGATATATCTCCGGAGAATTCCATGTTGTTAATATATTGCAGCTTCTCGTCATAAGTTCCGTCGCCATAGATAAAGTCTGTCGTATTGCTTTCGCCTTGATCCTGCTTGACGCTCTCTTCATATTGCTCCATGAGATGCTTGTTCGTCTTAACCGAATTCAAGTCCTTCAGAAGATCGTTCATGTCTTCCGGCTTGACGTTATACTTGCCTTCTTTGAGGTTAGCAATCACGGCTTCCGGATCTGTTTCCGCCTGTCTCAAGATCATATAATGATCCCAGCCATCAACCTGTTTCGCCTTTGCGACTTTCTGCGCTCTGCTGATATATCCGGCTTTATACGAGCTCTCAAGATCTGCAATATAGCTCTGTTTGAAGGCAGCGTTTCCGCTCTCAACAAAAGCCTTTTTATTGCGTTCAAGCGACAAGGCAAGATTTGCATTGTTATTGTCAATATACTTCTTGCGAAAGATGCCTTTCAGCTTCTCCGTGCTTGTCATCTCGTTGATCTTGTTGTTTTGTTCAAAGGCTTCGCGATTGCGATCGTTTGTGAAGCCTCCGGCAATGTTCGGGACAACGCGGTTTAAGCGTTCAGTGAGCTCTTTTTCTTTCTCTTGCAGCTCTTTCGGGCTCGAATAGTCATTGTAATTTTCCGCCTCGTTCATGATGTCGTTGATTTCAGCGACCATCTTGTTTTTACCGTCCAGCGTCTCGGCAGCGTTTTGAGTTTCTTGCCATTGGACAGCGACTTCCTGCATTGCGTTTCCGAGATTGTGTCCGGCTTGCATCAAGGCTCTTGCGCCGCTGTTATCGTGTTCGACACCGCGATTGATGCGGATGTTTGCGTCTGTTATATAAACGGGTAATTTTGCCATAATTCCTCCTATTCGTCAGTAGAGCCCCAGTATTTGTCATAAGTCGCATAGCCCTTCATACCGGACGCGGTTGCGTTCAAAAGGCTTGCCGTAAATTGATTGTTTGCATTAACTCTCGACATTTTCGACTTATAGGCAAGATTTGCCTTCTCCATATCGAGATTGAATTTCTGTCTGCTTTCCTCAAGTCCGAGCTGCGTCAAGCTGTTTGAAATGCTCTCGGCAACAGATCCGGAGACTTTGACACCGTTTGCAGCAGCCATCGCGACAGCGTCGCCTTGCAATTTCTGCCGCTTCTGGCGATATTGATCCGTCAAGATCCCCTTCTGAAGCTCGAGTTCTTCAGACTGAAGAGCGTATTGTTGCCGCTCGTATTTAGACGCTTTTTTGTTAGCATAAGCCCCCATAAGCTGCGAGCCGACGCTCAATACTGTTCCGGCAGCAAATAAAGCACCTGCACCCATGTCCCCTCCTTATTTATCAACTTCATTTATGATCGGAGCGATTGCTAAAATATTCATCGGCAAAGGCTCGGATTGTTCAACTGTTACATTTGCGTCCCATGTCCACCCTTGATTGTATTTGATGTTCGGGACAATTCCCGTGAAAAGCGGTTGCGGCGTTCCCATCGGCGTAGTCGGATCACGATATTTGACGCGCTGCATGTGCTCGTGATCGTAACCGACCGAGCATCCGGAAGTCCGCCAAACTCTCAAAGACAGCTCGTGGACGCGCTTTCTCTTTCCGGTTGATGTTCCTTGTTCGCTGCCACCTTCAAAAGGCATCGTCCGCATATAAGAAACATAGCCGAGCCCCGTGATGATATAGAAAGCATCCTTCTCAAGCCGGATTGATCCGCTGTCAACCGTTCTGTCTGACTGGACAGCACCGTCCGCCAAGATCTGCAAGCTCTTTCCTTCCAAGTGACCGAGACCAGACAGATTTTGCACCGACACGCCCCACATGCCGCCAGCATAAGACGTCGCATCAAAGTCCGACCGGACAACGCCCTTGACGACGGTTGAGCTCGTGTATTCCGTGACTTCGACTTCTCCGAGCATATTCAAGTCGGCATCAACGGCGCGGATGCGTCTGCCGACTGTGCTTGCTGAAAATGTCGCAGCTGAAGCCGTCAATGTGATCTCTCCGGTTTTTGCCGAGAGCGTCAATGTCTTGCCTTCGGTTGCTTCAAACGCGCTAAAATACAAGCCGTCTCGAACATACCAGCAAAGATTTTGATTTTCCGGCGTGATGATGTCTTGCATCCGTTCAATGTGTCTGACTGTCTGTCCGTTGATCTCGCGCTTGACGATGAAATAAACTTCATCATAAAGCCCGTTATATGAAGGAATTGTCTCAAGACTTTCGACAACGCCGTCAAACTCGAGCAAGCACCACGCTTGAATTTGTTGATTTGTCTCCAGTGTCAAGCCTGCAATCTTGCCGTCTTCACGCAAACACCATAAAATACTGTCCGGATTTTTTTGATGTGCAATATCAATGATCGGCGAATTGAAAAGATGCTCCGAGTATAAAGAAACATCAACCGCCTTGTATGCGTCGAGATAATAGTCATAAGTGAATTGTCTGACCTTTTTACCCGTTCTCTGCACAAAGTGGATCATACTGTCAACCGTGATCGGCTGGATTGCTTCAACGCCCCAGTTCGAGCGAGCTCTTGCGGAGACGTCTGTCGGCGTGATGCCGCTGTCGCCGCTGCCTTTGACAACGAATTCAGATCCGTATGTCCCGACCAGCAGGAAGTTCGATCCGATAATCCATTTAATATCCGAGCCGTCGCCGGATGCGTTTGTTGCCAGTTCGATATTAACCGCTCCGGAGTTCTCATTGCTGACGGCAGGCGTAAAATCTTCGTAAGCATAAGGACGCGAGCCGTAAACGTTTCGAGGGCTGTTCGGCGTCCTTCCATAATAGAGGCGTCCGTCCATCAAGCCGACGCTTGAAGGATAGCCTCGATAATCTCCCCAAGCTCCCTCGCTCCAGACTTTCGTTGCTGAAGTGGTTGAGAGCTGCCATTGCACGGATGCGGTGACGTGTGTGCTGTCCGTGAAGGCTGTGATCTTAAAGAAGCCTTGTCTCTCAACGCCGTCAACGACTGTCGTTGTGCCAAGCCTCCAAAACGAGCCGACGTGCTTTGAGTTGAAGATTGCAGCAGAAGCGGAGACTGTGATGTTTCCGGTTGTGCCGGACGCCATCAATGTCGTTGAGGTTAGATTTTCGTTCAAAAACGGCGTGCAGCTGAAAGTGACAGGTTGCAGCGTCCAGTTGTTCGCAGCGTGCCGGATCAGTTCAAGCGGCTTGTTGGCGTTGGTTGCGTCGTCTTTGTATGTGATTTTGATGACGTCGTCGAGCTGGACATATTGAATTGAGGCGAGTTGATCTTCAGTGAACGGATTGACGATCTCATAAGGATCTCCGTTGCCGTCCACGATATAACCGCCATTTGAGAAAAAGCGGAAATATCCTGCGCCGCATTCAATGATATAGCTGTCGGTTGCGGAAAATACGAATTTCAAAAGCCGTGCTTTGCCGTTTCCTTTTGTGCTTGTGATGAATTCAGATCCGGCAATGCGAGAAACAACGCCGAACGGACGCACCCAGCAGTTGCGACATTTGTCCAAGCAAGAAGCATAAGGCTCAATGTCCACGCGCCCGAACATCAAAGGCGAGACTTCGCCTCTCGCAAAAGTAGGATATATCGGGGAAACTCTTGACATTATAACTCCCTCCCGTCTTGATAGATTGATTTGATCCAAGCGTCATCTTTTGCGAATTTTTGCAAGCCGTCGCGAGCGTTCATGGACTTCGCGATCGGCAATAAATGGCTGTGATAGAGTTCTAAAAGTTCATTTTGTTTTGATGATGAGTTCGTCAGATCGAAGCAAACGTCATAAGCCAAGCGGCAGCAAAAAGCATCACGGAAAGCCGGAAGCCAGCGTTTGTCATCGTCTTGAAGATAAGTGTATAAAATTCCGATCTCTTTGTCGGTTGTGCGGAGGCGATCGCCTTCGATGTCATAATCAGCGGTTGCATCAAAGATCCGGATGCAATCTGCCGGAAGCTGAAAATAATTGCCGCCGCCCCATACCGGAGAGACTGTCAGCATATTCAGCATTGCTCTTTTTGCAGCAAAATTCCAGCAGCACTCGGACAAGATGCTTCTCAAGCTCTCTTCATACATATTGTTTATTGCTTTTGCTTCTTCCGTCTCGTCGGAGAGATTTGTGATTTTGTTCGCGCCCACCAAAGCAAGGGCTCTGTTTGCATTTGAAACTTTGCTCATGATAAA
>Ga0265301_10007092_pt1 | contig 10571 bp, 14 predicted proteins | sample AusTroGonzalo_MG_2_FD_193488 | JGI IMG/M metagenome (GOLD analysis project Ga0265301, IMG submission 193488) | Bovine rumen microbial communities from tropical cattle in Woodstock, Queensland, Australia - Gonzalo_04 | ecosystem: Host-associated > Mammals > Digestive system > Stomach > Rumen ...
TTCTCTTGGGATTTCCTTTGAATCTTTGGAATATGGTCCATGAATTTAAGATCAAGAAGTTCAGCACCCTCTTGATTTCGGCATGTTACATTCTCCTTGCCGTGATATTCATTATCATTTGGATTTACTTCTGTTCGTTTATTGAATGATAGATGTTCTTGCAGACCTTGAAAATTCATCAAAAAGAATGAACCTTATAAAGTGTTTAGATGGTAACTTATAGCATAAAAAATATGACCGAATTCAATAACCTGAAAGGACTTCGCCACAGTGAGCAGCTCGTGGTGGAGCATAAAGATACTGCCGCCGTGTATGGTTCCGGCGCGTTGGAGGTGTTCGCGACCCCCGCGATGATCGCCCTGATGGAGAAAACCTGCCTTATGGGCGTGTGCGACAAAATCGGCGAAGGGAACACCACCGTCGGTATCGCGGTGAATATCAAGCATTTGAAGGCGAGCCCCGTGGGCGCGACTATCCGCTGCGATGCCGAGCTCATTGAGGTGGACCGCCGTCGCTTGGTCTTCAAAGTGCAGTGCTTCGAAGGGGAAACGCTCGTCGGTGAGGGCATCCACGAACGGTTCGTCGTGGAGAGCGCGAAGTTCATGGCGAAGCTGGGTTAAATCAGATTATTGCGTACTTTTGCCGCCGATTTTTCAAAAGGTAATAGTATGCGAAAACATTGGATTGACAATTTGCGCTGGGTGACGGTGCTGCTGGTGCTGCTCTATCACGTCATCTATTTTTATAACAACAAAGGCGTGTTCGGCGGCGTAGGTGGCTTCGGCGATGGACCGCAGTACCAAGACGTACTGATGTATGTTCTCTATCCGTGGTTTATGCCGTTACTGTTCCTATTGGCGGGAGTCAGCGCACGTTACTCGCTGGAGCGACATTCCGCAAAAGAGTGGTTCAAGTCGCGCACACTCAAGTTATTGGTTCCAGCCACCATCGGTCTTTTCGTATTCCAGTGGATGACCGGCTATTTCAACACATTGGTGGCTCGACAAACCGAGCTGGCATCCCTAAAGCAGCCCGCCTTGTATTTCCTTTGGGTGGTCAGCGGCACCGGTCCGCTTTGGTTTATCCAAGATCTGTGGCTGTTCTCATTGATTTTATTGGTGATTCGGAAAATTACCAACTCTGCTAAATTCTGTAAATCAACTGCCTCTGAGTCAGATGTTTCCACCTCCCGACAATTCTCCATTTTCAATTCTCAATTCTCCATTATTTGGATTGTTTTGCTCGGCCTCTTTTTCTGGCTCGGCGAGCAGACTTTGATCCGTAATCCGCGTCCCGAATCCGCCGACGGTCTTTACAATCTCTACAAACCGCTCTTCTACCTGATTCCTTTCCTGATGGGCTACTTCATCTTCTCGCGCGACGAGGTGCAGGAAACCATAAAGAAATTCTGGATTCCGCTGATGGCAGGAGCCGTCATCTCTGGCTTAATCCTCGTTATCACCACGTTTGGAGAGAACAACACCACTCCGGAGTACCTTGCTAGTCCGCTTAACTGTCTCTACGGCTGGCTGATGTGTCTCGCAATGATGGGCTGGTTCAACGCCCGTTTCGACTGCACCAACGCCTTTGCCGGCTACATGACCCGCTCCAGTTTCGGCTTCTATATTGTTCATTACCTGATTATTGCCAGCATCGGCTCCATGATGTTTTACTACACCCAACTGCCGCCCGTAGCCATGTACCTCATCCTGACAGTAGCCGTCTTCACCCTCTCGCCTTTGCTTTACGAAGGCTTGCGGAAAATACCGTTTATCCGGTGGTGCGTATTTGGGGAGAAGAAAAAAAAATAATTGTGTACTTTTGCCGCCGTATTAATACGCTGAATTATGGAATTTCACATTTACGGCGAACCTAACAACCCTACCCTCCTGCTGCTTCCCGGCTTGGGCGTGTCGCACGAGATTTTCTTCCCTTTGGTGGAACTTCTGAAAGAAAAGTTCTACATCGTGGCCGCCGAGATTGACGGTTTTCTGATCGGGAAGCCTTCGCGCTTCACCTCCGTGGATGACCAAGCAGCACAGGTTAATCGTTACGTGCAAGAACACTTTGACGGAAAACTGGATGTGGCCTACGGGCTGTCGTTGGGCGGAAAGATTCTCTCGCGAATGATGGAACGTAACGAAATCGCTATCAATCATGCCATTATGGACGCTGCACCGCTGTTGGCACTGCCGAGATGGAGCGTGGGACTGTTGCGCTATTACCAAGCCTTCAACGTGTGGACTTGTTACCATTGTACTGGTTTCTGGCGGTGGTTGTTCCACTCGCACTATTTCGATGTGCTGCTCGATGAGGTGAAGAAGGTGTTCCCGTCGGACAGAACCCGTGCCGTGCGGGAAGGCTACAAGTCCGTCTATACCAACACATTGGAATCCATCAGCGGTCCCGACATACACTTTTGGTACGGAACAAAAGAGGCATTTGTCGCCAAACCGCAGGTCAAGCACCTGCTGTCACTCTGTCCCGATGTCCATGTGGAGATTTTTGACAAGATGAACCACGGGCAGCTGCTGGTGGATTGTCCGGAAATTGTGGCCAAGAGAATTGAAGAATTGTCGTTGTAGAGACGCAAAATTTTGCGTCTCTACAGGAGATTATCTGTAAGAATTTGTAATCTAAAAACGTAATAAAATGAAAAACATCAACCTTTTGCTGGTCCTTGCGACCGTGACGTTGACCGCCGTCTCTTGCGGTTCGAAGAAAGAAGCTCCTAAGGAGGAAACCCCGAAAATGCTGGTCCTTTACTACTCCCAAACCGGCAACACCAAAGCGGTGGCGAACGAGATTGCCACAAAGTTGGGTGCCGACATTGAGGAGATTACCATGGTGAATCCCTACGACACGGGGTTCAAAGCCACCATCGACCGTTGCATAAAAGATCGTGAACAGGGTATCATCCCTGACATTCAGCCGGTTAAGGCAACTGTTGCCGACTACGACATCATTTTCCTCGGTTTCCCCGTTTGGTTCGGCACCTACGCGCCGCCCGTCGCCAACTACCTCAACCAAGTTGACTTGAGCGGCAAGAAGGTTGTGCCATTCTGCACTTTCGGAAGCGGCGGTCTGGAGTCCAGCGTGAAGGATTTGGAGCAGGCCGAGCCCAATGCGGAGGTGATGCCTGGCTACGGTGTTCGCGCTGCCCGTATGGATGCGATGCCCAAGGAGGTGGATCAGTTCCTGAAAGCCAACGGCTACCTTGAAGGCGAATTTGTGCAGTTGGAGGAATTCCCTGCCCAACACGACGTTAGTGAGGAAGAAGCGGCCATTTTCGATGCAGCCGTCGATGGATACCCGATGTTGCACGCGAAAGCCAAAACGGTCGCCACCCGCGCCCTTCCTGACGGCACGGAATATCTGTTCACCGCTGAAGATCTTCCCTGGGAGAACAGTCCGAAGATGCCGCCTGCCGGCGAGTTGCAGGTCTATGTGACGGTTGTCAACGGCCAAGTTCCTGTGTTCACGAAAGTTATCCGATAAGATGAATAAGCTGAAAGAAACTTTCGGTTATGCGCTCGGCTTCGTGCTGTTTGTGGTGTTGATTCCCGTGATCATGTGGCTCTGCTCTGGCCGGCCCGCCACGGATGTCAACACCGCACAACTCCTCATCACGTTCATCCTCGCGGTAGCAGGCTTGGTATTAAGCATCTGGGCCATTGTCTATATGCGCCGCGTGGGCGACGGCAACCCGATGGACGCCTTCGGACACGAGGTCGCCCCGCGCACCAAACACCTGATGACCGACGGACCCTACCGCCTCAGCCGCAACCCGATGCTCACCGGCATATTTGTCTATCTGATAGGCTATTGCATCTGGCTCTGGACCTGGCAGTCAGCGGTCGTCTTCGTAGCCTTCGTCGCCATCATGCTCGTGCAAGTCCGCACCGAAGAATCCCGCCTCCGCCGCGACTTCGGGGAGGAGTATGAGGAGTATTGCAGGAAGGTGGGGAGGTTTTGGCCGGGTAATTGGAAGTGATTTCTTCTTTTCCAAACGTATGAAACGGCTATCATCCATCCTCTACCTATTGTGTCTTTCCGTGACTATCGTCCATGCGCAACGCTACTGGCCGGTTTCTTGTTCTGAATCAGGTTTGAAGGGAAAGGTGCATGAAGTGGTCACGATGACGTACTTTCCTGAAGATTCCACCGGACTTGGTTTGAAGATGGTGGTTGAAACCCGTTTGTTCTCACCCGAAGGATTTCTCACTAACATTTTTGAGTCAAATCCTGGAAACGACTACTCCACAGAATTTGTATATAATGGTGAAATACTGACAGATGCATTTTTTTATGCAGATGCAAAATATCACTACCAATATTATTATTCCTCAGATGGCAAGCCGTCCCTGATTGTCGTTTCTGCCATTCAAGGCGAAACTATTTGGCCCAATGACACCATAAGTGTTTCATACGAAAATGGAAAACTTGTTTTTAACGATGCTGAAACTCCCCCACTCGATTCTTTTACCCAAAGTATCATCTTAACCGATAATGAATTAGAGTCAGAGTATGACGAGTTTGGCAATTGGATCTATTGTAAACGGAGTAAATATGTGCAAACTAGGCATATTGTTTATTGGTAATAACAAACAATGATTTTCGAAATGAACACTAGAATTTCCGCCCCCGACACCATCGCCTATCTCGAATCCCTGCGAAATGAGAAGCAGCGGGCGGTGCTGATGCGGTTCTTTAAGACGGGACCGGGGCAGTATGGCGAGGGGGATGAGTTCCTGGGACTGAAGGTGCCGCAGACCCGTGAGGTGGTGAAGGCCGTTGCTAAGGACTTCCCGCTTGAGGAGGTGCCCGAGCTGCTGATGTCGAAGTGGCATGAGGTGCGGCTCTGCGGTCTGCTGATCCTCGTCTCAAAGTTCGAGAAATTGGCCACGAAACGGTTGGCGAACAATGCGGAAGCGGCACACCGGCGGGACGAAATCCTCACCATGTACCTGCAATACGCCGAGCAAGCTAACAACTGGGATCTAGTGGATTTGTCCACCCATAAGATATTGGGCAACTGGCTGTTACTGCCCACTTTTCTCGTCGGTGACGAATTGGCAATGCACGAGGACTTCAAAGTGAAAGTGATGGACGAGCTGGCTGCCAGTCCTTGCCTCTGGAAGCAGCGCATGAGCATGGTCTGCACGTGGAAAACCCTGCAACAGGGCGACTATTGGTGGTGCCTGCGCTATGCGGAAGTACACCTGCACCACCCGCACGACCTGATGCAGAAGGCGGTCGGCTGGATGCTCCGCGAAATGGGCAAACGCATCAGCATGGATATGCTGCGCGAGTTCCTACAGCTGCACGCGCACGAAATGCCCCGCACTGCCCTTCGCTACGCCATCGAACAGATGGACGAGGAGGAACGGAAGATATGGTTAAATATTTAAATTTCAGGATGTTATATAAAATCACACATATAATTATGGCTATTGGCTTTTAGCTATTAGCCATTGGCTTTTAAAAGCTAACAGCTAACAGCTAACAGCCAAAAGCCAACAGCTAATAGCCAACAGTTAAAAGCTAAGAAAACTATTCGTTTACAAACGCCGCGAACTTCTCCGCTTGCGCCTTCAACTGCGCTACCTGCTCGTCCGTGAGGTTGAACTCGCCTTTGGTCCAGGCCTCCACGCCGAGGGCGATGCCCGTCTGCGGCTCTTTCATCACCTGCATCTTCATGAACTCCAACAGGTCGTTCAGTTTGGCACGACATGAGGCAGTCTGGTTGGCGCCACCGGCACCGCTCGCGGTCACCTTCTTGCCGACTGCCGCCGTAGGATTGGTGAAGTCGCTGATGTCCATCGGACGGGAGAGCCAATCGAGCAGGTTCTTGAGTAGACCAGGGTAGCTGAAGTTGTACTCGGGCGTGAAAATCCAGATGCCGTCGGCGGCGAGAACCTCCTTACGCACACGCGCCACGGGAGCGGGCGTGTTCGCTTCCAAGTCCTGATTCATCAACGGAACATCTTCAAAATCAAGATATTGGATATTGAACTGACCTTCTAACATTTTCTCGGCCAAAGCGGCCAACTGACGGTTAAACGACTGTTTACGCAGGGAACCCACGATAAAGAGGATATTTTTCATAACATTGACTTTTAATTGATTCTGCAAAAGTACAAAAATTGTACTTTTGCCCCTCGAAAAAATTGCGTTTTCAAAAAACAATGAAGAAACAGGAGAAATTCTCGATTGCGAAGCGGCTGAAAAGCTTTACCTACGCGTTCAACGGGCTGATAGTGCTCTTTCAGGAGGAACACAACAGCCGGATACATCTATTCGCGACCGTCTGCGTCATCATCGCAGGCGTGCTGCTCAAGCTGGCGTTGCTGGAATGGGTGGCCGTTGCGTTTGCCGTCGGACTGGTGTTTAGTGGCGAAATCTTCAATTCGGCCGTCGAAGACCTCTCCGATGTGGTCTGCCCCGAACGCGACGACCGCATCAAAAAGGTCAAAGACCTGGCCGCTGCCGCCGTTCTGGTGAACGCCATCACCGCCGCCGCCATCGGACTGATAGTTTTCCTCCCGAAAATCTTCCAACTATTCAGTTGATAGCCATTATCGAAAAATCTTATTTTTGCCGCCAGAAATTAATAAAACATTTCGATATGAAACAAATCTTTATTATGCTGTCCCTGTGTGTCTTACTCTTTGGATGCACAAAAGATTGGGGAATCCCCACAACACGAAACTATCCCATCAACGCTCCCTACAGCGGCCTTGACGTAAGCAACGCCTTTCAAGTTACCGTGAGCGACCAAATAACGGATGTGGTCGTTACGGTGGGCGATCTTGCCCATGAGAATGTTGATGTAAAAGTGATTAACGGCACATTGCACATTGGTTTTAAGCCAATGACGTTCAACAACTATAACGGCGTGGCCACCGCAGTTATCCCTGCCTCTGTCCTTCGCGACCTCGAGCTTAGCGGTGCATCGTCGTTCACGGGCGACCTCAGCGGTGACGATGTGGACATCGACCTTTCAGGAGCCTCTATCTACAGAGGAAATGTCATAACCAACGATCTTGACCTCGACCTCTCTGGCGCATCCACCTATATCGGAACCATCGACGTTGACAAGTTAGATGCTGACCTTTCCGGTGCTTCTACCGTCACAGTTGGAGGTTATGGCCAAAGCTTAATGAAGATCAATCTCAGCGGCGGCAGCCAACTGAATGCAGCCAACTTTGAGGTTCCTGTGGTAAATGGAAGTATGAGCGGCGGCAGTTTCGCCGATGTCAACTGCTGCACCAGTCTGAACGTGAGTCTTAGCGGCGGCAGCACGCTTATTTACGGAACCCTCTTCGAAGACTGTCACCCCGTCGTCAACTGTCCTACCTCCGGCGGTTCCATGGTCAAGCCACGCGGATAACTATTGTTTTCGTGCGGATTCATGTCTCGGGAAAAAGAGATTTATAAAGTAACTCTGGTAGGGTCTGTGGGCAATGTTGTCCTGATGACCTTCAAGCTTATTGCAGGAACTTTGGGACACAGCGCGGCAATGTTGGCCGATGCCACGCATTCGCTGTCCGATTTCCTCACCGACTTGCTGGTGCTGGTTTTCGTGAACATCAGCTCAAAACCTCAGGATAAATCACACGACTACGGTCACGGCAAATTCGAGACCTTGGCCACGTTTTTCATCGGACTGGCATTGGTGGCGGCTGCCACAGGCATCATTGTGTCAGGCTCGATAAAACTGGCGGACTGGCTAAATGGTGCGCAAATCGAAGCACCCGGCAAAATCGCCTTATGGGCGGCATTGATCTCCATTGTGGTAAAGGAAGGACTTTACCAATACACGTCACGAAAAGGGAAATCCTTGGATTCCCAAGCAGTAGTGGCCAACGCTTGGCATCACCGCAGCGATGCCTTTTCGTCCATCGGCGCGGCCATCGGCATCGGCGGTGCCATCCTGCTTGGCGACCGATGGACCGTGCTGGATCCATTAGCCTCCATCGTGGTGGGCGCCATGCTGGTGAAAGTGGCATGGGATGTGTTACGTAACAGCGCCAATGAACTCACGGAATGTTCTCTGCCAGAAGAAACCGAGCACGAAATCGAAGAAATCATCACCTCTTTCCCGGATGTCACGGAGCCGCATAATCTGCGCACGCGACGCATCGGCAACCGCATTGCCATTGAAGCGCACATACGCATGGACGGCGAATTGTCCCTGAACAAGGTTCACGAACGCGCCAGCGACATCGAACGGAAACTTAAAGAGCGGTTTGGCAAAGAGACGCATGTCACCCTGCACACCGAACCGAAGAAAGCGCATTAACGAGTCTTCCCCTTCGTACGCTCCTCCAGCGCACGGCACTCTTCAAGCAGATTCCAGATGCCATCCTCGCTGAGCACCCCGCGTTTCAAGTCAGAAGGCAGAAGACCAGCCTCGTCAGCGGCAAAATCCGCTTTCCAATCGTCACTTTCCAGATAATCACTCAATTGCCGGATGTCCTCCTGCAAAGACTCATAGTCGTCTATCGCTGCTTCCTGCTCCCGAAGGGCGGCAGAAACGCGGTCAAAGCGTTTTTCCATCTGCTCAATTCGGTCAATATTTCGCATCAAGTAATGTTTTTCGAAAATCTCGCGCAAGACACATTCATCCTCCATTATTTGGCGCAACTTTTCAAGACGTTCCGCGTTCGGAGAATTGTCAAACCAAAGGTGCAGATAGCCGTTTCGTCCGTATTTCTCGTGCAGATGCTGTAACATCCTTTCATAATGCGATTCCTTGTCTAGTTCAGGATAGTGCTCCAATCCGTATTGTACAGTGCGGCGAATGATGGTGTCGGGATTGATGAAGCGGTCGGCCTCCGCCACAATACGGCCATAGAGGGTACGCGGCTCGTGGTCGGAAGAGGCTCGGTGGTCTTCCACCGCATCTGCCATCGTCTGCAACTGACTTTCCGAAAACCATTTCCGCAATTCGACATCTGCCAACAGCATTTGCGCCGACACCAAATGATGCCGTTCCCTCCCCTCGCAAAGTCCCACATCGTGGTATGCGGCAACGGCATACACCATGTCTGCATCCACCTCCATCTGCGCCGCCAACGCCATACTCTGCCGGATCACCATCTGCACATGATCCCGCCTGTGAGCCTTGTCAAAATGTTCATATAACGGAAGGATATTTCGCTCAATGTAATCCACAAGTTCTTGATTAACTGTATTTATCATGGTAGTATTCGTTATTTGGAACGTACTATACTTTAATCGTATGTATCAAAAATCAATTATGGGGTGCAAAAATACGAAATAAACGTTTAGCAAATTTGTAACCTTTTCGTATTTTTGCATCCTTATTTTAGAGGCAAGATTTGATGAAGAAAGAAGCATTCTGGGCGGAGCAATATCGGCGGCACATCGGGAAGATGGTGGGCGCGTGCTACCGGTATGTCGCCGACTGGGATTTGGCCGAGGATCTGGCGCAGGATGCTTTCCTCGCCGCGATGGAGAAAGCCAGTTCCTTCCGTGCTTTCGGCAGTTTCGAGGGCTGGCTAAAGAAAATCGCCATCAACCAAGCGCTGATGCACCTGCGCGACTGTCCGGAAATGGTGGAGTGGGATGAGAACCTTCACGGTCAGGAAGCGGAGGAAGAGGCCAACGAGCAAGCCGTTCCGCAGACGGAGTTCTCGCAGGAGGAGCTGTTGGAGACCATCGGGAAGTTGCCCGTCAAGCAGCGCACGGTTTTCAACCTCTACGCGGTGGAGCACTACTCCCACTCGAAAATCGCCGAAACGCTCGGCATCTCGGTCGCCAATTCCAAAGTGCTGCTCACCCGCGCACGGGCAGAACTGCAACAGCGGCTGAAAGTACTGGCACGGAAACGAGAGTTAGTAGTTAGCAGTTGAGACTCACGCCAAAAGCCAATAAATATTAGGAGATAATTAGAAACATCAAAAATATGACATTATGAAAAGAGCAACAAAATTCGCAGCAGTGATTCTGCTGGCATTGCTGGCCACCGCCTGCGACCCTGGCTACACGGAAGACGTGGTCATCCGTAACGCATCAGGTCACTATGTCACCATTATTCCGCTGCATCCGGAGACTAATGACACCGTAACGGCCACCGCAGGGGAAACCTACACGCTTGCCCCTAATGAGGAAGTCGTCATTGGGCAGCTGGGCGGCATTGGCAGTGCCAGTTTCGAAGAGGGCGTGAACTATTTCAAGACTTTTTACGGCGATTCGGTGAAACTGGGCTTTGGAGGTTTCGGAGAGGACGGACTTTGGCGCGAGAAGACCTATTATACATGGGAAACCGATGGTATCAGCCCCTACAATTTCCTATCCTCGAACTACACCTATGAAGAGAAGCGGAACACCGGGCGTGTTTTTCATGACATGCCCTATTACGGAAAGCTCACGTTCATCATCACGAACGAGCATTACGAGGAGGCGAGCATACCATGAAGGTCCACTCCGGTAGGTGTGCGGACATCAGACAAAAATATTGAGTAATACCAAAAATTATAGCATTATGAAACAAACAGTGAAATTTATAGCAGTGATTCTGCTGGCATTGCTGGCCACCGCCT
>Ga0265301_10007094_pt1 | contig 10570 bp, 18 predicted proteins | sample AusTroGonzalo_MG_2_FD_193488 | JGI IMG/M metagenome (GOLD analysis project Ga0265301, IMG submission 193488) | Bovine rumen microbial communities from tropical cattle in Woodstock, Queensland, Australia - Gonzalo_04 | ecosystem: Host-associated > Mammals > Digestive system > Stomach > Rumen ...
GGTGGTAGAACAGGTATGACTGACATTTTGCTAGCTAGCAAAGTTATTACACAAGCTCCAGCTACTACATATCATCTTTACTTAGGAGAGTTTAACTAATGCCATTTACACATTTATTCACAGTTGGTGGTAATTTAGCTACAATCAATACTACAGCGTTAGGCTACATGTATTATAATGGTTGGTATGAAATATGGTGGGATAATTATCAGCTAATACAAGTAGCTACAAGAGTATATGGAGACTATACTGATGCTTTCACTGCTCATTACCCAGTCGATTCACGAAAAAATACATTAGTAATACACAGAGATAATGCTGTTACTGCTAACAGCATGTTCGATCAACAGATGTGGTTAACTGCTGTTCCTGATAATAGTTTTAACAATGTAGTAGAAGCTAATTTGATGTTTAGAGATAATCAGCGCTTGCCTAAAATGCCTGAAAATAGCTTTGCTAACGTTGTAGATGCTCAAGGCATGTTTCATAGATGCTACAGAGTACAAGATATTCCAGCATCTAATAAATTTGATAAAGTTACTGGTGCTGCTGACATGTTTAACGTATGTAGCAGTTTATCATCTATTCCGGCTGATAGTTTTAATAATGTAATAGATAGTCGTGCTATGTTTGCAGGCTGTTATTCATTATCATCTGTACCAAGTAACAAGTTTAATACTGTTATATCAGCTTGGCGGTATGTTCCAAGGATGTTCAGCTTTAAGTGCTATACCACTTAACTGCTTCAATAATGCAGAAGATGTACATGATATGTTTAGAGACTGTTCAGCATTATCGTCTATACCATCTAACATGTTTAATAAAGCTGTAGATGCTAGTAACATGTTCGAATACTGCGTTAATATAACAGAATTAGGTGATAATACTTTAACTGCTATTGAAAATGGATTTAAAACATTTTATAAAAATTATGCATTATCATCTATTAGCAATAATACTTTTGACAATGTAATAACTGCAAGTGAAATGTTTTACAGTTGTAATGCTTTGAAAAGATTAAACGATAATAGTTTTAACAATGTAGTAAGCGCAGACGATATGTTCAATAGATGCGGTGATTTGTCAGCTATACCTGAAAATAGTTTCAATAAAGTAGAAAATGCTGATTATATGTTCTATTACTGTCGCAGTATCACAAGTAATGCTATTGATTTCATTACTTCACATCCTAACATTACTTCGCATAAAGGTTGTTTTTATGGCTGTACTGCTATGTCAGATTATGCACAAGCTACTGCACAATATCCAGATTGGTTTTCGCTTGGATCGTTGTTTTAACATAAATAGATTATCGTAAGAGGTACCTAATATGAAGAAATTACTTGAAATCCTAAATTCTTTGATCGAAAAATATCAGATTGAAGAAGCAGATGTACGTGAAATTCAGTCTGCATTAGCTGAAATCGAAAGCGATGCAGAAGACGAATTCAAGTACGAAGAAGAAGAAGTTTAGGCATATTTCTCCTCCGTCGTTGTGAGCTATCGACGGTGACCTATAAAACTCTCAAATTTTTTAAACGAACTGCGCGTTTCGCAGACTGGAGTTATTATATGAAAAAGAATGAAAAGACTGTAAAACCATTTGCTGACAAGGATTTGTCCGATGTCTACGAAGCATTGTGCTGCATTGCTATTAAGCTCGACACAATGATGTCTATCTTCGAAAAGATAGACAAAGAAATCGATAAGCGTCACGGAGTGTAGTATGCCAGCAAGAAAGGGTCAGCTCGTAGGTGCTAAAAACGGCATGTACGGTAAGCACCACGACAAAGCTGCACGTAAGAAGATGTCCGATGCTGTTCGCAAAGCATACACAGAAGGCAGACTCGAAGGTATGTCTGAATGCTGTTGGAAGCTTGGCGTAATTGCAGCAAAGAAAAAGCACAAAGAAGAAACTGAACTATGGTCTAACAAGATCATTTCATACATCATGTGGCTTTTCGATCATACGTTTGTAAATGAACCGTCTTTTGCAGATACATATAATGCTCTTGAAGATGCTTTAGATGTTTCTAATACTGAACCACAAAGTAAATATTGGACTGCTTTACTTCAAATTGATTTCGATAAAGTAAAGCAAAATATGGCTGATGGTAAAGTAGCTAGAGCATTTGCTTCGATCAATTATTACATTGCACCATTGTGCCCAGAAGAAGCAGGTGTTTGCTACGAAAGACAGTATTTTGACAATTTCAATTCAGAAGTAATCAATGGCATGGTTGCAGACTATGTCACTTGGATGATTGAAAATCGTAACAAATTAGAAAACTACATGATTAAATGCTATGCTTTGAACGGTAATAATAAAGCTCAGTATCTCGAAATATTGAAGCGTAGAAGCCGTTCTGCTTGGGGTGATCAGCGTTCAGAAAAGACTGTTAAAGTCGAAACTACTAGTAACGAAGAAACTGATTCAAACATAAGCATAACATTTACAGATGCCTAATTTCAAAGTAGAATTATTGCCACATCAAAAGAAGTTGTTAGAATCAACAGCTTCTATTGCTGGCATATACGCAGGTCGTGGTAGTGGTAAGTCAATTGCTATTTCATGGCTAGTTGCAATTTTGTTATTGCAGAACAAGAAAGCAATTGTGTTCTCAACTAACTTTAAACAGTTATCACTTGTACTTATACCTGAAATTAAATCGCGTTTACAACATCTTGGAGTTGAATTTAAACACGACAAGATGACTAACTCAATATATGCACGTAATGGTGCAGTTCATTTGTTTTCATACGAAAATGCTGATGCAGTTCGTGGTTTGACTGAAATCGAATATTTGATATGCGATGAAATTGCATTAGCACCAAATGATCTGTTAGCAATTGCTGCACCATGTTTGCGTGGTAATTTCGAACCAAAGATTAGATTTGCATCATCGCCTAGAGCAGGTTCATTCTGGAATACGTGGATTAAAGAAGGTCTGCAAACTGGTAGTATAGAAGTTTATCGTGCTTCAATGATGGACAATAAATTTCTGTCGCAAGCTTCTATAGAAATTCAGATGAAAGCTATTACTGATGAATCATTACGTAGACAAGAAATCTATGGTGAAATCTTAGATGATGTGATTGAAAATTGTATTGTCAACATTACTGACTTTGTAACTCAATCACAAGGTGACGATAGACATTTCGTAGCAGGAATTGACTTTGCTCGTATGGGTAATGACTGCACATCAATCGTAGTTCGTAATTCATTCGAAATAGTCGAAATTGTGAATTTAAACAAAGCTGATACAAATGAAATTGTGTCTGTTTATCGACGTTTGGATAACAAATATCATTTCGAAAATACGTACTTAGATGCTACTGGTGGTTATGACATTGGTTTTTACGATACTTTGAAAGATCAGTACAACTTAACAGAAGTAAACTTTGCAGGTAAATCACCTGATCAGAATTGCAATAATGCAAGAACATTCATGTACAACAATCTGGCTAATGCAGTTAAAGATGGTTTCTTTGTTAACACAATTAAATATAAAGAAATATTTGACGCATTAAAGGTTACATCGTATATCATTAACAGTCAAGGTAAGAAAGCACTTGTACCAAAGGAAGAAATTAAAGCTATTATTGGTCATTCACCTGATGCTCTTGACAGTTTAGCATTATCATTCTATGGTTCGCATGATGCAATAGAAATAAAAGTTACGCCAGAACTACAACAACAACTTATAAACACACTCTTTAGGTAAAAACGTGAATACTACAAACGACAAGAAACAATTTAGAAACTCTGCAGCTTGGAAGAATTTCAGATTGATGAAATTTGCTGAACAGAAAACAGACCCTGTAACTGGTGCAAAATTAACATCACGTGCTAATTTGCATCATCTAGACGAAAATCCTGAACATTACACTGACATTTCTGATCCAACTCACTTTGTATTGTTGAATTACGAAACGCATTCTGTGTTGCACTATTTGTGGGGAGATGGTAAACGTAGATTCGATTGGCGTAAAAGACTCAACGCTTTGCAAAAATTATGTGAGCGAATGGATGACATCAATGATGCGCATAAATAGTTCAGATACGGTTAAAAACGTATAACTCATAATAATCTCAATTCAATAACAAAAAACACCTGATCGAATGACCAGGTGTTTTCTTATAGGAGTTTGGCAAGCAGAAAGAAAAATCAAGGAAGAGCTAGCATAACACATGGAGGAAAAACAAACATAGAAAAAGGACTGTTATGCTAGCTCTAAATCACAAACTGAGCGATATAATTTCTATTGTAGTTAGAGTTAATCAGTTTGCAACTTTCAATTTCATGCATCCTCCAGCTAGAGAGGAAGGATTTGTGAATAAACTCTCTAGCCGGAGTAGCAAGTTTCTTATAATTATAGTATAATAATTTATTTTTTAGTTGTACACTTTAAATTTTTTGACCATTTTCAAGTAGTTGAACTTCGCAGTAATAAACTGGTACACCACCTGCAATCATTTTAGTCCAGAAAATAGTGTGCAAACGTTCAAGAATAAAAGAATACAAACGCGCTTGATATTTAGCGTCACAATTCTTTCCTTCGTTAATTTGACCATTTGGCAAAATATTTGAAGTAAATGTGTTATCGACTTTCATTTGTTCGACCATTGTATCATAATCATTTATTCCAACGATTTGAGTGCATTTGTCAATACGAGGTTTTACATATTGCAACCATTGTTCAAGAATAGAACGATGAACATGCATAATGTTGTAAGGTATCAAATAGTTGATGCTAGTTAAAATGTTAAAGTCTTGTGGTTCCAAAATAGCTTTGAACAACTCAGGCATTTTAAATGAATGACATACGCAAGTCTGTTGTAGTAATGAGCAATTGAAACGAATTGGTTGCGCAACTGACAACTGATGATACATACTAACTAAATGACGTCGATAATGTTCCAACGTGTACCATTCATACTTGTTTTCTTTATCGTACAAATATTGCCACAATGGATATTCGCCATAAAGCTTATCAGTGTAACCTTCTACTTTGTATTTCCTCGTGGTAGGAAAATTTGTTCTTACTTTCTTTTCTGAATAAACTTTTACGTCATCAAAGTTAAAGTAAATGTTGTTTGGATATTCGAAATTCTTGTGTGCTAAAATAGCTGTTAAGTCTGCCATAGTTTTCTCCGAATATTTTAAAAGTTATTCGCTAATTGTATTTTAGCAGTTGTAAACATTTTTGATAGTATATAGACAAAATTATCTGATTTTACATCTGCTGTATGGATCACATTAGTACATAATACTGTATTATCTTTCCACAAAGCTAGTATCGTAATGTATTTAGTTGCATCGTATTTGCAATCAACATAAGACATGTAATAATTATCACACAATTTTACGTATCCATGTTTTTCAATAGTATATTTTTCTTTTTTAGCTATATCTTGTAAGTATTGTTTAAATTCTGTTATCATGTTTTCTCCTAGATAATTATCTTGTCGTAATTGTTTTTCTTTTCATATTTATTGTTTGTTGCAATATTTACTTGTACTTGTTCTGCGTTTTCTTCATATTCTTTACAACGAATGTAATACTTGCAACGATAACACTTACTACCCATTATAGTATCAACATTCTTATTGTAGAATCGATGACCACCATGAACTTTGAACAAATCATGTGGATATTCACTCAACCAGTCACGTATACGTATGTCAGCTAATTGTCTGCTACAACCGAAATGCTTAACAATGAAATCTAGACAACTAGACCACAATGAACGTTCCTCTTCGTTCATTTCTGTAGTGTATAACTCTTCTAAATGTTCCGGTGTTATATTGAATTGATATCGTCTACCCATAATGTTAGTATAATAATTATATCCATTTTTGAAAGCATTTATTATATTGTATTAAAATTATACAGTATGACACAGGATGAATTCTGGAGCCATTTCTGTTAAGGATAATAAAATATATTACTTTTCGAAAAGAGTGTCTCAGAGTTAATTCTGTGATAATCTGTAACATATTAAATGGATAAGTTTAGTATAAAAAATGCAATAACAAATGTATATATAGATTATACACATATAATAGGAGATAATATGCAAATTACAAAACAAAATGATATAATTACAATAGACGATGTAGACTTTAAACAGTCTAAATCTTGGCCGAAATATTATGTTTCTAAATTAGGCAGTTACGTTACTGTTACTCATGCTCGGCATTAGCAATATACGATATGGTAGTAAGAATTACGATAAGAAAGGACATCTACTACAGTGTCAAGTATGCGTATGGCGCAGTAATGGTGGTACTACATCTAAAGTCGTTAACTTAGGTAGACTTGTATTAGATGCATGGGAAATTGAACAAACGTATGATGATGAAGGTGTATTACGTACAGAAGTCGATCACATCAATCATGACCCAAGTGATAATAGACTTGAAAATCTAAGATGGGCAACTCGTAAAGAAAATTTAGCAAATAGACGCAAGAGTAATCCAACTTGGTTAAAAGATCCAGCAGTTATAGCTAAACGTAAAGAGACATGTCGACTCAAGAGATTGGCAAGGCTTGCGTCCCAGGCTATATAATATATCTTATTAGGATCACACACACATATACATGTGTGTAAATTAAAAAATCGATAAAAAATTCGATAAAAAAATTATTATATTATTTTCAAGGAGATTATTATGGAAAATGCAGAATTTTTAAAATGTTTATTGCCTAATATAAGTTTCGAATGGTCTAATAGAACAGGTCAAGTTGTAGCTAAAGAACATAGTTTACAAGTTCGTAATATGTCTTTATCTGAACTATCTGGAAAGATTTATCAGAAATTTAATAAATCATTTACAGTCGAAGAAATTGAAGAAGCTTGGAATGATAAAATATCCGAAGCAAAGAAAGATGGATTAAAGTTACAAGTTGATAATGAAAATGTTGACCCTGTAATGTTCGTAAATGAATTTATTGGTGCAACTAAGCATTTATATCGTTTCAATACTAACTGGACTATGATTCAAGCAGTTGGTAAGTTCGGTACAAGACAGTTAACAATTGATGAACTTATTTCGTATGCTATCGGTTATAATGAAAATGTAACACATTATAAACTTTCAGCTGATTCAATTCGTAGAGCAATCATGAATATCAGAGGCAATAAGTTATTGCATGGTATTGATGAAATTGCAGAACTTGTACAATATGATGCAAGTAAAACTGATAGACTTGACAAAATTCTAGATTTCTGTCACAAATGGTGGGATATTAAAGAAGATAAAGACATTTTCAAAACGATGATGAAGCAATGGATGTGGCAAGTAAAACGTTACTTGTTTAGCAGAAATGTTCGTTATCATATTTGGTTAAATTTCACAGGTGCATCTGGCTTAGGTAAGACTACTTGGCTGAATATGTTCTGTAAGCCATTTGAAGATGTTTATTCTGTTACGCAAGTTGATGTGTTGTTTGATAGTAGCAGAGAAATTAAAAAGTTTACTGACAACTACATTTTGAATTTTGACGAATTAGCAAGAAAGAATAGTAACATCTATACTGATTCTGCTTCTGCATCAGATATGGCTATCATTAAGTCGTTATTAACTGCTGATATATTCGAAACTCGTATTATGGGTGGTCAAGCTCAGATGAAAGCAAAACGTTCATTTAGCGTTATTTCATCTTCTAATAATCACTTGTATGATACATTCTACGATCCATCTACTATGCGTAGATATTTCGAATTTGAATGTCAAGTAAAGCATATTGATGATTTTACAAAACTGAATAAAGTAATGGATTTCATGAATGATGCATGGCAAGGAATTGATGAAAACAATGACGATGGTTATTTCGATCCAAATTCTGAAATAGGTAAAAAGGTTGCAGAAATTCAGTCTAAATACTATCCAACTAATACGACAGTTCATGCTTGGTTGGAAGAAAAGACGCCTGAAGATCTTGAACGTTTAGCAATGTTGAATTCAAATGCAGTGTATCAAGATTACAAGTCATGGTGCGAAGCTGAACATTGTCACAGCAAAACACGTAAGAACTTTATTGATGCAGCAAAACATTATGGTTTGAAATTTGATGAAAGTGCAACATCATTTAGTGACATGATTGCTGATGAAAATGAAATTCCATCTAACTTAAAGACTTACATTAGTAGACCTATTGCAGCAAGCATAGATTTTGATAACAAAATTGAAGTATAAAATAGTGTACAGATTAGTTGAGCATTTATTATATTACTATCATAACATTAAAAATGAGGTAAACAAATGCTCAACAAAATCTTTATCACAATCATTCTACTTTGCGGAATTGCTAGTGCTGAGTTTTTAGATAATACAAATCGCAATTTATGTGAAGTACGCAATAATGAAACTATTGTTGCTATATATTGTGACATTACAGAAAACACTGAAAAAGTGAAGCATGTGATATTCATTATGAAACACAATGTAAGTGAATGTGAAGAATGCGTATTTTACAAAGATGGTACATGGAAACACAAATTATGGTACATTTATAACAATAAAGGAATTGTTGGCTCAGTATTGAGAGATGAATATAGTGTTGAAATTGCAAAAGATGCTAATAAAACCGCAGTAGGTAATATCAAGAAATTGTGCATGGAACGATATACACAATACAAAGAAGCAAAAAATCGTTAGTAAAATTAAAAATAAATAAGTGTACAAATGAAATTTAATTTATTATAATAACTATATAACAGTTGAGGAAAATATGACAACAATACTTTATATAGCAGCAAGCATTATAATCGTAATTTTAGGCATAATTGCTGGATATTATCATGCAGCTTACAAAACTGAAAAGAAAGAAAATGATGCAATAATTAAATCAATTAGTGAATTTATACACACTCAAGATGATTATACTAAATTTACATGGTTAATAGCTAAAAATAGTACATCAGACGTCTATCTTAAACAGTATATAGAAGACTATATTAGAGAATATATGCCTGACTTAATGGGTACTCAAAGTCAGACTACTATTTCAAATGAGAGTACCGAAGGATAATTATTACTATGGCTCTATCTTATAATTGGGAAAACGCAAATAAAGAAATCACAACATCTAATTCTGTCAAAGAAGTTCATGACTATTGTAACATTGTAGAAGCAAAAGAATATAAGGGACAATCTGGCAAGACTAGTATTAAGTTGACATTTGCTACAGCAGAAGGTGGCAAGTTTGCATCTTACATGGGTATTTCAGACAAAGCTGGTGAAATTACTGTACAACGCTTGACTCGTATCTTGGTCAAGTCTGTTGGTGAAGAAGATGCAAAGCGTATCTTTGACAAGGTAGCAAATGATGAAGACGTAAATACTGATAAAGATTTCGTATTAGAATTTGCATCAAAGGTTAATCGTAAGCTTGAAGCTTCTCCTGTTAAAGTTTACGTTGATCGTGTCAAGAATGGTGAAAACTGGCAGGTTAAGTGGTATTTCGAAAAGCCTGCTAAGGACAACATTGCAGATGATAACAAAGCTTTAAATGATGCTGTTGACAAGGTTGTCGAAGCTAACACTACTGCGGTTGATAACTTTGCATCTTTGATAAACGATTAAAATTTTACTCTGACAATCGTCACTGTTTACCTCATCCCCTAGTTGCGGACATGCCGCTCTAGGGGTTTTTTAAAAGGATTTATATGATAAGTACTAACAATGCTAAAGCTTATTGCTATGAAGATATTTCTAACATAGAACGCTACGATGAAGCTATAGCAGATACTACACAAACATGGATATGTCATCACAAATTAGGCGAAACTGGCATATCTAAAGAAGAACTAATAGCAAGAGGATTATACTATAAACGTCCTGCTTACGAATTGATATTTGTTACAAAAGCTGAGCATGACGAGTTACATCTTGACATTAATTTCAAAAATAGTGAATTGCAGAAAGAACTATGCCATAGACGTTTTGTAAATGGTAAATTGCCAGACAAAATAAAACAAAACATGCGACACAAACATAATATGACAGATGTTGGTAGACTTTCTTTGTCAAAATATAGATCTGAACAAAATAAACGACGACGATGGTGGAATAATGGTGTAATTAACAAATATTGCGAGATATGTCCAGAAAATTTTAAAGCTGGTCGCATATAAACTAAGCCTGCTCATAAATAGAATAGTATACTATTTAAAAGCAGGCTTTTTCTATGCAAGAAACTATTTTAAAAATTAAAGATTTTTTACAGAAATCGTCTCAATTCTATTGTGATTTAGTACAGCGTAAGCGCAGAGACTTGGAAATTTATAGTGGTCAATTTTGGGTAGACTCAGTTATCGATGCTCTAGATCGTAAAGATAGAATTTGTAGAAGCTTTACACAATATCAGAAGTTTGCTAATTCGATTTGTTCGCCATTTAGCAAATCTCCATATCATTGCGAACTTGACGATGAAAATGGTCAATACGCTCAGCTACAAGCTACTATCGATGAAATTGAAAACAGAAACAATTTCAAGTTTGTAGTTAATCAGGCATTGCGACATGCTTGTATTCAAGGCGTTGGCTATCTCGTTTTGTCGTT
>Ga0265301_10007096_pt1 | contig 10569 bp, 24 predicted proteins | sample AusTroGonzalo_MG_2_FD_193488 | JGI IMG/M metagenome (GOLD analysis project Ga0265301, IMG submission 193488) | Bovine rumen microbial communities from tropical cattle in Woodstock, Queensland, Australia - Gonzalo_04 | ecosystem: Host-associated > Mammals > Digestive system > Stomach > Rumen ...
GTGAACCACCAAAAGCAAGTAAATGTCCACCAGGCTTTAATACTTTTAAACATTTTGTCCAAGTTTCTTTTTGAAAGCTAATTCCAGCATTATCCCAACCTTTTCCCATAAAATTTAATTCATAAGGTGGATCAGTAACTATACAATCTATACTGTTTTCTTCCAATTTGTCTAATTCTGCAAGACAATCACCATTTATTAAATTAATCATTTTCTATCCTTTCAAATAAATTTTACATTCTATTAACTGCTTATTTAATTTGTGTAAGCATTTTATATATTGTAATTTTTGTTTACCTTTAGTATTTTCAATATGTTTTTTTATTTCTTTCATTTTATCTATATGTTCTTGCATTTTAATCATAATCAAAATCCTCACAACTTTCAAAATTTGCCATACTTACAAAGCCTTCATAACCTTGTATATTTTTTAAGTTTCTTTTACAAGTATGATTTGTACAATTTCTACTACAAAACGTTATATCATAACTACTCATTTTTTTACTCCTTATAAAACTAACTTTTAATACAAATGTCTTTCAACATAAACTGTATCACTATCATATCCACATTTTTTACATTTTAAATGTGCTTGTCCTCTTAATCCAATATAATCTGTACCATATAAAAAACTTGTAGTAACTTTTCCACAACGAGAACATATATATTGAACTCTATTAAATATTTTCTTTTCTAATGGTCTAATTAACACTTTCTATCTCCTTTATTTATATATATTTCTTTATATTTGTCTTTAAAAAATTTTTTAAGTTCTTTTTTATTTATAATGTCTATCAATGTTATTATTTTATTGTTATTTTCTTTTTTAGGATAATAACTATTCATTTTTATCTCCAATTTTCATAAAATAATCTTGACCTTCTGTACCCATTATTTTATTTATATTTTTATTTACTTTTTCTTTTGCTTTCTGTTCTTTATTTTCTTGCTGTTTTTTAATTTCTTCATAAGGTACAAATTTTTCGTAAGCCACTTGGCTACCATAATTATGTGTTTCTTGATAATTACCATGTCCAACTTTAACAGTAATTCTTTTTCTGTGCTGAGCATTTCCAGAATATAAACGCCAGTTTCCTAAACTTCTTATAATTGATGCAATTCTTTTGCTTTCTGTTTGTGGAAATCTATCACTTTTTTTATGATCAAATGCTTCACACCAAATTTCGACAGGACTGCAATATTCTTTATTTTCTAAATAATCTTGTATAATGCCAACCATATAATCATCTTCTTGGCTTTCTCTTTGAATAGATTCAAATTCTTCTTTAAAATCTTTTGGTATTTCTAAAATTTTATTGCCATTTTGCCAATCTTTAAATGCTTCTGCTAAAATTTGTTCCATTTCATAAGGAGTTTCTTTTGCAAATAAGCTTTTTGTTGCAATACTCGTTTCTAATTTTTTTGCAACTTTTACGACAGGAAATCTTCTATTACCAGTAATATCGCTTAAAAACACTTCTTCATTAGTAGTTCCAAATAATACAAATTGTCTTGGAAATATCTTTGACATGGGTTCATAAGGTATTCTATGTGTTTCTTGATTTAATGTAATAAATCCTTTAAGTCTTTCGGTTTCTGCTTTCTTAAATGCTGCAAGTTCACTAACCTCACAAAACCATCTACCATTTGTTTTATCAAAACTATCTTTAACATTATCAAAATCGTCTTGATACCATTCGTTATGTCCACAAAGCAATCTAAAAAATGTACTTTTACCAACGCCTTGTCCACCCTTTAAAATAAGCATATAATCAAATTTAGCACCAGGATTATAAACCCTTTCAATAGCTCCACTTAAAATAAGTCGTAAACACATAGAATTATAAGGTGTATTTTCTGCACCTAAATAGTCAGTAAAAGCTGTATCAAGTCTTTTAATGCCATCCCATTTTAAACTTTCAAGATATTCTCTAACAGGGTGATAAGAATTTTCTTCAGCAACAACTCTTAATGCACTCATAAATTTTCTATCGTTATGAATACCATAATTTTTTTCAATAAATTGTTCCATTCTATCACTATCGACAGTCTGTAGTGGACATAGTTTACCATTTTTAAAGATTTCAATACCTTGAGAAAGCAAATTTTGTTTGATCTTATCTTTAAATATATCGTGATTTTTTAATATGATATAAAAATTATCAATGCTATTTTCAACTTTTCCGGATGTTTCATAACGAGTTAATCTTTTTTCCCATTTTGTATAAATATCAATCGGTACATTTGGCTTATTATTTTCACTCTTACCTTTTCCATTAGTAGTTTCAATCAAAGCCATTTTTTGTACTCCTTTCTTTAACTTTCTTCTTCTGTTGTTTCAATATTATCAGCCTTACTAATAACAATTTTTTTCCCAATCAATTCAATATTAACCCATTGATTTGGAGTTAGATCTAAAATTTCAGCCAAATTTTTTGGAATAGTAAGAATAACACTACCACTCTCACTAATTTGGCGCACTTGTCTTTGCATCATCTATTTCTCACCTCTTTCTCATAAGTTTTTTATATTTTTTTCTAAAATTCTTTTATTTTTTAAAGTGTAATTTAATAATAACCTTAACTAAAAATATTGTCAATAGATTTTACTAAAAAAAGTTTTAAAATTTTTGTAACTTTTTTGTAACACTATTATTTTCAATACTTTTAAGATAAAAAAATTTTTTATATAGTTTTTTTAAAAAAATAATTGTAATTTTAAGTGCTTTTTGCCATATTATGTAAATTTATTTTGTGCAAAGTTGATTTTTTATTTTTTGTTTTTTGTAAAGTTACTTTTTTAAAATTTTTGTGCTTTGTAATTATATTAAAATCAATTAAAATTGTATTTTTGGATTATATTTTTTTAAAAAAAGTGTTACTTTGCTCGTAACATACCACGTAACACGAGTTTTGGTTGATATATCAATGCTTGATACCAATTTTTGAAATGTTACTTGGCTATTTCACAAAAAGTATTAGTGTTTTATATATATACTATATATATTATGTAAACTTATATATACTATATATATTATATCTTATATACCTTATAAATAATAAGTAACATAAGTAACATATATTATATAAGTATTGATATTACTGAATTTGAGGTGTTACGAGAAGTGTTACTTCGATGTTACTTTGCTAATTTCCAAGTAACACTTTTTTATCGACAGTCCCTCTTACCCATCTTTTTTCTCTTGACTTATTTTTTCCTTTTGCTATAATTTAAGTATAAGGTTTATGCACACCTTACCTTTCCACATAAAAAGTTGTTGTAATTTCTCACTTTTTTTACAACAACTTTATTTTTTTGCCCTTTTTCTATTGACACCTTTTTCCCTTTATGCTAAACTATATTTAGATTGTATTTCTCAATTACAGTCGATTGCATTTTGACCGCCTTTCGTAATTTATCGACAGAGAGTAGCCCCTTCGCAAACCTTTGCACTCTCTGTCTGTAAATTACAATATGGTTAAAATTGATAAGGATAATCTTTAAGGCTTTTTTATTTATTTGATGATAAAGTTGTTAGATTAAATACTAAAATGCTTTAAAATTGATTTTAGATTAAAAGAACGTGCTATTTTTATCGACAGAGGGTTATGCACGTAGAAAGGAGTTTTCTTATGGCTAAAGTTCCTGGAATGGGACAGGGTAACATCGGTGCTTTACAAGATAATAGACCTAAAACTCCAGAACAACTTGAAACAAGCAAAACTGTTCTTTCTTTTTTACTCCAAATTAAAAAAATGGGCAGAGAAAAACCTAAAACTCCAGAAGAATTAGAAGATAGATTCATTGAGTATTTTGAAAAATGTTCGACAGAGGGTCTCCCACCTACGATAGAAGGATTGGCTTTAGTTAGTGGTTGGTGTAGAAGCACTTTTTACGATATTGCTGAAGGTAAGGTGAGTGTTGAGTTTTCGGACACCATCAAAAATGCAAAGGACTACGTTTGTTCGTATGATAGCGTTATGGCAGCTAATGGAAAAGTAAATGCTCCAGTTTATATTTTTAGAGCTAAAAATTTCTATGATATGAGAGATGAACAAAAAATTCAAATTGAAGCACAACCAGGAGCAGACAAACCACAAAATGCAGAAGATATTGTCAACGCATTACCAGAAGCACCAGGAGCAATAGAGGTTGAGAGTGAAATAGTAAATTAAATAGATCAAAAAAGTTCACACCCGCGCGCACATATAAACGGCGGATTTTGGAAAAAATAAAAAAATGGGGCAAAACCAACCCAAATTTTTGTTCGTAAAAAGTTTGTTCGTGTTATTTTTGGGCTGGTGGATCTTTTAAAATATAGAAAAAAGCAAAACGCCGCAAAATTTGCGACGTTCTTTTTTAACGTGTTTTATATTACAATAATGTAATTACATTATTTTTAAATAAAAACGGCTTAAAATTGATTTTTAAGGCTTGCCCAGGTTTTGTGGTGTTAAAATATGGGTTGTTTTTGTGTTAAACATTGCGCCAAACTGCTATTTTGTGCAATGTTGAAAAATACAAAAAAGAAGAGGATCAATTTTCCTCTTCTTTTTTGCTTTCGCGCCATTTAATATCCTCGATAAACTCAAGGGCTAATTCTTCGATCGTCGGGTTTATATATTGCAATATGCTTTCAACAACGTGATCGATCTGTTTACTTGTTAAATTATAATTATTTTTTATATTTAATTTTTTTACATATTTTTTTATAAAATCATTCATAATTGATCCTCCTTGTTTATGATAATATTATTATATAACAAATTAATATAATATAACTTGCAATTAAAAATATTTTTTTTATCTGTTGTTTTAATTCTTGATCGTTTTCCTGGTTTTGGTTTTCTGATTCTGTTTGGTTTTCGCGTTCAAATTTTCGCGCCTGGTTATATTCTTTTATTACGTCCGTGCAAGTTTTCGCGTAAATTTTTTGTATATATGCAAGCGTTAAATTCTGGTTATATAAGCGCGGGCTATTATTGCATATATGCGCGATCGCTTCTATTTTGAAAAAAGCGTCAAAAATATTAACTTTTTTTACATACTGGTTATATAAATATACATATAAATTATTATATATTATTGCTTTTTTTTCATCCTCAAAAAGTCGCTTTTTTTGGGTATTGGTTAAACCTTCGATCGTTTTTTGTAAATTTGTAATATTTTGTTGATAAGTCAAGCAGATCACCTCCTAAAATGGGAGATCGTCGTATTTATACGCGTCAAGTAAATAATTTTTAATAATTCGCGCCTCTTCTTTTACGTGTAATTGTAACGGCTTATTATTATATATTTTATAATTATAGTCAATAAAATCAAGAATAATTGACGCGGTTTTTTCGCGTTTTTCATTTTCGTCAAAATAATAATATAACTCCGCCTCGTGGATCCCGTGCTGGTTTAAATAATTTTTAAAAGCGTCATAAATATAATTATGTATAAAATGTGCGTTGTTAATTAAAAAAGTTATACAGTCCATTTTTTGATCCTCCTTTATATGATCCCGTTTTCTTTAAATTCTTTTATAAGTCCGTATTTTTTCGCGCGTTTTGTAAAATCTTGTTGAAAATTGAATAATTCGTTATAACTCATATTTTTATTACAAAAATTATTTTGAAAATCGATCGCGTCGGATCTTGTTTTTTCTTTATTTAAAATATATTTATTCATAATTGATCTCCTCTTTTTTATTTTTTATATTCTATTATATCGTCAATTTGGCTTCTTGATATATAAAAATAGTCAAAAATATTATTTTTGTTTAATGCGTATATTATAATATAATAATTATTGTATTTATATTTTACTAAAAATTTTTTTAAAAATGGCTTGAAGTTTAAATTATATCCCATTAATTTATAAATTCCGTGCATTGATAGATCAGAACTTCCAAAACTGGAGTCACTTAATTTTTTATAAAATTTTTTAAATTCTTTTAAATTCCCGTCCTCTGCTAATTTTAACGTCTTATAAGCAGCGCTCCCGCTAATATCTGCGTCCGTGTTTGTAAATTTATACATATTTTTTAATAATTCCATAATTTAACCTCCTTGTAAAATATTATGTATTTTTTGCATACATTGATCTTCAATTTGTTTTTTTATTTCGTTTGTAAAAATTTGATCGGCTTTTGTTTTTATTTCGTCGGGTGATGGTTCTTTTATACTTAACCCTTCAATTATTAATTCTTTTAAAATTCCCATAATTAGATCTCCCTCTTCTTTTTATTGATTCTCATATTGTTTTATGCAAAAATCAATAAATTTTTTTAATAATTTTTTTGTTTTTTTCTTTTTTTGCTCAAAAGTCAAATTTTGATCATTTTGTATTTTTTGTGCTTTATCGTCATATTTTCTTATTATTTTATAGTCAATGTGCACATTCCCGATCGGGCTATATCCCGTACATATACATGTTGCGCCATAACCCTCAAACTGGTATATATCATAGCGCCAACCATAAACCCCGCAATTATAAGCGATCGGATTTTCAAAGTTCAACAAATATTGAGCATCACAATATCCTATTTTGATTACTCTAGCAAAGCCGCCTTTGATTTCTGAATCTGTTGTTTTAAATTTAACCATTTTTTACACCTTTACGCCCAAACCTGGGCGCCCTTCTTTATATAAATATTTTAAATATTAATAACTATATTTTTTTATTTTTATATTACAAATATAATATAATAAAATGTAAATAATTGTAAAAATAAAAATAAATGTTATAAAAAAATTTTTATTGTTAATTATTAAAAAGCTTGTAAAAATATGTAGTAAAAATATTATGTTGTGGATCAATACTTTTTTATTATTTTTTCTTTGTTTTTTTCTGTTCATTGTTTCCCGTTCTCCTCTTCTTTTGTTTTACTATAAACATTATACACTTATATGACGCTTTTGTCAATACGTTTTGTATTACATTTTTATTACATTTATATAACAATTATGTAACAATTATGTAACAACTTAAGACTTGCCAAAAAGTCAAGCCCTTTTGCTTTGTCCTCTTCTTTGTCAAATTAACAAAAAATATTTTGTTTTACTGAAAGACAAAACCAAAACGACCAGAAGAGGCACCCTAAAAAATATTGCCAATAAGACAAAAACAAAAAACCCCAGGGATCAACAAAAAATATTTTGAACAGATCAAAAAGAAAACCCACCCAGCAACAAAAAATATTTTGTTTTTATTTTTTGGGTTGTGGGTTGCTGGTGTTCTATTTTTAAAAGTTAAAAAATAAAATTTTAAAAGATCAAAAAGCAAAAAATCAAAAACAAGCCGCAACAGTTCAACCCACCCCGCCCCCTATTTTGCTAAATTGACAAAAACGGCGTATCATCCCCTCTCCCACATACAAAAACAAAAGGATGCCACCACTTTTTAAAAAAGATATTGACAAGAGCCACCACTAATGTTATAATGAAGAAAAAGAGATACCGGAGGAAAAGAAAGAGATGCCAAAAAAGAGAGAAATAAGGGAAATAGAGCAAGATGAAGGTGTAATAATAGTAAAAAATGGACTAGGTGAAACGAAGGTATTTGAGATAGTGGGAAAAACAGAAAAAGGGCTTTATATAGGGCAAGATGTAAATGGGATCATAGAGTGTTTTAGTGAGTTTGATGTAGGGCATATCAAGAACACGAGGGTACCGGAAGAAGAGGAAGGTTCAGGAAAGTATAAATAGTATAACCTTAAATGGTCGGCGAAGCCGAAAGAAAGGGGGAAAAATGAGTAAATTTATAGAAATTGGTGATGCTTTGGTTAATTTAGACGAAGTAAGGGTAATAGAACTATCACATTGGTATCAAACCATATTAAACATTAAAGCTGAAGGAGAAGAAGAAGAAGGACATAAAATATTGTTTATAAAGATTGTATTTAAAGATGGAAGCCAAACGGAAGTTTGTGGAAGTACAGTTGAAACCGAAAAAGAATTAAAAAGAGCGTATAAAAAAGCGAAAAAGATTTTATTAAAAGAAGAAAGTGAGGAATAAAAGATGAAATTTAAAGTAGGAGATAAAGTAAAATTAGTTTGTGGAAACGAATGCACCTGTGGTTTTGAAGAAGGCAAAATTTATGAGATAGTTGCAATAGAATTCTATAGCTCACATCATCCTATAACTATCACAAATGGAGAAGGCGTTAATGGCTATGTTTATGAAAATGAAATAGAATTAGTAGAATATACTTGGGAAGATTTTAAAAAATGTCCTATTGGAACAAAAATAACTTTTGAAAAAGAAGTTTTAATTAAAAGAGAAGATACAGATAATACGATAACAAATTGTTTTATAAATGGTAATTTCTGTAGAAATTACGATGATTTGAAAAAATTTAGAGATAATTTTCGTGATAAAACTCTTGGCAAAATAATAAAAATAGAAGAACCAGTATATCACACAGTTTATGATTCTCCAAATTATGTAGAAGAAATGACAATGGAAGAAGTATGTAAAGCACTTGGTAAAAATATAAAGATTGTAAAGGAGAAAAAAAATGGTGTGGGATAGAGAAGAAATTATAGGTAGTATTGTATTGTTTTTAGACGTGTTAGGATTAATATTAGCAGCTGCAATACCTACATTGATAGGGCATAATAAAAGTTTAGAAAAAGAAATAAAGCTAAAAGAAATGGAATATGAGCAACAGATAAAATTAAAAGAAATGGAATTATATGGAGAGCCGAGAAATGCCAACAGATAGTATATTTAATAACGTTGATATAAAGGATAAAAAATCTGTTGAAAGATTTATAGCGGCACTTGAAGAAGCGAATAAAAAAGAGGTTAAAATTTATAAAATACCTAATGGTGTAAAAATAATATGGAAAGGTGAAGAAAATGGATAAGGCAGAAGTTGGAGAATACGTAAGAATTAAACAAGGTTATGTGGGAAGGGTTGAAAATATAAATGATTTTAGACCACCTGAAAGTGAAATTGCTTTAGATATAGGTAAAGAAGATTTAGTATTTGTTAGTAGAGAAAATATAATAAAGCACTCAAAAGACATAATCGACATTATTGAAGAAGGTGATTATGTAAACGGAAGAAAAGTACATAATATTGGATATAATAATTGGGATGATTATGTTTTAAAAATGAGTGAAAGTAATTATGAAGATTTTATAGGATTTTACGAAATAGAAACAATAGTAACTCACGAACAAATGGAAGGGATGGAATATAAAATATGTTAAAAATAAAAGACAATATAGATTTAAAAGAATTAGAAAAGTTTGGATTTAAAAAGCAACCTAAAGGCTATTATGGTTACTATAGATGTATTGCAAGGGGAGTTAAAGTTATTTTTGTATTATGTGATGAAGCTGGTAGAAGAATAAAGATTGATAAATGGTATGATAACGACACTAGAGTACATAAATATCCAAAAGTAAAATATAGAAGCAATATACAGGTATATGATGTTTTATATGATTTAATAAAAGCAGATTTAATAGAGAAAGTAGGTGATTAAAAATGTATGAGCCTTGGATGGATAATATTTTAATATTTGGAGATATAGAAGATTATCAAATAAATATAGGTAAAAAATGTGATAAATGTAATGGAAGGGGATGGTTGGTATGAATAAAGAAGAAAAAGAAGCAATAAGGAGAGTTACAGAAACAAGAAATAATATTATGCTTACAGCATTTCCTGCTGGTAATAAAGATATGACGTTTTTTGCAATGGATTTACATACAATTTTAGAATTAGTTGATAAACAACAAAAAGAAATAGAAAAACTTGAAAATAAAATAGATAATTTAGTAGAAGAACAAATAGAAAGGCAAAAATATTTAACTACACTTGAAGAAAAATGTGAAAAACAACAAAAAGAAATAAAGAAATTAAACATTGAAAATCAAGCATTATATGAATCACAAAATATTGGAGATAATGACTTGTTGGTAAGAACATTGAAAGAAAAAGATGAAGAAATAGAAGAATTAAAATCATTTATTAATTTAGGCAATTTAGAAGAAATGTATATTTTATTAAATGCTAAAACAGAACAGTGTGAAGATATACGAAATGAACGTGATAGAGCATTAAAAGTAATAGATAAAATGGCAGATAAAATGAAACAACACTTGCCTTTTACTTTGGAAATACCTTATGGCGCAAGCAAAGAAGAACTAATAGATTATTTTTATAAGGAGATAGAGTAAAATGGATATAAAAGAAACACTTTTGACAATAGGTGTGGTATTGTTTATGATATTTTTGGTTATTGGATTACCGTTATATGCATGGCTAAAACCTTTAATATTTGGTGGAAATAAGAAAATGGTAGATACAGAATATAATTTTAATAAGTGTATAACATATCTTGGTGGCGAGAAAATGGAATTTGAAATTGAAAATTGGTTAGATTATGAAGGTGAATAGATACAAGTATAAGATAAAAACGGTAATGTGTATTTGTTATCTTCATTTAATACAATTTTAGTAAAGGAGAGTGAATAAAATGGACATAAGGATAGTAAATAAAAATAATGAAATGTTTGCAGTAGGTAGTAGAACATTAAAAGTAATGCGAAACGAAATTTGCTTATATG